>RCNF010001009.1_pt1 | contig 14768 bp, 14 predicted proteins | sample 2041311 | NCBI WGS metagenome assembly RCNF01 (sample SAMN09708228, study PRJNA481090) | Marine sediment metagenome, whole genome shotgun sequencing project. | biome: marine sediment; feature: ocean; material: sediment; isolation source: Sewage treatment plant 2 marine sediment (STP2) ... | reverse complement strand
TGGCTGAGGATCTTGAAGAATATGGTCACATTGAAAGAAAACCATGTATGGAAGGGCGTCAGATGACCATGATCATCTCGCCCTTGAGAGAGAGAAATTAGCAGGGAGAACCAATGCCTAAAATGAAAACCCATAAAGGAGCCGCAAGGCGGTTCCGTAAAACAGCAAAAGGGAAATTCAAGATGAACAGACCGTTTGCTGACCATATCAAGACAAAGAAGAACGCAAAACGAGTAAGAAAACTGCGTAAAGGCAGCATAGCATCCAAGCCTGATACAAAAAGGCTCAGGAAACTGCTGCCCTAGCATTCGGAGTTGAAACATGAGCAAAGTTAAGAACGCTGTAGTCAGGAAACAGAAGCATAAGAAGAGACTGAAGCAGGCCAAAGGTTACTTTGGCGGAAGAAGGAAACTGTACACTGTAGCCACTGAAGCCAGGAAAAAGGCTCTTGAGTATCAGTACCGTGATCGAAGAAACAGAAAAAGAGATTTTCGCTCACTGTGGATTACGCGGATCAATGCCGCTGTCCGTGAGCATGGAATGAAGTACAGCAATTTCATTGCCGGGATCAAAGTAGCAGGCATAGAACTGGACAGAAAAACACTTGCTGACCTTGCAGTAAAGAACCCGGAAGCATTTGCGAAGGTTGTGGAAGCAGCCAAAGCCGCTCTCTGAGGGAGAGGGGATGATCCGTGTCCCAGTCGGAAGATCTTGAGAGGTTGACTGAGACCATAAATAGACTGATAGTCAGGTTCAGGTCAGTACATACGCAACGCGATGAATTGGCGATACGGGTAAGTGAACTTGAGTCCAGGCTGGAGAATAGTGTGGACTCGGTGGATTCTGATGGTTACAATACACTCAGAATACACAGCGCAAGACTCCTGCGGGAAAGGCAGGAAGTCAAGCGGAGGTTATCGGTAGTGCTGGAAAAACTGGACAGTATTAAAATAGAAGGCAAATAAGTAAAAGGATTAAATGAGCAACCCGAATGAAGTTACCCGCGTGAATATCTTCGGGCGGGAGTATACTATCCGGGGAGCAGGTTCACCTGCTTATATATCAGAAATTGCTCATTATGTAGACATGAAAATGCGGCAGATGACAGATAGCGCCACCATGGCTTCAACGGCCAAGGTGGCTATTTTTGCCGCACTGAATATAGCAGATGAACTCTATCAGAAGAGAGATAAGTTCGAGGAGCTGGAAGAAAACCAGAGCGGCGAACTCACACACCTAGCCGACCGGATAGAGCAGGTCCTCTCGGAAACCGCTCATCCCTCAATACCCTCGGTTTCTTCTGATTCCGATTCAAAAGCTATGATCGAAGCCTCAGCAATCCAGCAGAACAGCACATCCGATATTCCGCGATAACTTAAGAATTTCGCGGAAGTATGAGCTAAAAAAGGACACGGCAGGGATGTGCCGGCATTTGCGCAGGGGTGTTTCCGGTTCGGTCAGACAGACCACATCCTCATTCCGTTTTATATAGATGCATACCTGCGCCTGAACAGGAGTTCGTAATGAACATAATCATACCTGCAGTTATTGCAGCGGTTACATTCGTTTTGGGGTTCATCCTTCATAAGATACTTGTAGCCAAGGAAATAAGGGGCGCGGAAGTTGAAGCTGACAGGATAGTATCCGATGCCAAACGCGAGAGCGACACTATCAAGCGCGAAGCCCTTCTTGAGGGCAGAGACATCATTTCCAGGGAAAGGGTCGACAGCCTGGAGAAGTTCCAGGAACGGAGAGTAGATCTTGACCGGAAAGAGAACCAGATTTCAAGCGAATCCGAGCGTCTCGGAATCCTGAGAGAGAAGCTCGAGGATAAGAAAAAGACCATTGATAAGCGCGAGACCGGTCTGACCGAAATGGAGAATTCGCTCCAGGCGAAGCATAACCGGATGAATAAACTCATGGAGGAGCAGAACAAACTGCTGGAACAGATTGCAAGCCTTTCCAGAGAGGATGCAAGAAAGCTCATGCTCTCAAACCTTGAGGAGGAGCTGCATCATGAGGCTGGAATGCTTACAAGGAAGATTCTTGAAGCCGCTGAGAACAAGGCTGAGGAGGAAGCCCTGAAAGTGCTTTCAACCGCAATCCAGAGGTGTGCAGCGGATCATGTGGTCGAAAACTGCGTATCTGTTGTGAACCTTCCCAGTGATGATATGAAGGGAAGGATCATCGGAAGAGAGGGCAGGAATATCAGAGCGTTCGAGGCTGCTGCCAACGTTGATGTCATAATTGATGATACTCCCGAAGCAGTGGTTATCTCATGCTTCGATCCCGTTCGCAGGGAGATAGCAAGGCAATCTCTGGAAAAACTGCTGGATGACGGAAGAATACACCCTGGTAGAATAGAATCCACCGTTGCCAGGGTAACATCGGAGATGGAGAAAAAAATACGGAAACTGGGCAATCAGCTGGCCCTCGATGCTAACGTATCAGGCCTGCACCAGCAGCTTATCAGGCATCTTGGAAGACTTCGTTACAGAACGAGCTACGGTCAGAACATGTACCAGCACTCCCTTGAAACCGCCCATATCTGCGGGCTACTTGCGTCCGAACTGAAACTCGATGCAGCTCTTGCGAGAAGGATCGGACTTCTTCACGATATCGGCAAAGCGACCGATCAGGATATAGAGGGTTCCCATGCGATAGTTGGTATGGAACTTGCACAGAGATATGAGGAATCACCCTTAGTATGCAACGCCATTGGCGCTCACCATGAAGAGATAGATTGTGATTCCCTTTACGGCATCATTATTCAGGCAGCAGATTCCGTAAGCTCCGCTCGTCCTGGGGCAAGAAGAGAAACGCTGGAGTTGTATGTCAGAAGACTGCACAAACTGGAATCCATAGCCGATTCGTTCGACGGTGTTAAGAAATCCTATGCCATACAGGCAGGCAGAGAACTGAGGATTGCAGTCAGGCCGGAAACTGTTGATGATGATGCCGCAGCCGAACTTGCCAGGATGGTGGCCAGGAAGATTGAGAGTGATATGCAATATCCCGGTCAGATAAAGGTCACCGTTATCCGCGAAACGCGCGCTTCTGAAACTGCGCACTGACATGAAAATACTTCTTCTCGGTGATGTGGTCGGAAGACCCGGACGTACTGCAGTTATCTCCTATCTGAAGAAACACGATTACGATTTTGTTGTTGTCAACGCCGAGAATGCCGCAGGAGGATTTGGACTTACCAGGAATATAGCTCTTCAGCTTCTGGACGCCGGAGTTACTATCATCACGTCCGGCAACCATATCTGGCACCATACGGACATTCTTGAATACATCGATGAAGTTAACTGTCCCGTACTCCGGCCTGCCAATTATCCTCCAGGTAATCCCGGTAGCGGTTTCATCGTAGTGAAACATCAGGATATCAGGATAATGGTTATGAATCTTCAGGGAAGGCTGTTCATACCCTTGGCACTTGACTGTCCTTTCAGAATAGCGGACAATATCATCAGAAACAATGCTGCAGATGTGATTCTAGTTGACATGCATGCTGAAGCCACAAGCGAGAAACAGGCTATTGCCCGGCATCTTGACGGAAGGGTATCAATAGTGGCAGGTACTCATACGCATGTTCTGACTGCCGATGCAAGAGTGCTCCCAGGGGGCACTGCCTACATCACTGACCTGGGAATGTGCGGTTCGATGTCCGGAATTATCGGTATGGCTTCGGAGGAAGCAAGAATTCGCTTCCTTACCGGCAGACACACACGACTGAAGGTAGCCGAGGGCAACACGCACGTGAATGGCCTTGAAATTGTACTGAACAGCAAGTTGAAAGTGGAAAGCCTGAGTCTTATCAATGAGAAAGCCTGATCTTGTAAACCTCCGCGAAGAACTTTCAGCAGCGGCATCATGGGTCGAGAATGGTCTTCAGAGCATTTCCATGCGTCAGGATTCCATCTCCCGCCTTCCATCCTTAGCGCTCTATTCCCTTGAGTCCGGCGGGAAACGGGTGAGGCCTTTCCTTGTCCTTTCTGCCTGCACCGCTGTTGGTGGTGATCCCGATTTCTCGCTGAAGGCAGCCTGCGCAGTCGAAATGATACATACGTACTCACTCATTCATGATGATCTTCCCGCGATGGATGATGATGATGTAAGACGGGGAAAACCTGCTCTTCATATCAGGTCTGGAGAAAGCCAGGCCCTGCTTGCCGGTGATCTTCTTCTCATTGAAGCCTTTGGAGAACTCCTCGATACACCTCTGGGACCCGGCAGGGTTGCACTGATGGTCGAGCGGCTTGCAGGCGCAGCTGGTCCGGGATACCTTGTCGGAGGCCAGTATATGGATATGTATCACATTGAAGATGCAGGTGCAGACTGGATACGCACTATGATGCTCGGTAAGACCGCTGCCATGATAAGGATCTCTCTTGAGCTGGGAGCCATTTCGGGCGGAGGGGATGATGATGTACTTGAGTCCATATCGGTCGAAGGTGACAGACTGGGTTTTCTTTTTCAGCTGACCGATGATATTCTGGATCTACGCGGAAGCGCTGAAGAAATGGGTAAGGAAGTCTCTAAGGATACCGGGCAGGGCAAGTGTAATCCAGTTTCCATCATGGGACTTCCTGCAGCCGCAGCGGAAGCTGAGAAATTGGCTGCCGATATCGCAGCGAGATTGATGGATATCAGGGGAGACTGGGGAAAGGTCGCCGCTCTCGCCCTCTACCTTCCACTCAGGAGAAAATAGAAATGTCCATACTTGAAAAAATCAGTCTCCCTCAGAATGTATCGGAGTTGAGTCTTGAGGAAAGACTTGCTCTTGTCGATGAGATAAGAAACAGGATCATCGAAGTCATACACAGCACAGGAGGACACCTGGCTTCCAGTCTTGGTGTTGTGGAAATCACAGTAGCACTGCTTTCCGTTTATTCACCCCCGGATGACAGGATCATCTGGGATGTTGGTCATCAGTGTTATCCATGGAAGTTGCTGACAGGAAGAGCAGATCGTTTTCACACCATCCGTCAGTCCGGCGGTTTGAGCGGTTTTCCAAGGAGGGATGAAAGTCCCTGTGATGCCTTTGGAACAGGACACAGTTCCACCTCCATATCTGCCGCACTGGGTTATGCACTCGCCAGGGATATAAAAGGTGAGGACTACAAAGTTGTTGCTATTATCGGTGATGGTGCCATGGGTGGCGGCATGGCCCTTGAAGGCCTTAATCACCTGGGGAATACTGGTACGGATATGCTCATCATCCTCAACGATAACGAAATGTCCATTTCCCCTAATGTCGGAGCTATCTCCCACCACCTGACTCGTCTGATCACAGACCCGAGGTACAACAGGATCAAGAAGGATGTATGGAATGCCCTCGGCAAGATACCTTCTCTGGGTGAAAGGGTGAGAGATGCTGCTCATGCAGTGACCTCGGGATTGAAGAAGACTCTTGTTACACCTGATACACTGTTTGACGATTTTGGCGTCCGTTACATCGGCCCGGTTCCCGGGAACGATCTTGCTGCTATAACAGGTGTTCTGCAAAGGGTATCTGAGATTACCGGTCCGGTGCTGCTTCATGTTATAACTAAAAAGGGCAAGGGGTTTGAACCAGCCGAGCTTGATTCTACAGGATATCACGGTGTATCCGGCTCGGGTGGCAGAAGCAGAAAAAGGGAGACCTTCACCGCTGCATTCTCAAGGATCATGGTTGAAATCGGGAAGGAAGATGACAGTATTGTGGCAATAACGGCCGGAATGCCCGATGGAACCGGACTGGACAGGTTCGCTGCAGAATTTCCCGACAGATTTTTCGATGTCGGAATCGCCGAACAGCATGCCATTACTCTTGCATGCGGACTTGCCTTCGGCGGCCTCAGACCGGTGATCGCCATTTACAGCACGTTCCTGCAGAGGGCACTTGATCAGGTGATACACGATGCAGCGCTGCAGAGTGCTCCGGTTATTCTGGCTCTGGACAGGGGCGGAGTCGTCGGGGAAGATGGTCCCACACATCACGGTGTTTTTGATATTTCCATGCTCCTTCCCCTGCCGAATATCAGGATAGCAGCGCCCAGGAACTGCTCCATGCTTGAAATGCTTCTGAGAAGAGCGGTTCAATTCAAAGAGAACCCCACCGCGATAAGATATCCAAGGGGAGAAGAACCGACGGGCCAATCCCGGGATCCCGAGAGTGTTGAACCCGGCAGCGGTCAGCTTCTCATGGAAGGCCATGATGTCCTTATCATCGGTGTTGGTATTATGGCTCTCGTCGCGCTCGAAGCTGCTTTGATCCTTGCCCGGCGAAACATTTCCGCCGCTGTCTATGATCCAATCTGGCTGAAACCAGCACCGATTACAGAGATCAGATCACTGGCGGAGGCATGCGGCCGGGTGGTAACCATTGAAGATGGAAGCGTGACTGGAGGATTCGGTTCCTATATCAGTTCACATTTACACTGTGAATCTGTACTTGAAATAGGCATTCCCGATGAATTTCAGCCCCACGCATCAAGGGATGAACTCATGCAGCGCATGGGCCTTGATCCCGAAGCTCTCGCCGAAAGGATCGGTGATTTTCTTGGTTCATGACCCCGCAGTTGTCAGAAGACTCTGTCTTTACGTCGACAGGTTCAATCCACCCTATGCTGGTTTGATAAAGAGCCTTATTTCGTACTGCGAAAAGTACGATATCTCCCTCAGGTCGGCAGCTCCATCCGCTGATCATCTGAGGGATTTCGATATCCAGGAAAATGACAATTGCGATATGGCGATAATTCTGGGCGGTGATGGCACGATTCTTCGCGGAATGGGGTATTTCAGGGAGTTGAATACTCCCGTACTCGGCGTGAATGCCGGCCATCTCGGATTTCTCGCCAGTGCCGAAAAGACCGGTATCAGGGAGGCAATAACGAGGATATCTGAAGGCAATTATTACATAGATACAACCCATGTGCTCAGTGCTGAATTTCCCTCAGAGCAAGTCATTACAGCTATCAATGATTTCAGCATAAACCGTTCAATGATCGGTGGGATACTGCATTTCAATCTCTACATCAACAACACTGAAGTCGCTCATATGGCCGGTGACGGGCTCATCATCTCAACACCTTTCGGATCTACCGCATACAGTCTTTCATGCGGAGGCCCGATACTGGATCCGGGAGTGCCGGCTATCCTGGTTGTTCCAATATGTCCTCATTCACTTTCGCTCAGACCGCTTGTTGTATCCAATGACAGCGTTATTTCGGTAGAGATACGTGACCTCAGAAGTACCGGCCCGGTGGTTTCCGCGGACGGTTCTCCCTCTGGAACTTTGAGGTCCGGCGAGGTTCTGAAGGTAACCAGAGGTCTGGGATCATGTATGAGCGTCAGATTCCACGATGAACCCGATTATTACAGCAGGCTGGGCTTGAAGCTTGGCTGGGGAGTAAGGGGTTAATATGCTCGTCAGCCTTACACTGAGGAATCTGGCAACGATAAGTGATACATCGATAGAATTCGAACACGGACTGAACATACTTACAGGCGAGACAGGCGCTGGTAAATCCATTCTGATAGACGGCCTTCTTCTGGCTCTTGGAGAACGGGCGGATACATCACTTGTCAGACCCGGATCGTATGCAGCCAGCGTAGAAGCCCTGTTTCTTCTGGAGGATAGCTCTGAGTTTCTGGTTAGAAGAGAGGTTAGATCACAGGGCAGAAGCCGCTTTTTCATTAATGATGAACTGACAACTCTGGAAGATGGCAGGGATCTTCTAGCCGGTTTCGTTGATCTTCATTCGCAGGGTTCGACCCCTGCGCTTCTGAGTCGGCATGTTCAGAAAACCTCACTCGATAGTTTCAGTAATTGTTCTGCACTGGCAGATAAACTCGGCATCGGGTTTGCCGAATACAGGAATACTCTAAAGCGATCGGATGAACTGAGTGCCCAGCTTTCTGCGGTATCTTCGAAAAGGGATATTGCTCTGCATGAACTTTCACTGATTGAAAAACTCAATCCCTCCGCTGAGGATTACAACAGTCTCATGGAAGAAAGACGCTCCCTGAAGGCTGTCCAGAGCAGTGCTGAGATTCTGGGGAAAATATCGGAAGGGATTTCCGGGGACGACGGTATTCTTGATTCTCTTGGAGAATTCCGCTATTCCCTTGCAAATTCCGGAATAAAGACGAAAGATACTCTGGAGCTTCTCGAGCAGGCGGATATCGCGTTGAATGAAGCCTCTTCAGAATGTCAAAGCATGCTTTCGGGAATAGACAGCGCTCCATGGAGGATTCAGGAGATCGATGACAGACTGGACAGCTACGCTGAACTGCTGGGCAGGTGCAGCGGGACCCTGGATAGTCTTCTCAGTATGCGTTCGCAGCTTGAATCGGAGCTTGAGCGGTACGATCTCCTGGAGAATGAGAATGAGCAGCTGCAGGAAATAATTCCCGGGAAAGCCGATAACCTCCATGAAATTGCGATTGCGCTTTCCAAATCCAGAAAAAGCGGTGCCGGGAAACTTGAAAAATCGGTTCAGAAGGAGCTGAAGCTGCTTGGCATGCCGGGCGCCGTCTTCCAGGTTGTTATGAATGACCCTCCAGATAATAGATCATTGATAATCGGTGATGCAAGCATCTGTTCGGATGGATGCGAGATACCCGAGTTCTATTTCAGTGCTAACCCGGGGATGAAACCAGGTCCTCTATCATCCGTAGCCAGCGGCGGTGAGATGTCCAGAGTGAGCCTTGTCCTTAAGCTGGCTCTGGCCAGTGTAACTCAGGCGCCCACAATGGTGTTTGATGAGATCGACAGCGGTGTCGGGGGAGAGACGGCAAATCTTCTGGCCGATTCCCTGGATAGAGTTTCACGGAGAAGACAGGTCATAGTGATCACACATCTCCCGCAGATAGCCTCTAAAGCCCACAGGCACCTTGCGGTAGTTAAGGAAATGGATGATGGACTGCCGGTCACCCGTGTGGATACTCTCTCCGACAGAGACAGTCGCGTAGAAGAGCTTACGAGGCTGCTGGGCGGAGGAACAGCCGCTATGGAGCATGCCCGGAAGATGATAGCAGTCGATGTCCATCGGGATGAAAGCGGGGGAAACAAGCCTTGAAGGGTCCAGTCATCAACATTCCTAATCTGATCAGTCTCAGCAGGATCCCTCTTACATTCATCGCCTGCGTATTCCTTGTGCAGAAAGAAATTATCCCCGTAGTTATCGTGATACTTGTTGGTGTATTTTCGGACGTTATTGACGGTGTTGTAGCGAGGAAGACAAATTCCATAAGTGACTGGGGAAAGATCTTCGATCCCCTTGCCGACAAGATAGCCATTGGTGCTTTCATAGTTACACTTGCCTTTCTCGGCGGTGTTCCATTGTGGTTCGTTATCCTCTTCCTGATAAGGGATGCGATTATCGCTGTCGGAGGGCTTTTTGTTGCAAAGAAGCTGGGTTCACCTCCTTCTTCCAACAGATGGGGTAAGTACTCATCCCTGGCCATGTCAGTTTATCTCACATCCGCAGCCGTATCTTACATGCTGAATACAACCCTCTGGCCTTCCGGGTTGATTCTTGCAGGTCTCGATCCTCTGGGTCTTCTTGCCCTCGGGTTTGTCCTGGTGAGTCTTTTTGTCTATTTTTCTGAATCCGTGACGAAGCTTCGAATGCTTCGGGGATTATAACAGCTGACGGGAGCATCATCATTTGTATCTGAAAAGGCTGGAAATAGTTGGCTTTAAGTCGTTTGCAGATGCCTTTGAAATGGAATTTCAGGAAGGCATCTCGTGCATTGTCGGACCTAACGGCTGCGGAAAAAGTAACGTAGCCGATGCTATCCGCTGGGTACTGGGTTCCCAGAGTCCCAGTGATCTGCGCGCTGACCGTATGGAGGATGTGATATTCTCCGGTACAGTTCTGAGAAAATCACAGGGGATGGCGGAAGTAATTCTCACATTTGATAATTCAAAGAGGGAACTTGACCTGGATTTCGATGAAGTTTCCGTTACCAGAAGACTATTCCGATCCGGGGACAGCGAATACCTCATGAACGGTAACAGATGCAGGCTGATGGATATTACGGACCTCATCGTGGACAGAGGTCTTGGCAGCAACGGATACTGGATACTCGAGAAGAATATGACCAAGACGATGATCGATAGCGGTCCTTCCGATAGAAGGTTTCTCTTCGATGAAGCTGCCGGAATTGTCAAGTACAAAATGCAGCGTCACCGCGCCGAGCTCAAGCTGGATGCGGCCGGAGCTGATCTTGAGAGACTGGACGATATCATTTCCGAAGTTGATCGTAACGTAAGCGCCCTCAAAAAGCAGGTATCAGCGTTCAGAAGATGGGAAAAAGCTGAGAGGCGGGTCACAGAGATCCGTTGTCTGAGGGAGCATAGAACACTGCAGGAATCAGAGGAAAAACTCAGAACACTCGAAGACAGGATGAAACTCTGCAGCGGGCGTGAACAGAAAGCCTCAGCCGCCGTTTCAGCAGCGACCGCAAAGCAAAGTCAGGCCAGGGTTTCCCTTGAAAAGGCTCAGACCCGTCTTGACAGCGAACATGCCCAGTGCGCCGACCTCGACGGCTCCATGAGCGGTATCCGAGAGCAGCTGGCTGTTACCGAAGAGCGCCGCAGGAATACTCAATCACGGATAGAAAACTCGCTGCGGGAATCATCCGATGAGCTGAAGAGGGCGGAACAGCTCCGGAAGGAAGCGGATGAGCTGCTCAAAGGTGAGGCTTCATTAGGGAAGCAGATAGGTGATGCGGAAGAGATTCTCAGGAAGGCTTCATTCGACTCCGAACAGGCTGAGAAACACTTTGCCCGAGCAGCGGGGGAGCTTGAGAAAGTACGTGAAGAGTACAGAGCTGTATCGGAGACCGTTCAGTCCCTTCAGAAGGAGTATACAGACAACCTTCGCGGCAGGGAGAGGGCAAGACAGGAGATCGAGCATGCCCTGAAGCGGCAGGCAGAATGTGAGTCAGCTCAGGGAGAACTGCATAACAGCCTGACAGACGCGGAAACAATGCTCGGGGAAATCAGGACCAGAAAAGAAATTCTTACTGCATCACTTGAAGATACCCGCGCTGCACGTGCAGGAATTTCCGATGAGATCTCCGGGGTAAAGCCATTGATACGTTCCCTGGAGATGGAAGCAGGTCTGCTTCAAGCAAGGATCAGAGGTCTGAGAGAAGCGAAGCCTTCGTTCCGCGATGATCGTCCTGGAATATCCTCCCGCATGTCCGTGCGCAGCGGAATGGGGATAGCTGTGGGAGCATGGCTGGATTCGTTCCAGGATTCGATGATCTGGGAGGGTTCAGGTGTTCTGCCTGATGGGAACAATGGTGAGCGGTACTATCTGAACTTGAGGAAAGCGGACAGACCTGAAATCCCGGAGGGGGCAGTCTGGCTGCCTGATTGCCTAAAAGAGGATTCCCTCGACAGTCTCAGAAATCTGCTTGCAGGGGCGATTATGGCTCCTGACAGGGAGAAGGCTGCGCAGTGGTTCTTCAGCGGCACGGACCTGGATATTGTAACAATTGAAGGAGATCTATTCCGGAAGGACGGCCTTGTAAGGCTGGGGGTTCCCGAGTCGGGCGGAGGAATCATCGAGAGGGAAGCGCTGGCCATGGAAGCGGAAAAGAAGGCTCTTAGCTATGCCTGTGAACTGGAAACCCTCCGTTCATCCGAAACGGAACTTCTGGAAAGGCTGAAGGTACAGGAAGCCACCTTTGAGGACCTGCGCTTGCAGATATCTGTCGCCGAGATGGAAGAGGCGTCGCTGCAGGCAACCACTGCAGGTTACCGAAAAAGGGTGAACGAACTGCAATCCGAATTGATGGTTATCGATGAGAAGCTTCCAGCCCTCCGGCAGATCTCGCTGGAACAGGATTCAGTTGAGAGCACGGATAAACTTAAACTTTCAACGGAAAATATGGACAGATTATCGACCTCTCTGCAGGAGATCGAAAAATCGAGGGAGAACCTTGGCATTGATCTGAATATCCTGATCAGGGAGGAGAACAGTGCGAAGCTTGAATTGTCGAAACATGAGACATCACTGAAACAGATGGAAGCTGATAGAAAACGTCTCCAGGCAGGCTCATCCGTGGCATCGGAAAGAAGCGGTGAGATCGATGAGAGAATCAGTGAGCTGAGGGAAGACGGAGCCGCACTTAACGATACAATAGCTGATTTCAACGTGAAGCTTGAGAATCTTTCCGCCACAAGGGAGGAAGCCGAGAACAGCAGGACCGAAGCGAGCAGAGAGCGGGCTGAGTGGCTGGAGAAATCGAAACAGTCAGATGAGGAATTGGCACTTCAGAGGGAGGAGCTATCCTCTTCTCGAGAAGACAAAGCATCGGTTTCCGGTGAAATGGAAATAGTCAGAAGCCGCTTTGAAGAACTCAGCATAAAGGAGCTGACTCTTCCCGATGAAGACAGTCGTTACTGGGATTATTCAAATGAAAAACTTGTCAGCGAGCTTGAAAAACAGATGGGCTACCGGGAAAATCTGGGCCCTGTTAATATGCTGGCTGTTGCTGAATACGAGGAAGCCAGAAAACGGATCGAATTTCTTAATGAGCAGAGGGCGGATCTGAGCGAAGCCAGAGAATCCCTCATGAGCGCCATCAGCGAAATAAACAGAACAGCTGCCAGGAAGTTCGATGAAACATTCGTTGAGGTGAAGAAGCACTTCAAGGAGATGTTCACTAGTCTTTTCGGCGGTGGTGAGGCCGAGATAATAGCTCTGGATTCAGAAGATCCGCTGGAGGGCGGAGTACAGATTATAGCCAGGCCCCCCGGCAAGAAACTTGATAATATCACAGCGCTTTCAAGCGGTGAGCAGGCAATGACTGCAGCGGCTCTCCTCTTCGCCCTGTACCTTGTAAAGCCGTCTCCTTTCTGCTTGCTGGATGAGCTTGATGCTCCTCTGGACGATACGAACGTGGATAATTACATCAACCTGCTCAGAGGATTTGTAAACAGAACTCAGTTCATCGTCATTACTCATAACAAGAGAACTATGGAATCCGCTGACCGTCTATTTGGAATAACCATGGCGGAAGAGGGTGTATCCTCCATGACTTCGGTCAGCCTTGAGATGGCTTGTCAAATCAGTGAAGGCTGAGTGCCCCATGGCTTTTAATCTAAAAGATAAACTCAGAAAAAGCAGCGATGCCCTTGCCGGAAAACTTGACCGGCTCTTCGGGAGCGCAGCGTTCAAAGATGCGGATCTGGAAGAGACTGAAGAGATTCTTCTGGGAAGCGACCTTGGCTGGGAACTTACCGAGAAAATAATCGCTGAACTTCCTCGAAGGATCAAAAAATCCGGACTCTCCTGGAAGGAAGCCCTCGCTTTGATCCTTATCGAGAATACACCTCTTCCAGGATTCGATAATACCGCAGCGGCAAGACCCTTCGTGACTGTTGTAGTGGGCGTTAACGGTGCTGGAAAAACAACGACCATAGCCCGTCTCGCCGCAAGGCTGCAGAGGAGTGAAGAGAAGGTGCTTATGGTATGCGCCGATACCTTCAGGGCCGCGGCTGCGGAACAGCTTGAGGTATGGGCAGACAGGCTCGGAACAGCCGTGCTTTCGCAGTTACAAGGATCGGATGCGGCAGCTGTGGCATTTGATGCCGTAAAACGAGGTCTCAGCAGAGGCTACGATTCGGTGATAATTGATACCGCGGGCAGGCTTCCCAATAAGCAGGGGCTTCTCGATGAACTGGCCAAGATCTACAGGGTATGCGGCAAGGCGATGGAGTCCGCGCCCCACGAGGTACTGCTGGTACTCGATGGAACCGTAGGCCAGAATGCCAGGGCTCAGGCCCAGCAGTTTATGAAGGCTATACCTGTTACAGGACTTGTGGTTACAAAGCTTGATGGTACCGCAAAAGGGGGGTCAGTTCTGGCGATGGCCAGCCAGCTGAGCATACCTGTTAAATACATAGGTGTGGGTGAGGGGAGCGAAGACCTTCTTGATTTCAACCTTGAATCCTACGTGCGGGCACTGCTTGGAATGGATGAGGAGGGTAGATGATGCTTAAAATCGATAACCTTTCAAAAACCTACGGAAGTACTGATGCTGTCATTGACCTCTCTCTGGACATTCCTTCCGGGGAGGTATTCGGACTCCTCGGACCCAACGGTGCCGGGAAAACAACAACGCTGAAAATGATACCCGGGCTTGTCGTGCCGGACAGTGGACGTATTGAGGTTAATTCCATAGACGCAGCAGAAGATCCTGAGGGAGCAAGGGCTCATATTGCCTATGTACCTGATGAACCGACGATATATCCCCGGTTGTCCGGCAGGGAATTTCTCAGATTCACAGGCAGAATGAGAGGTATTCCTCCGGATGAACTGGAGAGGAGAATAGCTTTCAACGAGGATCTTTACAACATGGGAGGGTGGATTGACAGCAGAGCCGAGGGGTATTCCCATGGCATGGTCCAGAGAGTAGTTCTTTCTGCGGCATTCATAGCACGTCCTGCTCTTTATGTAATAGACGAACCTCATGTGGGGCTTGATCCCGCAACCGCTGAAACTTTCAACAGGATGGCCAGGGCTGCCGCAGCTTCAGGAGCGGCAATCATACTTTCAACTCATACGCTTCCCGTGGCACAGGCTTTCTGCGATAGATTAGGCATTATTCATGAAGGAAGACTGATAGAGGTTTTAAGAACCGATCAGCTGGGCGGAGAAGACCTGCAGGATGTATTTTTCAGAATAACAGGTACAGGTCCTGCCGATGTAGAGGATTTCTTCTCCGGGGGGACGACCGGACGTTGAGTCCGATCCCCT
>RCNF010001005.1_pt1 | contig 14780 bp, 11 predicted proteins | sample 2041311 | NCBI WGS metagenome assembly RCNF01 (sample SAMN09708228, study PRJNA481090) | Marine sediment metagenome, whole genome shotgun sequencing project. | biome: marine sediment; feature: ocean; material: sediment; isolation source: Sewage treatment plant 2 marine sediment (STP2) ... | reverse complement strand
CAAGCCCTGTGCAGAGCAGTGCTTCATTCAATTCTTCCATCATCTGCGATATTTCCATCGGCCAGGCTGTTATATCAGCAAAATCATTATTACTGAAGCTGCCCAGGATATCAGTGATCATCTGCATCCCCTCAAGATCACCCTCTGCAGCCAGGATGCGTCCCTTCAAAGCCCGCTGAACAGGAAGTACATCAAGTTCGCTCTGAGTGAGATTATTCAGGTATAACCGTACTGCAGCAGTATCTCCCTCCTCGAACTGCCGCAGAACATCCAGCCCTTTCTGCATCTGCTGTAATTGCATATCGGTATACTCTTTTACTGCATGTGCGATTTCGGGATAGTTGGAGTTCAGCATACTGATAAGTTCTAACTGAAGACTGTCAGCAGAATCTTCGAATCTTATAAAAGTTGTACCATAGTCGAACATAAGTGCTCTGAACAGTTGAGTTTGCGTGTATGTTTCACCGTATGTACTAAGCAGTTTATCAAACATTTGCATCGTAATCTGCCAATGCAGATGAACACCATCCGTGGACTTTGTGAGAATATTAAGGATGTTGATCTTCCCGGCGTAGCCTTCTCTGTTGTGAGCATGGAGATCCCATGCATACCGGAGCTCAGCAAGAGCGCTGTCTGGATTTCCAGTATTAATCCAGACAAGGGCAAGGTTATTATGAACCTCAGCATAATTCGGAGCCATAATGGTAAGCGAATCGTAGGCTGCCATGCCAAGCATCATGTACCGGTCAGCCTCTTGCCGATCTTCCGCAACCATTCCGTTCATAGAGAGGATGTTCGTCATCTGTGGGGAAATCTGCTGATACAGCCTTGCAGCTGATATGTATGCACTGCCGAGGGCGTACCACCCTCCGAGCTCATCATGATTTGTCTCAACACATCTTTCGCACCATGCTATCGAACTGTCCGCAGCATGCATCGTGTTATCATAGTAGTAGAGAGCTCGCTGGGCAGCGTCAGGATCACCGGTATTCCGCCATTCCTCAGCAGCGGCTACCGCATTGTCCATTCCGGGCTGTATATGGACAAGGTACATGTCTTTTCCTCTGAACAGCTCCCTCCCTGCTCTCATCGCTCTGAAATATTCGGGGAGAGCAACAGCTCCGAGAAGAGTGGCGGCAAGAATAAGGAAAACTGCAAGGCCATATCTTCTGGCACGCTTAACAGGAGTGAATTCACAGGGAATGGATGCAAGCAGCAGACCTGTAAATAACGCCAGAAGTAATGCAGATACAGGCCATCTAAGGGCTACCGATACTGTAGCTTCAGCCAGCAGGGCCGCTATACCAGCGATTATTCCGGGAACCAGCCATTTATCTGCTGTGTCGTTGCTATCGCTGCGCGGATAGTTGGATTTTCTTTTATTGTATACTATCCTGAAAATGGAATATCCTATAGCTGCCCACAACAGCAGCCCTATTATCCCGCTATCACCGAGAATCTCAAGATACTCACAATGCGCATGAAGTGTATTGTGGCTGACACCAAGAAGGAAGTACTCCGGATTTCTGAACTGCGGAAATACTATCTGGAATGATCCCGGACCGTATCCCAGGATTGGATTGTTCATTACCATGGATAGGGTTCCGGACCATATAAGCCTTCTTACCTGAAAAGTACCGGTTTCTATTGAAGTAAGTTCTTCCATTCGGCTTCCCAGGAGGATAACCGAGCCTCCTATCAGAATCAGCAGGATCAGAAGCAACGGAAGAAGTATTCTTAAATTCTTTCTGATGAACGGAACGAAGAAGAGAAATACAGCAATGGCGAACAGACCTATCAGGCTGCCCCTTGTTTTACTTGCAAGTATCGCACCGGTGCAGAGGAGAGTAAAACAGGCTGCTGAAACTATCCTGATTCTTGACAGCCTGAACCTGCTGAGCAGGAATCCTGCACCTACCGGCAGCATTGCCATCGAAAAACTCCCGAGAAGGTTTGCATTACCCATGGTCCCGGAACTTCTCGCCATCCGGGTAAGACCTGCATCCCATGGGAAAATTATTATACCCATGGACTGAAGGATAGCGTAAACAGACAAAATGGAAGCAGATATTACCAGAACCCATAGTATTGTATCCCTGACTTTCTCAGTGAATGATGCCGCCATGAGAAATACGATACCTCCAAGGGCAATAACGCTGTACATATACTTGGAAGCATTGACGGATTGAACTCCGGAATAATGGCGGAAAAGCATCCATAGAATAAGAAGAATGAATGATACGAAAAGTGACCTGCTGAGCCTTGCCGAGGCAATCCTGCCGTCAATTACGATGCCCAGAGCCGCTACCAGCAATGCGAGTGCCGCACCTCCTACGAAAACGACTTCCTTGATCAGTATACTGCTTCTGCTGTTTGTATGAATAAGGAACATCGATCCTAGTATCGTAAGAATAATGATCATCTGGATTGCGGTTCGGGTAAAACTCCTCATTTATTAATCTCCCTGGTTTCAGCACGATTCATAAAAAATGAAAAGAGCGCTACGAGGCCGATAGCATGTGCAAACAGCAGGACTGCCTGATACGGTTTAAGCGTAGGAAGCAACAGTGCCAATGTGCCCATAAGAACAGCCACCACCAGTAGAACCATGACTGATTGAGTATGAGATAATCCCAGCCGCATCAGTCGGTGGGCAAGGTGATTCCTGTCCCCATCGAAAAGAGGTTTTCCTTTCTTCCATCTGTATTGCAAGACGAAAGCAGTATCTATGATGGGAAGAGCAAGTATCAATACCGGAGCAAAAATGGCAATCTCCCGGATGGATCCCTCCGGAGTATAAACGCCAAGTACAGCTATTATTCCAAGCATAAAACCAAGCATATTGCTGCCGCAGTCTCCCATGAAGATTGAAGCAGGATTGTAGTTGTAGAAAAGAAATCCAATTGTCGCCCCTCCGAGAGTTGCGCTGATGAACGCGACGGGATAATTTCCGGAAATAAGGTTGATGATGGTAAAGAAAATGGCGGCTATGGCGCAAGTTCCAGCGGAGAGTCCGTCTGCGTGATCGAGCAGATTCACTGAATTGGTTATCCCAACAAGCCAGATCACAGTCAATGGAGCTGTAAGCCAGGCGTAACTGCTTCCTGAAAGGAATACATTCAGTAAAGCTCCCTGTGTAACAAAAACAAAACCGACAAGAATCGCAGCAACTGTATGAAGTGCAAGTTTGATAACAGCAGAAAGGCCAAGAATGTCGTCAATGAGCCCTACTATCGACATCAGCCCCGCCCCCCCTATCACAAGCAGGCAGAGGGATTTCCATCCGAATGAGATCATGCTGCTGTCTCCATTAAGGAGAAGCATGCCTGCAGCAACTGTTAATGCAAATGAGATGTAGATCGCCATTCCACCAAGAAGAGGTGTAGTCATCAGATGCCTCTTTCTTCGATTTGGCTTGTCCACAAGCCTGAACTTGAGAGCAACCCGTCTTGCAAGCGGGGTTGAAAGCAGGCTTGCGCTCAGCGCTGCGAAGAAAGCAATGCCAATTTCTATAATACTCATTCTATATCACTATACAAACAGATGCAGATCATCCTATTCAGTTTCATTAATCTTTATACGCAAGCCATCAGTTCCAAACAGGTGGCTTCTCATCAGGTCCATTCCGAATTCGAACATCTCACCAGTAGCCGCTTCAACTTTGGGGCCGCATCTTGCCGCGAACTGCCTGCCGTTGAATTTCATGTAGATGATATTCTCATTACCCAGGGTTTCAATAACTTCAACTTCACCTGAAAGAAGACTGCCCTCAGAAGGATGTATATCCTCCGGCCTTATCCCGAAAAGGTATTCCCCATCCGGTACGCCCGAAAAGGGAGTAGTCTCCAGAACAGCATCACCTGCATGGATCACACCGTTTTTTAATTCAACGTTCAGAAAATTCATTGAAGGGCTGCCGATGAATCCTGCCACAAAGCTGTTATCAGGATTATCGTAGAGGTCCAGTGGTGTTGATATCTGCTGAATATACCCGTCCTTAAGCACCACTATCCTGTCCCCAAGTGTCATAGCCTCAGCCTGATCATGTGTCACGTATATCATTGTCGATCCCAGCTTTGTATGCAGCTGACTCAGCTCATTCCGCATCTGTACTCTAAGTTTGGCATCCAGGTTAGACAGGGGCTCATCAAAAAGAAATACGGCGGGATGCCTGACGATCGCTCTTCCGAGGGCTACTCTCTGTCGCTGCCCTCCGGACAGCTCTCGTGGTTTTCGATCCAGATAATCGGACATCCCAAGAATTTCCGCAGTTTCCTTAACGTTCTTATCTATTTGATCTCCAGGCATTTTTTTCATCTTCAACGAAAATGCCATGTTATCGAATACCGTCATATGGGGATAGAGAGCGTAATTCTGAAATACCATCGCTATATCTCTATCCTGGGGTTTGATATTGGTTACATTCCGCTCATCGATGAAAAGCTCTCCTGTAGTCGGTTCCTCAAGTCCTGCGAGGACGCGCAGAGTGGTGGATTTGCCGCATCCGCTCGGGCCAACCAGTACAAGAAATTCACCGTCCTGAACTTCGATATCGAATCTGGCAAGAGCAAGTATATCTTTCTGGTAAATTTTACTAACTCCCTGAAATCTCACAGAAGCCAAGATTCACGTCCTTTCGTTCAGTTCGTAACCCTGAAAATCGAAACGGTCCATCCATCAAATAATGCTGTTTCTGGATTAAGCGGATCCTTTATCCATTTGTATCCGTTAACGTAGAACGCGTATCGGTACACACCTCCTGGCAAACCTGCAATGTCTATAGTCCAGAGACCGTTGTCATCCTTCTCCATCCTCCCTGATAGAGGATTTACTATACCTCCAGCAGCAACACTTCCTCCCCAGTCATTCCAGTCCGACAGTACCTGAACCGAGGATGCTCCCGGAAGCCACAGATAAAGTCTGTTATCCTGTTCGACAGGTTTCTGCATCGGTACAAACAGCGCACAGCCTGCGGTGATAATGAACAGAATGATTAATGCAACAGCGATTATTCTTTTCATTTAAGCAGTCCTGTCAGGTTCATCCGCAGTGATGGAGAACTATCGTATTCCCACTCTATTCCCAAAAGGCACATCACGGGACCAAGTGATGTCGTTACGGCAAGAACGCATGCAGGCTGAAGACTGTCATCGATATCTCCTGAGAACGATACTTCTGCACATACATCGTCCCTTGGTGAATAGGATGCGCTCCCGGTAATCCTTGTGCTGTCACTGATTATCTCCACTGCTATACCGGCTGAAGCGTAGGAATTGGAAGCCGCGGAAGAGATAAAAGCCCTGTAGTCTCCATCTGCATAGTAACCAAAGATCACATCCCAGGATATTCCTCCCTCGGATATCATACCAGCTGATGCCGATACTGAACTTAGGCTGTCACTCGAAAGATCAAGCATGCCCTTAATACCGGCGGAAACGAAATACCTTCTTGATTCAAGGAATGCTCCCAGTGTGATTATCCTCTGTCCGCGTACGAATGCGATTCCTGGAAAATCAATATTATCTCCCGCGAAATGCATTCCGGGTACAATCTCTATCCTTCCCCACTGTGTATCTATGGGACGCAATTTCCGTATTTCGGCAGAAACTGCCCACTTCCCTTCTTCTCCTTCAGCTCCGGCAACGATCAGCCATGGTTTGAAATAGCGGAAATCTCCCCTTACGGACAATACATTCACTGTAATATCCACGCCTTCGGAATCCGCTGGATGGATCCGTGCCCTGGAATAGTCCACCCCGGCGAATCCCATCCATGGTGAATGCACATTCAGCTGCGATAGTGTATCTCCACGGGTGAGTTGAATGAGGTAATCACCACTGAAACCCAGAACGCCTCCTGAAGATACTCCAAAACCCCTTGTGGAATCGATATCCACCCAGCCCCACTCAAGTACAGGATTCGATAAACCGGCAATGAAAGGCTGTTGATCGTTCAGATAAACTCCTGCTGCTATCCAGGGCGTGCCGGGCCATTTTACAACTCCTCTGGCCCTTCTGAACCCAACGCGTGAAGTTGAATCGCTTTGCAAAGCACCGGTTACCAGAAAGTCCACCTCAGGTGATACAGCTCTTACTGAAACGGCGGCATCGACAGAGCTGCTGTCAATAACCGGATGGTTGTTCTTCCAGTCCCCGGAGGCTGATCCATCTATCAGGCAATCGTATCCGAATATCCAGTTTTCAGGAATGATGGAAACATCTGTGGAATCGGTACCTCCAGCTATAAGAACGATCAGGGTGATTAATGCAGTACTCACAGATAACCTCCCGGAGATACGGAAATACCCAGAACCTGCCTGCAGTCATGGTCGTTCAGTATCACTGCCCAGTCCAGTTTCAGCCATTCATGTTCAAAGGATACTCCAGCATTCCAGGACGAGCCGTCGGATCCCGTTCTTACGGTAAGCCAGTCATTGACATTAAGATCAAAACCGAGAGCGCTATTTCCATTCGTTACCGTAAAATGGCCACGGAATTTTCTATCGAACACAGTTGAAAATCCGTAACCGATGACCCTTTCCTGGAGACTGTCTCCGTAGAGCCGCAGATTTGAAACGTTCGCGGCTATGGCGATAGTCGGAAATACCGAAAACTGAAAACCAAGACCTGCAGAAAGCATTTCACTGTAATTTCCAGCATCGTCATCAGTTACAGTCAATCCCAGTGACCCGCCGATTGAGATACTTGGTCCGAAAACGCCTTCCATGAAACCAACAGGATCTCCTTTGAGTGTCTTCGCTGCGATTAACGCAAACTGAACCGTATCCGGTTCTGATTCGGAACGAAGGAGTCCTGCAGCTGCCCCGTAATGGTTCCCGCCCATTTCAAAGGCCGCGGCCGCGACAATGCTGTTGTTATCCATATCACTGACTGTTGAGTAAACTGAAAACTGAGTTCTCGTGATTCTGACAAGTCCTGCCGGAGAAGTAAGGCATGAAGATGCATCGTTTGACCAGGCATATGTGCCACAGGCGCATCCTGCAGCACCCGGACCATTCGGAAAGGATTGCAGGGATAAAAGGAACAGAAGCAGGCAGCCGATCAGTATGCACCCCTTCCTTTGAATATTATCGCAATTGTTCTTAGCAGAATAGTGAAATCAAGCATCAGAGACTGATTCCTAATATAGTAGTAATCATATCCCAGATTGTCATGAAGGGGAAGCTCCTTTCTGCCCATAATCTGCCACATGCCCGTAAGCCCGGGTTTGACATCCAGCCTGTGTCTCTGCCAGCTCGTATACCCGTCCACTATGAAAGGCATCTCAGGTCTCGGTCCAACCAGGCTCATATCACCCCTTAGAATGTTGAAGAGCTGAGGCAGCTCGTCCAGGCTTGTTCTTCTGAGAAATCTTCCAATACCTGTAACCCTGGAATCGTTCATCGAGATGGGGGCTACTTCGTACTCATCAGATTCAGGTTTCATTGTTCTGAATTTGTAAAGTGTAAACTCTTTTCCCTTGAGTCCTACCCTCTTCTGACTGAACAGAGGTGAGCCATTCTTTTTCATAAGCTGCATAATGTATATCACTGACATCAGAGGAAATAGAATAAGAAGGAGTATCAAAGATATCGACACATCCATGAATCGTTTGGTAATTCTGTGCAGTGCTCCCGGTTCACCGTACCCTATTTCAACTATGGGCAGCTTTGCCAGATCATCGACATCGGATACTCCTAACGCAATCTCGAACAGATCTGTTACAAGCCTGTAATGAACCTCTGTATTCTCTACAAGAGAGATGATTTCCATAATTCTGGATCTGTCAAGTTCAGGTGCCGCGAAGAAAACTTCATCCACATTCAAGCTGCTGATAGTCTCAACAATATCATTGAGCGAAGAAACAATCTCTACATTTTCGAACATCGCCTCTTTTGTAGCGGTTGAATTGACTATTCCTGCTATTTCAGGAGCCTTTCCCGGAAGCCTTCTCAGAGCCGTAATAACTCTTGCCGCCACTTCTCCTGTTCCTACGATGAGAATTCTCGGAGCTTCCGTTACCGGAACGATAACCTGTGCTATCTTCCTTGCCAGATACCTGGTGAAAGCAGTCACCGGTATGGAGATTCCAATGAACATGAACAGGATCACCCTTGAAAATTCCATCCTTGCCATGTAACTGGCTGCCATAAGCGCAACAAGAAGAAATACGAAAGCCTTCAGAAGCTGCTGCAGCTCACCCATACTTCCGAGGTGCCTTTTTGGAGTGTAAAGACCCGCTCTGGCAAATGAAAATATCCAGAGAACGGCAACCACCGGCAGAACCATTAGATACAGGCTTAACTGATGATGAAAATCCGGCAGGTTACCTGCGAATATTACAGTTCTGAGAACCCATGTAAGCATGAATACAAACGGAATGGTTGCTATATCAGCTGCGATGAGAAGAATCATCAGTATTCTGTCAGCTCTTCTTACAGGCGCCAGTTTCATTTATTCACTCCTTCAGAAGCAAATATACCCCGCAGCAGACCTGAGAAAAGAGCACAGCCTCTCCACACCGCGAATACAGGAACAATCGGAACAAGTACTGGATCGCTCCTCATTGCAGTCAGAGCAAGCGGGATCGTAGAGAGAATGAAGAGACCTCCCCACAAAGCAAGGGGAAGATAATCGGCAGACAGCAGCAGTAATGCAGGCACCAGAAGAGGGCACAGGATTATCTGTAATTTCATACATAAGGGAGTATAGGTATCAGCTCCGACTTTGCGGGGAAAGCGTCTGAGGACCTTCATCCTCCACCTTCCCCTTGAGAACTTCATGCGGAAGTATGCGATCCATGTCCCGCGGTGTCTGTGGGAAACTTTCGCTTCGGGTGCGAAACGAAGCAGATATCCTTCTTCGGCCATTCTGTACGAAAGGTCAACATCTTCATGATCCGGGAACGGAAAGGATTCATCGAAGCCTCCCGTTCTCTCCAGTACACTGCGTCTGTATCCTGCGGAATAGGTATCAACGATATCGATGACATCGCACTTTGAAAGAAGTCTGTACCGTTCGTTGAATTCTATCTGAGCCAGCCTCTGGATTACTTTCATACCGCCCTCTGAATAGACACCTTTCACCGCGTCGGCCCCGGTCCCCAGAGCCATGACCATCTGCCGGGCCCAGTCCGGACATGGAATACAGTCGGAATCGGTAAACAGCACCAGGTTGCCTGTAGAAGCCTTCCATCCTCTGTTCCTTGCTCCTGCAGGGCCGCAGTGCCTGCCTTGCACAACTCTGTCAGCTGCGGCGGCGACCGCCGGGGGAAGTTTTTCACCCCCGTCAAGTGATACAACGATTTCCAGGTCGTCCCGTACGGTTTGCCTGTTCAGCGCTTCAAGACATTCTTCAAGATTGCAGGCATCGTTGTAGGATGGCACGACCACACTGATATTTTTCGAAGGAATGCTCATCACCTCTGCCTTGAATTCCTGAAAAGGTACTTTCTGAAGGTCGCAAACGCGCGGAATGTCCTTCTTCTTTCATCTCTGTCAAGAAGACTCTTCCATAATTTTCTGATAATGTAAAAGGGTCTCAGATAAAACCTTCGCCTTGCATAATCACAGAAGTCCACCAGTTCTGCGGAAGAAAGATTGTCAGTTCTTATAACGCAGCTGTGCAGCCCTTCTTCGGTCAGCCAGTCTCTCCAGTTTTCAGCCATCAGGTTATTCGATTCACGTGCCTGGATGTACGCTTCCGTTCCCGGATAGACCATCATCGGATAGAACTGAGCCGTATCAGGGTTGATTTTCAGTGCTAGATCAAGAGTTTCTCTCATGCTCTGGGTGTCCTCGCCATGAGTACCCACCATGAAACACCCGTGAACAAGTATACCCGCTTTTCTTGCTTTTTCAGCGAATTTCAGAGACATCTCGACTGTGATACCTTTTCGCATGTTGGTGAGCATTCTTTCGCTGCCGCTTTCGAAACCTACGCATACTGTTCGCAGCCCGGCCTTCCTGCAGAGCATCAGTGTCTCAAGGTCAACGTCCGCTCTCATATTGGATGTCCATGAAATATGTACTCCGCTGCCGATAAACGATTCGGCAAGTTCCCGGAGGCGCCCTCTGTCCACGGATATGGTATCATCCTCGAAAAATACAGCCCGGACCTCCGGCATATTACTCTGAACCCAGAGCATTTCGCCAGTTATGTTCTCAATCGATCTTTTCCTGAATTTTCTTCCCTGCAGAGTCTGGGGAAATACACAGAAGGTACAGCCATGAGGACAGCCTCTGCCCCCCATAATCATTACCTGGGGGTAAAGAGCGTTGGGGTTGTTGTACCTGTAAATGTCGAGGTGCTTCGAGTAGATACTGCTGACATAAGGAAGGGAATCAAGGTCGCTTACCCTTTCTCCATCACCTGTAAAGATAACCTCACCATTCGACTGTCTCAGATAGAGCCCCTTGACCCCTGCGGGATCCTTACCGTCTTCGATCGCTTCCGCCAGCCCTGTAAGCGGATTTTCGTATTCACCTGCGATAATACCTGAGAACCGGCCGCCCATTTTAAGTGTATCATCCGGGAGCGCTGAGGGGTGTGTTCCAACAAGTACGACGAATCGTCCTTCCGTCGTGACAATATCCGCGAATTGTACATCGGATTCGATGGAAGGAGTGGAAGTCTCCACTATAACAAGACCCGGATCAAAACGGTTGATGCGCCCAATTGTCTGCTCGATATCCAGGCCGTCTGCGGGCGCGTCAATAAGGTCAACTTCGTGACCAGCCTTTTCCAGAGCTCCGGTCGCGTATGCAAGCCAGATCGGGTAATAGAGCGTACCGCTTTTCGTAACAGCGGGGCTTCTCTGCCCACGGCTGTACCCTGTAATGAAAGGCGGGTTAATTGCCGTAATTCTCATTTATCACTTTCTGCAGAGCTACCCAGACCACTTCTGTCTCGATAGCATCCATGCATACAGCCCGCTGGTGAATACAACCGGGAAACAGGCTGTTCGAATAGCATGGTGAACAATCCACAATTCCCTGAACGGGATTGATAAGTCCCTCAGCAAAAAGTGTTCCGGGGGATGAGGGACCGAAAAGCACTACCGACGGGATTCCTCGTGCCGCTGCAAGATGCGCAGTTCCGCTGTCAGCGCCAAGAAACCCGTGACATCTGTCAAGAAGCGCAGCAGTCTGCCCCCATGTTGTTTTCCCGGTCATATCAAGTAGTGAAGCCCTGCATTGCTTTTTCACCTCTTGCGCCACCTCCCTGTCATCAATTCCTCCTAACAGAATAATATTGAATCCAGCGCTGATGAGCCGATCAGCAATAACGGCATATCTCTCGGGATACCATCTTTTCTCAAGTACGGTATCTCTGGGATTTTTTCCTCCACCTGGAGCGATTGCAAAGAGAGGCCGGGAAAGCCGCATGTTTGAAGCCCATTCACTTTCCTTTTCTCTGACCGGGAATACAGGGCGCCAGTTTTCAGGGGTTACGCCGGCAGTTCTCGAATACGAGTATCCTGCGTAATCGGTACTGACCATCGGAAATACTGTTTCCCATTGTCCCAGTGCGACGCCCCCACAGGATCTTACAGCCGAACCCGTGAGATACCTCACCCACCTTCTAATAGCGGGGGAACCCTGAAAAATGAAGGAGTCCTTCACATTCTTCAGAATTTTTCTGTTCCTTATACTCCATCGTGCAAGATTCAGAGAACCACTGATACCTGAAGCAGGAGGTACCGGAGCAACAAATACTCGATCTATTCCTGGAAACCGCTCCCATACTGCGGCAGCGGAATAACCGGTAAGAACCCAGTATTCAGCTTCTCTGCTCTCTATAAGTTCCCGTACAACCGGGGTGCAGAGCAGCGCATCACCGAAGGCATGCGTTTTAACAAGAAGAACAGGAGATTCATCCCTCATGCTTCAGTTCCCTCCAGGTCATATATCGCAGTACGGTGTATCTAATGCCGCAGAGGGCAAGTATAGCCATGGGAGAATCGATCGCTATTCTGTGGGGAGTACCCGAAGCGGTAAGCAGGTGCATAAGTGAATATCCCGCAACAAGCGTTGCAAGGAAGAACCCTTCAGAACCATTCTCAAAGGAACATCTTACCGCTCCTCCCCAGAGGAAGAACAATACCCAGAACAGCGCCAGCAGGCCGGCAAGAGTATACAGCGGAGAGAATGAGTTAAGAGGGAACGGTTTAAAAAATTCAACAAATCGGAGAGATATCAGTCTTATCGTAAGTACGGGATTCTCAAGCATGAAACGGATATTTCTTTTGTACAGGATTTCGTCCCTTACCCACTCCGGCTCATCCCTGAATTCCGGAAACTCAGCAAGTTCCGGGGAGTTGAGCTTTCCTATATACTCCTCTCTTAAATCACCGTAGAGCAGCAGTGCACCCTCCGCTTCATTCTCGAAATGATCAGTGAATATTCTTCCGTTGTACTCCCATAGATTGACCCCTCCCTGCACCGGCATAATGCGGAATGTTCCGGAGATATCTCTGTTCCGCAGTCCCCACGGAAGCATTAGTATAGAAAACACCGTCAGAACAATGACTGCCGAAATGAAACCCCTGCTGGAGAACCACCGATTGTCTCCCCCGGTTCCGATAACGCCTTTGAATTTATCTGTAATTCTCTTCAGAACAGGTGTGAAGGGCAGTATCAGCAATAACCAGAGCATTACCGGCAGTGCAGCAGGACGGACATAGAAAGCAAGCGCCCAGACTAATCCGGCCAAGGACGCTTCTAACAGGAATCTACCGCCATCAAGGCTGCTTTTAAGTATCCTCAGAGACAGAAGAACACTCAGAAGAAAGAGAAGAGAGAAAATTGCCTGTGTTGCTGGAATTGCTTCGTAGTAGAGCTCAAATGGATTAAGCGCGAAAAACAGTCCCGCCAGATAAAGGTAGCGGCCCGACAGGAAGCGCCTGGCGATCTGGAGGCCCAAAAAGACGGTAATAAGCCCAAGGATCAGTTGAATACCCCTTACCGCAAGGTAATTGCCGATTCCGAATATTCCAAAGATCCCGGCCATGAAAATTGCGTATCCAGGCACAAGGAATATCGTCGGCTGTCCGGGTCTCAGGGCTCCATAATAGCCATCTACCCTTCTGTAAAATTCAAAGGATCTGCGAAACATAGGAGGAGCCTCTGCTTCCCTTTCAGGATGCAGCATGCTTTCGGAAAGCATAAAGCCTCTTCCATTCAGAATATTCTGCGCCAGGTCAGCCTGTGTCCTGCCTTCTCCAATCAGGAATACACCCTGAGAAGCTGCGCCGAATACGAGTATTCGCGCAACAAGAGCGATAAGCAGAATTCTTTTTACAAGTGTCTTTTCAACCATTCGGCAAACCATTCCGACCGTATCAGCTCCAGCTCATCGGTCTGTGTTGATGCCCATACAGGTGCAGTTGCCGGGTGCATGACCAGTTCAGCAATCCCATCACCTTCTATACTTCCATCAATACTCTCGAGGTAATCACTGCAGATGTTACCACTGCTCGAAAATCCCAGCATCAGATCAGGCGTCCCGATGCCCCGGCTGACAGCTGATCTCACCAGTTTTCTTCCAAGCATGTCAAGGATGAAGCACGAGGGTCTTCGAAACCTGTCAGGAAGGACTGCTGCCCGCACTGTTCCTGCTCCGTACTCTACCGCAAGGTCAAGAATGACCTCCCTCAACCCGGCAGCGTTGTGAACATGCTGGTGACTGTCCAGCCTCGAAACCGTAAGTCCTGCTGAAAGGATTTTCTCTATCTGGCTCCGCCACTCATTTCTGACTTTTTCAGCGTACTTCGCGCCCTTTCTGAACCATGCAGAATGTGAAGCTGGAAAACCATCCTCGACAAGAAAGGGAGGTTGAACACAGTTAAGATGTACGGATACAGCAACATCATAACTTCGGGCAAGTTCAAGAGCTTCATGCAATTCGGAACCGGTAGCCATTATGCTCAGGCAATGAACCACACCCAGGGGAAGAAGTATTTCAGCTGCGCTGTTAACACCCGCAGCCATTCCAAGGTCATCTATCGTTACAAACACCTTCATATTTCACTTGTACCTTCGGCTGGACTGAGCCCATTTTCCCTCCATCCCGCTCTTCGACCTGCGAAGAGTGCTGTCAGTACGATAAGAACCGTATCAACCGGGAGCCTGTACCTTACTCCACCGTGAGCAAGCGAATGAAGACCGAGATACATAATGAAAACGCATACAAGAAGGAGTATCCTTCCGTCCCTTCTCCGCCTGAATGCTTCCCGCACAGCTATGAGAAGCATTGGGAGATAAATCAATAACCCCGCCAGTTTCGCGATCGGATTCTCGATTGTTCCACCTATTGGAGAGAGGAAAAGTCCGAATCTCAGGACTGTCAGATATGAAAACAGTAATGGGTTCGAGAAGATGAATTCCTTTGCTCTATCCATTAAAAGCCGGCTTCGACCCAGCTCCGTATCAATCCCCTCCATCTGAGGATACGCAAGCAGCTCCCTCCTGTTAATACCATCTTCGATGAAACCGGGAATAGTTATCCCTTCAATGGCCAGAAGGGATGGATTATTACGCATCCACAGATTAAGTGAGCCCTTTGTAGGCATAAGGACAGGACTTCCAAGAACCATTTGATTTCGGACAACCCATGGAACGCAGCATACTGCAAAACCTGCCATGACCAGCACCGCAGATTTCCATCTTTTCCTAACAAAGAGCCAGATAAGCTGAAGCGGCACCAGGAAAACAGCGGTACTCCTGATCAGGAATAGAAGACCTGCTGCAAGGCCGGAAGCGAAGCCGGCTCCGGTTTTAA
>RCNF010001004.1_pt1 | contig 14792 bp, 13 predicted proteins | sample 2041311 | NCBI WGS metagenome assembly RCNF01 (sample SAMN09708228, study PRJNA481090) | Marine sediment metagenome, whole genome shotgun sequencing project. | biome: marine sediment; feature: ocean; material: sediment; isolation source: Sewage treatment plant 2 marine sediment (STP2) ... | reverse complement strand
TATCACGAAACGCTGCCGCTTGGTGATCCGCTCACGCTGGCTGATCCAAACATGCCGTGGTTCTCAGTTAAGGAAGCGGTTCTGCCGTTCGCGCGTTTTCCCGGCGTTGACACCATCCTAGGCCCTGAAATGCGCTCAACCGGAGAAGTCATGGGCTGGGACCGCGACTTCCCGCGCGCCTTCCTTAAGGCACAGATGGGTGCGGGTATGGTTCTGCCATCCTCGGGCTGTGCGTTCCTGTCGATCAAAGACGCCGATAAAACACCCGAGATGTTGGAGGCCGCGCAAATCCTGACCGGCCTTGGCTTTACGCTTGTCGCCACCCGCGGCACACAAAACTGGCTCGAAGGTCAGGGCGTGCCCTGTGCTGTCGTCAACAAAGTCTACGAAGGCCGCCCCGACGTTGTCGACATGATGAAAGATGGCGGCGTACAACTGGTGATGAATTCAACAGAGGGTGCACAGGCGGTCGAGGATAGCAAATCCATCCGCTCGGTCGCGCTCTACGACAGAATCCCGTATTTCACGACCGCCGCCGGGTCACATGCAGCCGCTCTGGCGATCCGGGCGCAGGCCGACGGGGATGTTGGGGTGAAGTCACTGCAGGGGTGAAATCGCCTCTACCAGACAAGCATTAAATTGACATGGATGAAACGTAAGACGTTTTGTTCTCTTTGCGCCAGCTCGACCGATCACTTTCACAACTTTGCGTCGACTAAAGTTGGATTAAGGGGGTCATAATCGCTGTACAGCGCATTTCAAAGTACCGCCGCTTGTCATTTATCCGGCACGATGAACAAAGGCACGCGCGCTCAAAAGTCAGCGAGGAATTGGTTCGAAGACGATCACACTCACGATGAAGAGAACGCGCGCAGGCTTCCGCCACATGGAATCTGACAGTGAGATCGAGTTGCTTGAAATACTCGGCAGACGTTCCTAATCGCCATCGGCCTGCGGAACCTATTTGCTTGCGCACCGCCCCATAGTGCCGTCGCTCACCAGCAATTCAAGGTTCCACCGAAGATTGAGCAAAATCACCCAATGGATTGTTTCTTCCTCAACTCATGCCCCAAACCCTACAGTCGTCCGCACCGCCGCTCTATTCTTCGCTGTTTCTGTTTCGCGGAAAGGTTTGCCTTGAACGCCAGTTTACCGACTATTGTGAGACATTTTTCGGTTTTCGCGGTTGAAGATTCCGCCCCGGTAGAAATCGCAGACCCGGCCATGACACCAATGCTCACGATGGCCGCCGTAAGGACCACAAAATCGACTGTCACCGCCCCTGAGGTGTCAGATTTGAAGTGTCGCAACAGTCCGAGCAAGCGGTCGCTCACCGCCCGGCTGCGCAAGATTGTTGTCTGACGACGTGTTGCAGCCGGTGGCTTGGTCTTGGTGGTATTGCAGTCCATCTACTCACTCACATTTTTCGTGTCCGTGCTTTCAACTCTCGGATCCTGAAATCGAAGTGGTCTCAACACAATCTCATGCGCCATCGATCAGAATAGCTGGCCGACAGTGGCACTAGTTACATCAAATTGTATTAACCAAGAGCAAAGCGGAAAGAAGGCGCCACCGTGACCTTTGGCGGACTTTGATAAGATGGGCTGCGTCGCGCCAAGAATGCGCATTGGAGAGCATGTGAAGCAACCGCGCGCAAAAACCCGCGCATGCGAGCGCTTTGCCCCAAATCCTGTGCTACACTGCCGGTATTAACGCCAAAGGAGTTTCCCCATGCGCCTGACATTCGCCCTGCCTATCGTTGCGCTAATCGCCGCCTGCGCACCCAAACCAGCACCCGTCACCGGAAGCTTGCCTTTTTTTGGCGACGGTTACCGGTTCAAAGGTGATGCCTGTCTTCGTGTTGGTGAAGATGGTTACACCAACCAGTTTCTGGATGACTCGGCTGACCTGGTTGGTTGCCCCGAAGATCTGGAAAACCTTGGTGTTTTTGTCATCGACTACAGTGCCGTCGAAGTAGCCCGTCGCGACGGCCATGTCCTGTACTCCGTCCCGCGCCGATAGGCCCGGATCAGCGAGAAACAAAAAAGGGCCACCCCGAAGGGTAGCCCTGATTCCATTTCGTGGTAAGCTGGCTCAGGCCAATTTGCGACGCTTCTTGCGTACCGCCGCCAAGCCGCCAATCGCGGCGAGCAGCATGATACCAGTTGCAGGCAATGGCACGGGGGATGGCGCTGCTGTCACCAAGTTTTGCCGCCGGCTGGCATCCGTGCTTTCTAAATAGGTCAAATCCCAGCTGCTTCCGCCAGTCCAGTTCATTGCGGCCTGCAGATAACCAGCTGCTAAAGTCTCGACGTCCTGACTCGCAGATGCCTGAAAGAGGCCCTCTGTGATATCCCAATCGCCGTCATAGACGACCTCCCACAACGAGAGTTGGAAAGCGGCAGATTTCGCCCGGTTCACTTGGACATCAGGGTCGCTAAAAAATGTGTCGCTGAAATTTGCGTCAAAGATCGACTGCACGCGCGCCATACCAACCGGCACCAGATTAACGCCGCCATTCTGGAACGGAGTGGTTGTAGCTGCGTACCCATATTCAAGTGATGTGCCGAGGAATGCCCCTAGATCCAGACACCATGCAACGAAATCGCCCAGACCATTCTGTGTCGTGTCAGACATATTGAATCCGCCCGCAGAAACCTGGGTCAGGCCACCAGCAACGGGCACAGGGACAGTATTTAACGTGACGGTGCGATAGCCTGCCGCCGATCCGTTGTATTTCAGAGAAATTGGAGCAGCCCAAGAAGAGCCAGCAATCATCGTTACTGCAACCGCGGCTGCAGCCAGTTTTTTGACACTCATACCATTTTACCTTTTACACTCAACAACTGTACACGAAACAGATTCGAACTGCGTTTCGTACATGTCCTCTTTACAGCACCTGATCTCGAACAAACAGGCTCTGTGGCGGAAATGGGGCGAGAAATAGTCTTTTTTGATCTTAATTTTCAGTGCGTTAGATACAAACAGCGCAAAATCTCGGCTTTGTTTCGCGATCCGTCACAATCTGATTCCGGGCCAGATGCACCACGAATTCTGCGGCGAATCGGAACGACATTTGAAATTCGCAATCTTGTACAGTTTACAACCAGTTGCCACGGCCGGCTGCCGCATCCCGTTTCGCAATAAAACGTCCAGCTTAGTCAAAGGCTGCATAATCTGCTCTTTTGGCGCCGGGTATTCAGTTGGATCGGTGATACTGCAGCGGTACGACTAGCCAAGTGTTAGCCATTTTCCTCTTCCAGATGTAGTTTCATATCAATCAGAACTTGCTGCAGGATAGAGGTTTCTTTTAGCAGCCGTTTCGCCTCGTTGATCGTGATTACGCCATCTTGGATCGATTGCTGATACTCGGCCATCAACATGGCAAAGCGCTGGCTTAGTGCAATTACATCAGTGTTTACGCCGCCCTTGCGGTCGTCATTGGGCCGCCGATCGTCATAAGACAGGCTAATTCCTTTCAACTCGGCCAGAGCGGATGTCACGTGGGGATAGCCGGCGGCTTCCTCCAACAGCGCGACAGCGTCAATTGGCATGAACCGGTCAGCGTGTTCGGTGTTGTCTGAGTAATACCGTCCAAGCGTCGCTTTGGATTTCCCTGTCAGTGTACAGGCCGGTTCGATGCCGACATCCTTGACCAGCGTCTCGGTGTGTTTCTTTAGATAACTGCCTATTCCGGCCATAGATTTGTCCTCGTTCACGATCCTCATGACCGCCAAGTGCGATGAAAGTTCTTACTCATGCCCATTAATCAGTTTGGCGCGGAAAGTCATTTACAAACCATCTCCCATATTCCTGGATTCGGCGAGCGCCTGATGTTCCCGGTATTAGTATGCGGACCGGGTTCATTCTGCTTTTGGCATTTGGGGAAAGCAAGATCGACAGCCCGATGACTGGTAATTGCGCGGTTTGGCGCATGTTGGCTTGGCAAACCCAAGGCGCGAGATACGAGCGTAAACGGTAAGAAGGGCAAAATGAGTAAGACCTCCTGAGCCAGAGCCTGGATTGACAGTGCCGCCGCAATGAGGATTTTCAAAAAGCAGAGGCAGCCGCGGATGCGTTGGAAGGCATCAAAAGCCAGTACGTGGCAAAATTCACATTGCTTTCATCCAACCCAGGGTCTTGTCTGTATCGCCGTTTGGTTTGTATTCGGCGCCCAGCGGCGCAGTATAGCCAAGCGCACTGATTAATTTGAAGACATGGCCATATGAGACTTCACCACGATCCGGCCTGCCACGGTCTGGAACCGAGGCGAACTGTATATGGCCGATGATCGGTTGCAGAGCGGCAAGCTTGTGGGACAAGTCACCCTCCATCAGTTGGACATGGTAACAGTCGAACATCAAAGCGAGATTGTCGCATCCAACTTCGGTGATGATTGCTTTGGCCTGATCTGTTGTTTTGAGAAAATACTCTGGCGCATCGTATTTGTTAAGGGGCTCGATCAGGATGGTAATTCCATGTGCCGCAGCTTTTGAGCAGGCATATTTGAGGTTGGAAACAAATGTCTCGTGGGCTTTGATGCCATTGGCAAATCCCGCCATGACGTGGATTTTTTTGGCGCTTATTTCGACGGCGTAGGTAATCGCTTCATCAATTGCCAAGCGGGCTTCGGCCACGCGTTCGACCAGAGCTGACAACCCATTGTCACCTGCGGCAACAGTACCGCGCCGGGTGTTGAGGCCCAGCATCTCGAGATCGGCTTCAGCCAACGCTTTGGCCACGTCCGCCGAGGGAACATCATATGGCCAGTGGCATTCTACAGCATCAAATCCTGCGGCCTTGGCGGCGCGGATTGCGTCAGGCAGAGGTCGATCAGCCCACAAGAATCCGAGGTTGGCTGAAAACTTTGTCATTCGTCCCACTCCACATCGAAATGTTTCACCAAATCGGAGACTTGATCCAGGCTGAGCGCGCGGGCGTTATAGCCGCGCATGAGGATGGCCAAACGTGCCGTGTCCTCCAGCTCTTCAATTGCATAACACGCCGCTTCAACATCTTTGCCCGCTACGACGGGACCGTGATTGGCGAGCATTACAGCGCTTCGCCTGCCCGCTAAACCACGTACCGCCTCTCCCATCGCGGGGTCTCCGGGGAGAAAGAAGGGTAACAGCTTTACCTTTCCCAGCTTCATGATTGCGTAAGGTGTCAGGGGCGGCAGAAAATCATCTTCGTCAACATCGGGCATCAGTGACCAGGCGACCGAATGGCAGGAATGTAAATGCACAACGGCTCCCGCCGTGCTGCGAGTATCGTAGAACGCTGCATGCAGAGGCATTTCTTTTGTTGGCGCGTCACCGCCAATAAGGTTTCCCTCAACATCGAACCGAGAGAGTCGAGCGGGGTCAAGTCGACCAAAGCTTGAACCAGTTGGCGACACCAGAAGTCCGCCGTCATCTGTCCGCGCCGAGATGTTGCCCGTGCTGCCGCCGGTCAGACCGCGGTCGTACATGGATTTGGCCAAGCCACAGATGTTTTCGCGCAAAAGGGATTCAAGGGTCACATCTCACCTCCTAAAACTGCAGCAGCCTTCAAGAAATAGTCGGGCGCCCCAAAATTTCCGGATTTGAGCGCAATAACCAGATCGGGTCCTGCGCGGAGGGCCGGAACACCGGGATCGATCTCGGGTCCAATCTCAAAACTATCGATCGAGAGACCCTCAACGACGGCGCCGGACGTCTCGCCACCTGCAGTCAGTATCTTGGAAATGCCGAGCACGACTAAACTCTGTGCGACCGTGGCAAAAAACCCCTCCAAAGCGGCCGCAGACCGCTCGCGCCCGTATGTCGTCTGTACATCGCGAACCACCTGCGGATCGGCGGAACTATAAGCCAGCGGCACCCCGTCTTGCGCAACCAACCAGTTAGCCACGTCTTCCGGTTTTAGCCGGCCCTCGATGACTTCTTCTGCTACGATTTCATAAGTTGGGTTGGAATTGCCGTGAAGACTGACTTGTGCGCGGGTCGCGTTCGAACACGAGCCGGACAAAACAACGCACTTGCCCGCCTGTCCTCTCCATGTTCTGCCACGGCCCGTGATTGCGCCTCGGCGGGCGAAATTTCCTGGCAACCCCAGCGCCACTCCGGACCCGCCGGTGATCAGCGGCAGACCGTCAGCAGCTGCGCCGATCTGCATCAGGTCCCTGTCGCGCAACGCATCGACCACAATCAGGCGTTTGCCCAGATTATGCTCTGCCTCAAGCCCCGCCTTGATTGCATCGGCACCGGCAAAAACAACGGGCGCCGCAACATGGCCAACCTCCAAAGAAGTTTGGGGTTTCAGCCAGCGGCGGATGTCGGAATCCGTCATCGGCGTCAGCGGATGGTTTTGCATGCCGCTCTGGCTCAGCAGAACGTCACCCACAAAAAGATGCCCTTGATAAATTGACCGACCTGTCCCGGGAAAGGCCGGACAAACGATCACCTTATGGGCATCCAGCGCCTTGGCGAGTGCTTCGGCGACGGGGCCGATATTACCCTCAGGCGTGCTGTCGAATGTTGAGCAGTACTTGAAAAAGAACTGCTCACAGCCCTGCGCCTTCAGCCAGTCCAGCGCTTCCAGCGATTGGCGCACAGCTTCGCGAGGGTGATTTGAACGCGACTTTAACGCGATTACGCCGGCCTCAACATCGGTGCCGGCACCTTTGTCCGGGACGCCAGTGTACTGCACCACACTCATGCCCTTTTTCGCCAAAGTGTTGGCCAGATCCGAAGACCCGGTAAAATCATCGCCGATACAGCCCAGCAGCATTAGATCTCTCCCGGGAGATTGATCCCAGCGTTGCGGGCGTACACCTTGGCGATCGCCGCGTCATCTTCGCGTCCCAGTCCGGATCCAGACGCTGCAAGAAACTGTTGCAATGCCGCTGCCGTGATGGGCGCGCCGAACTTTGCCTGTTTGGCGATTTCCAACACGATACCCAGATCTTTAAGCCAGATATCGACGGTGGAATGGGGAGTGTAATCGCCCGCTACAATGTGCGGTGCCCGATTTTCCAGCATCCAGCTCGTGCCGGCGCACTTGCTGATGACTTCGACGAACTTGTCCGGGGCCACGCCCTGGGTCATCCCAAACGTCATGGCTTCGGCCATGGCCGCGATATGCACGCCAGCCAGAAGTTGGTTCACGGCCTTCATCGCTGAACCGGCGCCGACGGTTTCACCAAGGTCAAACACGGTTTCGGCGGTTGCGTCCAGAACAGGGCGTGCAGCAGCAAAGGCTTCGGGTGATCCCGATGCCATGATCGACAGTTTGCCTTGTGCGGCCTTGGCAGAGCCGCCTGAGATTGGCGCGTCCAGATACAACACACCAGTTTCGGCGCACCTTGCGGCCATCCGTTTTGCGAACTCCGGTGGGACAGTCGCGCAGGCTATTACAACCGCACCTGACTTGAGCATCGAAACAATTCCCTGATCACCGAACAGCACATTCTCAGTTTGCACCGCGTTCAGCACCACAATAGCAACCGAATCCAGATCACTGGCGACGTCTGGTAACGTTCCGTCAGCACCGCCGTCCGCCCGAAAATTGTCGACCGCTGCGGGCGCAATGTCAAAACCATGGGTGACATGACCCGCTTTCAAAATTGAGCGCGCCATACCGTTGCCCATCGATCCAAGGCCGATGAGCGCGGTTGTAGTTTTTTTTGACATTGCTGATCCTTTTCACGTGGATTGAGTGCTCAGGTTCTCAGCTTTGAAACTGCGGGCCGTCGCGTCTAATTGCTGGCACAATGTATACCTTTTCTGTGTAGTGTCATCTGCACCCCCAGAGATCGCAATATTCTTGTTGAACACGTCGATGAGTGATGTTGATAATGATTTTTTGGTGTAGCACCATACCGATGCGACACAATTGCGATTTGTGCTAGACTTGTCGAGATCATGGGGACGGAGATTGTGATGTCAAAGCCAGACGATGCTAAGTTTAAGGGCCGCCTGCATGGCGAGCAGATTGAGCCAGAGCAAAACGATAATATGCTGTTACGGCTTGTGTATATGTTGCTCATCGCGGTGATGATTTCGCTGGCGCAGACGGTCTTGGGCGTGGCGACAATTGTGCAGTTCGTTGTCATGTTGGTCAGCAACAAAAAACCGAACGAACGGTTGGCCGATTTTGGTACCGACTTGGGCATCTGGATAGCCAAGGCAGCGCGCTTTCAAACCGCCGCGAGCGACGTGAAACCTTGGCCGTGGTCTGAATTGGACTGAGGTCGTATCCAGTGCGTCGTTCTGGGAATTTCAGGATGAACTCCCAAGTTCCAAGGGAGCAAAGGTTCTCGGTGACCACATGGTGATTCCCTATCGCTGAGCAATGCATAAAGTAATTCGGAATTGGTATCAGAAAGTCTTCAGATTTTCCGGCAATTCTCCGTCGTCGGCAGCGTGCCTGAGACTTGCGCCGGATGCCAGAAAGCGGGGCAGGTGCGACCTAAATCTCCGAGGTGTGGTTTAAAGCAAGGGGGAATTGATGCCAAATAGACCGATCACGCCTCAACCTCACTCGGTGCCCGTCAAACCAATCTCTGGCAGGCGCGCACCCAACAATCAAACAGGTGCCTGACCGAAATACTGATCGGTCGTTCCGCCGAAATCGAATTCCAGAGTGAAGGTCTTTGCATACAAGTTGTTGTCGTCCAGTTGCAGCCTGCCAAAGCGGCGCTCTAGTGGAAATTGGCTTCCATCCCCGCATGGCTCCGGCCGACGTAGATTGTCCAGCGCCAGAATGGAGATCAGCGTTTCCACAAGGATGACCGGCGAGACATACTGACCGAGGCACTTGTGCCGACCATAGCCAAATTGCAGATAGTGTTTCTCGTCTCGCCCGATGACAAAAGCGTCGGCGTAATTGGTGTCCTGCATTGCCGAACTGTGTGCAGTAAAGATCAGCGTATCCGCGCGAATCGGCCGACTGCCGGATATGGTTGCGCCTTCTTTCCTGCATTCACGCAACAGGATTTCGCTTTGCGGTTGCAGCCTAAGCGCCTCTAACGCGTATTGAAGCAATTGCTTGCGGTTTTTTGTAACATCTTGGTTTTCAAGAACATTGAGGGCAAATTGCCTTGCCTCATCGAAGCAACCTAAGCGTTCGTCGCCGCTCAGCGCGCCTATACCGCTGTGCGCATATTCCCCTTCCTTCAACCGGATCATCGAATCGATCATCCGGCACGTCGCTTCTTCCTGTCCGGCAATCGCACCGACAACCGTGCCCATTATGTTTTCGACAATCCGGAGATCGCTAACCCGACTTGGATCAATTTTGGGGCACAGAGTGAACGCTGGATCAGCGATACCCATCTGCAGCTTCAACAGCCGTGTCAGCATGGTGTCAGGGACAGTTTCATCTGCCTTCAGGGCTGCGCGCTGAATACCCAGTTCACGCAAGAGATAGACCAGCAACTCGCGATAGGCACGCACGCCACGGGCTTGAACTTCGATATCCTTCTGTACATTGTTAAAGAAATTCTGGAATGAGGCTTTGATCCACTGGTAGATTTGCGCCTCATCAGGGATCACTCCGTCACCTATGCTGAGTGCGGTGTTGGGCAAGTCGACGATGCATCCATCGGACCGCTGAAACTCGGTCGGCAACGGCGTTTTACCATTCGGTCCGGCGACTTTTTCGCCATAATATCTGACCATATCTTTGTTCAGCTCAAAACTGCTCTTTTCTTTGGCTGCAGGTATTCCAAAGTAGTGGTGTGACACCGTAACCGGTACATATCGGGCAACGGCGGTTACGATGTCGATTTGCCCATGGCCATTCAGACGAGACTCTTCAACTGCGCGCTTGACGCGTTGCATACAGTTCGTGTGAACAAGATCGTTAATTTTCTCCGGATCGTCTTTGTTAACAACTGCGGTCAGCAGCCTTTTGTCCTCTTGGAATTTGTCTGCATCATCCGTGCTTAGAATAAAAGTGTCGAAACCTCCGTTCTGTGCCGGCGTCATCGATTTGACCATCTCCCGACCGTAGGGATCTACAGTAAACTCGTCATGCCGCGAGAGCACATCACGTACGCTGCCGCCATCGACAACCATGATCGGGCCAAACTGCGGTTGGAACAGTTTCTCCTTACCTCGGATCTCAGCCAGCATGGGGTAAGGTTTGTACTTCAAAAAGAAACCATAAACGCCAGCGATTGCACGACCCTGCCGAGCCGCACTGATTTTGAGCAACTGCAGCTCGGTCATTTCGGCCGGGGAAAGCGCTTCGGCTTTTGCCTTGATGGTAATCTCACCCAGACGGGCCACATCGACGGGATTGCTTGCCACGATCTGCGCGATCGTAGCATAAAACGATGCCAACGCCTCTGCGAAATGCAGTTTCAAATAGCTGAGATCAGGTGCCGTGGGATCATCTGGTGGCGACGTGCCGCTGTCTGATCGAGGTTGCTTTGCTTCGGTCTCAGAGTCTTCGTTGTCCGCTGGCAGCAACCAGCTTTCCAGCCACGCCCTAAAATCAAACCTCAACATTGCTCTCACCTGCTTACTTGTTCAAAGGAATTCTTCCCAAAGCTGTTTGCCTTTCTCATGGCGGCCAATCTATCTAAATCTGGCAAGTTGACCTGTAAGGTAGTTTAGCCCCGTGGCAACGGGTCGGCTACCCCTTCTGCCCGCTCCCCGAGACCGACAGCCTTTCGCTGAGCAAGCCGCCGATGCTCGTGGGTTGAATGCCAAGTTTAAATCGGATCCCAGTTGAGAAGTTCAACCGGGATGAGAGTGGTTGTTGCCAAGCGAGCAAAAACCCGCAGCGAAACTATCGTCGATCTGCTTTGGTTTCCATAGTGCGGAGAAACGTGCTACCGTCACCCTTTATTTGATCTGTTTATTAGACCAGAATTGGAGTGCTGCATGTCGAATATCGCAGGCAAAGCGTATGCGATGAACGTCGTCACACCAAGTAATCCGAAACTCACTTGGATCAACCGACTGCTGTTTATGGCAGCACGCGGGCTGCCTGATCGGCTCATGGGTCTACTGGGTCTATCGCTTATCCATTTTGCCAGATGGGTCATTGTCAAACCAAATGACTGGCCTGATCTGGGGCAAGGCAAGCAGACGCTTCAGAATGACTACATGCTGTTTTGTTCCAATTTCAACGGAACCTGGGATCAGTACATTGACGCATTCTCAGATGGTGTTCCCAATGGGCTCAACCTGTTCTGGTTCTCGGCAACGAAGTATCCTTTGTCGATCCCGGTAACCCCTTTTAAGAATTACATCACCCACAACCAGATCAGCACGGACTACTATTACAACGCAACACCCGGAGCAGCCCAGCGCGATATCAAATCAAGCCTGAAGGTATACGATGCGCTGCTGCAATTAGAAGACGCCTACGCGACTCTGACGCCCGAGGAGTTTCAGGCGGCCTATCATGCGACATTGACGGCGGTTCAGGTTGGACTTGGAGATGCGGGTTTTGGCCCCGTTGCAAACCTGAGTACAGAGCGCGCGGATTTGAACCGCGAACGATACATCAGAGAGACCCCTCCTGATGCCTCCCGAACCTCATGATTAGGAGGGCACCCGATGCCTGATTTCGACTCCGGTCATATCTTTCTCAACACGTTTGCGCCCATTAGAGATTCTGGCAAGAGCCATTTGGAGCACACGTCTTTCACCCAAAATGTGCGGATCGCTCTGGCGGAAATGCCAACGGCCATGCAATCGCCAGCGACCGAGAGAGCCGGAAAAAACAGCCCGTTCGCACGCAACAAGCGCAACCATTTGGCGCGGATGTTTGTGCTGAATGATGTCGTTTACAATGGGCGCATCGGCAAAAACGCTTTGGCCGCGTCGATTTCGAAAGAAGATCCAACCTCGCTACAACCTGTGGATCGGCTCAACACATCTTACCTTGTCTTCTGCGCAGACATTGACGCAATAACAGAAGATGGTGCGCCGCTCCCAACCACCCTTGATGCGGCTCAGCAAAAGGATGTCCGGATTGCCTATGCCCGTGAACTCTGGAAAACCATGGAGCCAGAACTTAGAGAAGTTTATAGCAACTGCGTCGGTTTTGAAGGCGTCAAGACAGGTGATGACTTCGCGTCGTATCTGGAAAAATGCCACGTCGAAACCACCATGCCATTTCATGACTATTATTTGGCCCTGCCAGAGTTCAACCTTCTGCCCTTAAAGCAATTGCTCATCGCTGTGGCTGTACCTGCAGTGATCGCACTTCTGGCGCTTTTGTTGCGGATCTTTGGGGTGCTGGATGTGCCTGGGCTGGGGTGGAGTACACTTTGGACATTTGTCGGTGGACTGGCCCTCACCGGCCTGGTTGCGATTTGGGCCGTAAGGTTTGCGCTGAAAAACGGAGAAAAGCCGCTTCCGCCGGGTGAGTACGACGATCTCCCATCTGTGCTCAAAGCACTCTATATTCAGCAGACCTTCAGCAACTTTGTCGTGGAGCATCAGGGAAGTTCATCCAAGAAGCTTCACGCTGACTTTGGCAAATTCCTTGGCCTGCACAAACCCAAAGACCGGAGTGGGCCGACGCAGGAACCGGGAGTTGTTTCCTCAGCAGCCCTGACTTCCAAGACTTAGAGAATTGGAATTCTGATATGACCACGTCGCTAAATTTGAATGACATTCAGGGCAACGTTATCCGCGCATATGGCCGGTTTTCATTTCCTTTCGCACGATATTTTTTCCTGCAGATTTCCAGACCTGACGCGGGTCGGAAGTTCGTTGACGCAGTACGACGCGAGGTGACCACTGCCGCCCGTTGGCCTGAGGAGGCTGAAAAGCCTGAATGCACGGTGAATATTGGGTTCAGTTTTCATGGGTTGCGCATATTGGAGATTCCGCCGCGGACATTGCAAGGCATGTCAGACGTTTTCATTGTCGGTATGAAAGGTCGGGCTAATGTTCTGGGCGATCGTGACACGACCAAAGTTGCGACGGACGCGGACGATTGGAACGCCCATTGGGATCCAATCTGGCGCAAGAACAGAGCGTCGGACGACTCGGGTGCTGACAACGTGCACATATGGATCTCGCTAAACGCGCAGCTTAAGGCCCCGGGAACAACGGGTGAGCCTGTCGAGGCCCTAGAGGGCCGCACCAGATGGCTGCGTGATCTTTGCGATCAATCAGAAGGTGGTGTTAAAATCCTGTCCGGTATAGGTCGCGAAGGGGATCAGGACTTCCAGGCTGCGTCTGCGGTTTTTGAAGCGCATGGCGACATGAAACTGCCGACACCTAAGGAGCATTTTGGTTTTGCCGACGGTATCAGCGATCCGGTTTTTGAGGGTCAATACCGACCAGAAGATATGAAATCCGCTGTGATCGGCAGAGGCAAACGCGTTGACGGCGTATGGGAGCCGATTGCTACTGGCGAGTTCATTCTGGGGCATGCGGATGAAAGTCAGGAACTTCCGCCGACGGCGATGCCCCCCGAGTTTACCCAAAACGGCACCTACATGGCCTTTCGTAAATTGCATGAGAATGTGGGCACCTTTGATGACATTCTGACCGAAGAAGCGCGCGCCTATGCTGACATGATGGGCGTTTCACTTGATGAAGCTGTGGAAACGCTACGTGCCAAGATGTGTGGTCGCTGGTCGGACGGCGTACCCCTTGCAAAAGTGCCAACATTCTCCGACTGGGAACAGTTCCGCAAAGAACGCGGCTTAAACGACTCAAATCCAGTGAAAGCACTGGAAAATCAACGGGCCTATATCCGCTCTCCCGAGGCGTCAGATTTTCGCTACGCAGACGACATGCAGGGATTCAATTGCCCTGGTGGCGCCCATATCAGGCGGATGAATACGCGTGACTACCTAGATCCGATGAATCAAACAGGAACCGACCCAAATACGGACCTGCCCTACGAGAATGAAAACGCAACGCACGCCCTTAATAAACGCCGACGTATTCTCAGGCGTGGGCTACCCTATGGAGACTCTCAATTGGACGACAAATCCGACGATACTCAACAGGGTGTTGTCATGATGATTATTGGGGCGAACCTGTTTCGCCAGTTCGAATTTGTGCAACAGCAATGGGTCCAGTACGGGTTGGATTTCCATCAGGGCAACAACACCTGTCCGTTGCTTGGCAATCACGACCACCATCAGCGTCATACCATTCCCGCCAATCCCAAGTCCGGAAAACCACCTTTTGTCATGAGTAAACTAAAGACATTCGTCGAATGCCGCGGAGGAGATTACTTTTTCATTCCTTCCATGACTGCTCTGCGACTGATTTCGATGGGGATCGTCGATCCAACCTAAGCATTGTGCAAGGTTATTGGATGCGATGGTGGCTGCGATTTCCCTTCAGGCTGGCCACTATGTCAAGGCAGACCGCCCAATAGACCGGCTGTCAATGTTGCTGTACCATCGTCTTTAACAATCTGGATGGAGCTTTCTTAGAGATACAATAGGGCCCGTCTTTTAGACGGGTGCGACCAAGAAATGAAAGTTGACCCAAAGACACCGTGGCGAGAGCAATCAAGACGGCTCCTAATCAAGGTGAGTCTGATGCATCTGGTGGTTTTGTTTGCACTTGTGCCGCATATTGTCCTTGCTCAGAATTTTTTTACACTCAAGGGGCATGGCGGCCCGATCAAAGGCATTGCGGTAGGTGTGGATGGTACAATTCTGACAGCAAGCTTCGACAATTCTGTCGGCGTCTGGCGCCATGGACAGCCGCTTTGGCTGGAAGACCATACAGCCGCTGTCAACGCCGTTGCCTATCTTGGCAACGGTAGGGGGGTGTCGGCAGGCGATGATTTCACAGTCCGGCTGTGGAATAGTTCAG
>RCNF010001000.1_pt1 | contig 14810 bp, 12 predicted proteins | sample 2041311 | NCBI WGS metagenome assembly RCNF01 (sample SAMN09708228, study PRJNA481090) | Marine sediment metagenome, whole genome shotgun sequencing project. | biome: marine sediment; feature: ocean; material: sediment; isolation source: Sewage treatment plant 2 marine sediment (STP2) ... | reverse complement strand
GCTTGGTTATAAGATAGGCTTTCAGCAACTTGATATTTCTTTCTTCATCATCAACAATTAAGATTTTATGCCTTTCCATGAGTCATACTCCCCTCAACTATTTAAGAGATGCAGATATTGGTTGAGCATCAGATTTATCATCAAGTATACAGATAGTGTCCTTTCCGCTCCTTTTGGCCCCGTAGAGTGCCGTATCCGCTCTTTGAATTAAGTCGGTTATAGTCACCGCGTCGGATGGGTATACGGCAATCCCCATGCTGATAGTAAGTCTCGCAGGTGGAAAAGCATCAAGGATAAAGGAGTGGTCTTTGATAAGCCTTTTGATTCTCTTGGCACTCGTAATCACTCCCTTCAGATCCGTATAGGGCATAACTATGGCAAACTCCTCACCACCATAACGAACACCAAGATCTATTTCCCTGATATCCTGATTAATGAGTCTTCCTAACTGTCTCAATATTTCATCTCCTGCCAGGTGCCCCATACTGTCGTTATAATGCTTGAAGTCATCGATATCCATCATGACGAGCGCCACGGGGTTATGATATCTTTCAGATCTCTTAATTTCATTTTTTAGAAAATAATGAAAATAAGCAGAATTATAGAGTCCCGTAAGTCTGTCTGTAATGGCAGAATGAACTGCCGATTCATAACCGGTCTTGAGTTTATCGAGATAAGCCTTCTTTTTGATCAGTGCGTTTATCCGAGCCCGAAGTTCGTGAATGTTAATGGGTTTTACCAAATAATCATCCACACCAAGTTCCAGACCTTTAATTTTGTCCTCCATGTCTTTTAAATTAGTCACAGCGACTATCTGAATACTATTTGTCTTCTCGTTGCCCTTAAGTTGCCTGGAGACCTCAAAACCATCCATGCCCGGCAAAAGGATATCGAGGATAATCAGATCAATCTTTTCCTGTTGTGCACAGGACAGGGCTTCCTCTCCGGTTTTAACAACTTTTATACTGTACGGCTGCCCATAAAGTTGCATCTGAATCAGCTGTGCGTCTTTTTCATCATCCTCAACCAGTAGTATGGAGGGTAAATCAATATTGTCGTTCGGCTTTGCATTCCCTTGAAATGGGCGGGTCAAAAGCTCTTTAGAATCCCGATGCATCTTCAACTGATCCTGATACTGTTTGAGCCGTAGCAGGGACTTAACCCTTGCCAAAAGCTCCGCCATGTTGACAGGTTTATTGAGAAACTCATCTGCACCCGATTCCAGGCCTTTTATCTTGTTGTCAGAGCCATCAAGGGCTGTGATGAGTATGATGGGAATGTCTCTTGTAGCGGGGTTATTCTTTAATCTCTCCGTTACCTCATATCCGTTCATTCCCGGCATCATAATATCAAGCAATATGAGATCCGGTGAATCAGATTCTACCTTTTCAAGGGCTTCCTCCCCGCTAAAGGCCGATATGGTTTGATACCGGCCAGAGAGTAGATTTGCCTTCATAAGTTTCACATTTAGAGGTTCATCATCCACGATCAGGATCTTTCCTTTAGGTTTCATTGCTCATTCCTCACTATAAAAAATTGATTGAATTTAAAAATGTTGAATTTCGTTCTTCCATTCTTATGTAAAATTCATCGGAAGTCATGTTGGAATAATAAATCGAAAACGACTTCCCCTACCTTGTCCTTCGCTTTCGGTCCAGATGCGTACATAGTGAAGCTCTACAAACGTCTTTGTCGGAGACAGGCCCAATCCGCGGTTTCCTGATACCTGCGTCGAAATTATTCACCTGTTCAAAGGGGCTGAAGATATTTTCTAAATATTCTTTGCTTCACTCCAAAAATTCCTACTTTATGCAAGGGACACTCACTTTGGGAAAAGTACGATTTTTCATTATACCTGATCATCTTTCATATTCCCCATGATGTTACCCCTATCACTTGAATCCAGCAGTTGGTCAATAGTTTTCAATAGATTTTGTAAGCGAAACGGTTTGGTGACATAATCATCACAGCCTGCTTCCAGAGCCTTTTCCCGGTCATCAGCCATGGCGAGAGCTGTGAGAGCCACAATGGGTATTTGTTTCAAATTTTCGTCACTCTTGATGATCCTGGTCGCACTGAGGCCATCCATTTTGGGAAGATGGATGTCCATGAGAATGAGGTCTGGTTTATGCTGGCCGGCCATTTGAATGCCAGTTTCAGCATCCATCGCCTCAATGGTCCTATAGTTTCCCAGCCGCAACATCTCTTTCACCAGTTTCAGGTTCAATTCGTCATCCTCAATAACCAACACCATCTTTTCGTCCATGTCGTTTTTCCTCTCTTAACTCATTATCGACCTTCGAGACAACCGTTCCGATTAATCATATCATATTTATCGTTTCTGTACTTGTAAAGGAATAATGAATCTAAAAGTGCTTCCCTTTCCTTTACCCCCACTCTTTCCCCAAAGCTTCCCTCCATGGAGTTGCACAAGGTTTTTAGACAGGGGCAGACCCAGCCCGGTGCCCTGAAATCTGCGGCTTGCCGAACGCTCGAGCTGCTCAAAGGGGTTGAAGATGCGCTCCAGATCTTCGTGCTTTATGCCAATACCGGTGTCGGTCACGGAAATTCGTACGAATTTTTGTGAAGCTGTTAGCTCTTGCTCCTTAGTTCTCTGCTTTTGATCAGAAGCCTTTTCCATGCTGTTATCAGCTAACAGCAAAGAGTCATCAGCTAAATTTGCTTCCAGGCGAATTTCTCCGCCGTCCTGCGTAAACTTTACCGCGTTGGACAGAAGGTTGTACATAACCTGCTTTAGTTTACGTTCATCCGCCGTTATGATCTCCGGAATGCTATCATCAATATGGTATGACAGTCGTATGCCATGCTTCATTGCCTTTTCCTTGATCATGATAAGGCTGTTTCCCAAAAGTATCTTTGGGTTGCAGTTCGAAGGTTCAAGCTCTAATTTGCCCGCCTCCATTTTGGAAAGATCCAAAATGTCGTTGATCAGAGTGAGCAGATGCTTACTGCTGGATAGCACGTCATTGAGATACTCTTCCTGGGCATCGTTTAAGTCCCCAAAATTTTTATCCACCACCAGCTCGGTAAAACCAAGGATGTGATTCAGCGGTGTTCTAAGCTCGTGGCTCATGTTGGCCAGAAACTCGCTCTTAGCTTGATTGGCAGCCTCTGCGGCTTCTTTTAACTTTTGCAATTCAATTTCAGTTCGTTTTCGCTCAAAGATCTCAGAACGCAATTCTTCATTGGCCTTTGCAATGTCTGCGGTTCGATCCGCCACCCTTGTTTCTAACTCTTCATTAACTTTGTGCAAGGCTTTTTCTACTCGTTTCCGTTCTTGTATTTCCACATTCAGTTGTTTATTCACCTTTGTTAACTCTGCGGTTCGTTCCTCAACTTTTTGTTCCAGCTTGGAGTGTATTTCAAAGTAGTTTTTCGTCAAGATCTCGTTTTCCTCTCTTGGAAGCCGAAGGTCATCGATCAGGTGTTTCACCTTCGTCTTTAGAATAATATCCTCGCTTTCTTCAATTCCGTTATTATTTTTTCGCTTTGTCATAATAAAACAGCCCATGGTCTTCCATCATAGTAATTTCTTGTTCAATATCCTCTACAATCAAATCAAGTGCATACCTTTTTACATCCAGCCTTTTAAAAGATCTGGATCGCAGAAAGGAGCATCACTATATCCAATGCCCTCTCCTGGCATAGATAATCGGCAATATACAGTGTGGAAGTAAACTTCGAAAACTCCTGTGGAGCCTTATCTGGATTATGATGATTTTCTATGGCAACAACAAGTTATTCCGGTAAACTCCAATGGTCAGTTAGCATTTTGCCAATATCTGTATGTGTGTAACCTAAAACCTCATATTCCGGTATAGACAGGTTTTTTCTCCTCTTTTCCCGAACTTCCTTCTATAAATCATTTTTCCTGATAGCGCAACAGCAACACTATGCAGCAACACTATGCTTCTAAAAGGAATTTCCGGAGTATCCGCTGATAGTTTCGTCCTGGTCAAACACCTCGCATACCTTTTGACTCAATACAATCTCTTTGACAACATCGTATCCAATCCAGATAACAGCATGTTGTATTTCGCTGATTTTGCGCATAGAACAGTAATATGCAGAGTTTGCAGCCTTAAGCACCCCGGCCCGCAGTGGCGGATCAATTTCAATTATGTCTTTTAAACCCTTTGCGCCTGACTCCGGATCGTTGATCACATCAATAACCCCTGATACGACGCTCTGGATTGAAGAGATCTAAGACTTATCAACCAGCTATAAGATCTTACTGATTCTTTCATGTTTTTCTTCTTCAAAATTCATTTCAGATACCCTGGTAAAGAAACCACCGAAATGGGCTTTTGATTTGCATAGACACAGCGTAATAGTATAGCATTCTATGAGGCATCGGTTTTGTTATGCTGACTATGGAGTTTGAAGAACTCGATGTTGTTAATCTATCTGTCTTAAGCATGGACCGTGAATCAGCTTCTTAGTCGCAAAAGATCCCTTTATCTAAACTAAGAATTGACCCAAGGTTTCGAGAAAACTTCTGGTATCAATTGGTTTAGCTATGTAACCTGCGCATCCGGCATTCTTCGCTTTCTCCTCATCTCCCTGCATCGCATAAGAGGTAAGGGCTACAACAGTGATGTCCTTCACCGTCGGATCGTTCTTGATCTTACGAGTGGCAGTTAATCCGTTCATACCGGGTAACTGAATGTCCATTAATATGAGATCCGGGTGATGCTCTCGGGCCAATTGGATGCCGTTTTCGGCATCAAACGCTTCAAGCACGTTGTACTTTCCAATGTGAAGGAGACTTCTGGCCAGCTTCATATTCATTTCATTGTCTTCAATCACCAAAACTGTCTCATTTGCCATGGTTAATCTCCAAAAAATAGAAACCTACAATGGAATAATAAATATAAAAGTGCTTCCTTTCTCATATCCCTCACTCTCCACCCATATCCTGCCGCCGTGAAGCTCTACAAGGGTTTTGCTCAGTGACAGGCCCAGGCCCGTTCCCTGAAACCGGCGGCTCGCTGAATTCTCCACCTGGACAAAAGGGTTGAATATATGCCCCTGATCTTCAGATTTTATCCCAATTCCTGTATCAGAAACGGAAATTTGTAAGCACTTTCTGGATCTCCTATTATAAACATGCTCTTCTTTAACCTGGACCTTTATAACTTGTAACCCTTCGGAGTCCTCCCGTCTGCGTCCTTCTCGAATGACACAATCAACCATTCGTGCCTCCAGGTTCACCTCTCCACCATCCGGTGTGAATTTCACTGCGTTGGACAGAAGATTATATAAAATCTGCTTGAGCTTGCGTTCATCCGCCGTTATGGTTTCCGGAATGCCATTAATATTGGTTGACAGCTTTATATTATGCTTCATTGCCTTTTCCGCTATCATGACCAGGCTGTTTTTCAAGAGTATCTTCAGCTCGACATCTGTTGGTTCAAGCTCCACCTTTCCAGCCTCCACCTTGGAAAGATCCAGGATGTCATTAATTAACGAAAGAAGGTGCTTGCTGCCTTGAAGCGCGTCAGTGAGGTACTCCTCTTGGGTTTCGTTCAAGTCTCCGAAGTTTTTATCAACTACCAATTCGGTAAAACCGATGATATGGTTTAGCGGGGTACGTAGCTCATGGCTCATGTTGGCCAGAAACTCGCTCTTGGCACGGTTGGCGGCCTCGGCAGTTTTTGTGGCTTGTTTTAATGCTTTTGCCGTTACTTTTCCTTCTAGTATTTTCTGCTCCAGTTCTGTGTTTTTCACTGTCAACTCTTCCTGTGCCGCCTTCCGTGTAGATTCGAAAAAGTAGGCAAATATGATAAGCACCATCGTTGATGCGACAAACCTTATTTGAAAGCGAACAGAGTATATCGCCATGGATTGAAAACCCTCATTCAGGGATAAAGCGAGCATTGATAAGCCGAGCAGGAGAAATATTGCTGCCGTCCCTTTTTTGGATCCAAGCAGGAAGAAGGAAAACAGAAGGAAAGTATAAAACCACAGGTGCACGGGATGGTCGGCTCCCCCGGTGTAAAAAAGATAAAAAAACAGTACGCTTGTGCATACCACACCCGAATAAATGCTCCATTTATGCTTTCCGGTCGTTTTCAGATGGACCTGATTAGCCAATAGAAAAAGTGCCGAGGCGCAATCAAAAAAACCGAGCCAGGGGTTGCCTTTTGTAAACGCTGAATATCCTAAGGGGATCAAGTTTATTATTCCGACCAGGCTGATAACATTGATCATTTTGATCTTGCGAACGATATCAAGGCCGTGATCTTTCCGTACGCCACCCATGACGAAGCGTTTCATCACATGCCTGAGTCGATTTACGACTGAGTTCATTGTACCCCCCGAAAATTACCGGATGTAATTGGTAATATCAGTGAAAATGTACTACCCTGGCCTTCTCCCTCGCTTTTCACCCATATCCTGCCGCCGTGAAGCTCTACAAGGCTTTTGCTTAGTGACAGGCCTAACCCTGTGCCTTCATACTTTCGGCTTGCTGAAGCTTCGACTTGTTCAAAAACATTGAAAATGTGCTCCAGATTTTCGTGTTTAAGGCCAATACCCGTGTCAATCACAGAAATTCGAATGAATTTCTGTGAAGCTTTTAGCTCATAGCTTATAGCTCTTAGTTCTTGATCAGAAACCTTCTTCGTGCTGCTATCAGCTAACAGCGATGAGCCATCAGCTAAATCCGCTGTCAAGCGGATTTCCCCGCCGTCCGGAGTGAACTTCACCGCATTGGACAGCAGATTATACATAATCTGTTTGAGTTTACGTTCATCCACCGTTATAGTCTCAGGAATGCCATCCATATCTGTTACCAGGTTTATGCCATGCTTCAATGCCTTTTCCTTGATCATCACAAGGCTGTTTCCCAGAATCATTTTTGGGTTCACAACCGAAAGTTGTAGCTTCGATTTGCCGGCCTCAACCTTCGAAAGATCCAAAATGTCGTTGATCAGAGAGAGCAGATGCTTACTGCTGTATAGCACGTCATTGAGATACTCTTCCTGGATATCGTTTAAATCTCCAAATTTTTTATCCACCACCAGTTCGGTAAAACCGAGGATGTGATTTAGCGGTGTTCTGAGTTCGTGGCTCATGTTAGCCAGAAACTCGCTCTTAGCTGAGTTGGCCGCTTCGGCGCTTTCTTTGGCCTGTTCTAATTCAGCGGTTCGTTCCACAACCCTTTCTTCTAACTCATCATGAGCTTTTCTAAGTGCGTTTTCAGCTTGCTCTTTCTTCTTTTGGGAGGAAGCTAATTGCTGAGCGGTCTGGTTAAAAGCCCTACCCAATTCACCGATTTCATCTTTTCCTAAGTCTTTAATTTGTTTTGAAAAATCACCTTCTCCAAGAAATTTTGTTACGTTAACCAATTTGCCAATCCTTTTGCTTACCCCGCTACTCATCAAGTGGCTCAAAACAAAAACAATCACAAGACAGGCCAATGATGAAAGTAATAAACCATGCCTTGCGCGGTAGACACTCGCATACGCTTCGTGTCGGGGCTGTATAATCACAACGCTCCAATCTAAACGAGTACCACCAGGGTCTCCTTCTACAGGGACATATACTGCCACCTTCATGGTCCCTTCATCTTCTAACTCTGTGACTCCTTTTTCGTTATTTATAGCAGCATTTCGGATAACATTGTGCTTAATTGGTTCAAGCAATCGCTTCTGATCGGGTGTGGCAACGAGAATCCCGTGCTGATCCACTATCAGCACTTCGCTTCCTTTACCTGCTGAAACATTACTTGTGATCTGCCAGACATTGTCTATGTCCAGTTGTGCTACTAATACCCCTATTACATTTCCGTCCGTGTCTTTAACGGGGGTTGCAATGGTCATAGCAATATCGAAAGGGTAAAGTATCGCATGAACGTCTGAAAGAACGGTTTTACCTTTCAGGGCCGATTTAAACCAGGTAGTTATCTTCCAGGAGCCGCGAAAGGAATGAAATACAGAAGTCCTGATCTGGCCCTTTGTATTCAGGAATGTGATGTCTTTGAAAACTTGATGAAAAGCTTGTGTCTTGGTCAGCTCATCACGTTGCTCCCGGCGACTGGCATCGGCAGATCTAACAACTGGATTTTGAGCTAAGAAGAGAATATTTCGATGACCTTCATTTATCGTTCGCCACACCTCTCTTCCTACCTCAGCGGCAAGGGTGCTTAAGGTATTTTGAGCAGTAAGCTGTATATTGTTTTCAACACTGGTTAGAGAAAAAATACCCATCACGGCCAACGGAAAAAATCCCACTGTCAACATAAAAAAGGCAATTTTTGTGTATAAACGCATACTCTCTTGATTACCTCAATTCTTTTGTCCGTCTAATCTTTCACCATAAGCTGTTTTGTTAGAGACAGGGCTATCCCTGTCCCTTGCGGCTTGTTAATGATACTAATGCAATTGCAACTTTCGTGCCTATATTCATCTGGGATGAAAACGACTGGATATTCAGTTAAATCAAATGGATAATGTTTAACCCCACTTTTCTGTCTACATGAATATTTTCTTAATATCTATCCTGCCGTCAGATTTTTGACGAAATTGTTGATTGATAATATTAATGAACTCAACTTTTTACGAGTTTATCAATATGAATCATCTCCCGATTAGCTGTAGTCAATTAAGGTAAAATAAATGGGTTATCTCCCATTGAAAAGGCGTTATTCCAAAGGGTTCGAGGATTCTAGGATTCAAGGGTTCGAGTGATCCGGCATAGAACAGGCGGATAAAAATGCTAAAGAATTACACTTGTCACGGCGTAGCTGGAAAGTGTTGAAAGTTTGGCGATAGTCATACGAACTCTGTTTAGAGAGATAGGGGATTTAGATTTAATTAAAAAAGGTGAATTGGGTACACTAAAAAAGACATAGCGGAAACCGAAAGAATGTTGAAAGCGCTGATAAAGTCTTTAAAAAACAAACCCTTGAATACTTGAACCCTAGAATCATCTTCTCCAACTAAATTGGAGAAGAACCTTAAGTTATAAAGGAGAGTGGGAGAAATTTTAAATGTGACAAAATAGAATTCAAAGGTGCCCTGTATTCACCGGGAGTTACAGTAAAACATTTTATATCTTGACATTCCGTCTTTTGAGGTGATACTAAAACAAATTTTGATATCAATGTTACATTTTTATTTTTCCTTGCTTTGATCAATTTGTATCAGGGCTTTTATATCCAAAAGGAGGTTTTATGAGAAGATACGAAACTATCGCCATTATTGACCCCGATCTTGCTGATGAAGAACGGGCCGGAGTTTTAGAAAGAACAACAGATCTTATTCCCAAAGAGGGCGGGTTCCTGGTAATGCTGGACGAATGGGGAAGCAGGAAACTTGCCTATGAAATCAAGAAAAAAGTCCGGGGATACTACGTCCGTATCGACTACTGCGGCATGGGATCCCTTGTAGATGAAATGGAACGGTTGTTCCGGATTGATGATAAGGTTCTTAAATTTATGACGGTTCTGCTTGAAAAGGATGCTGACATTGAAAATATAAAGGAAGAAATGGCTATAGCTAAATCCGAAGCTGAAGCTAAATCCGAAGCTGAAGCTGAAGCAGCCAGGAAGAAAGCTGAGGAAGCCGCAAAGGAAGCAGATGCAGCCGCAAAGGAAGCAGATGCAGCCGCAAAGGAAGCAGATGCAGCCGCAAAGGAAGCAGATGCAGCCGCAAAAGAAGCAGATGCAACTGAAAAGGAAGCAGATGCAATCGAAAAGAAAGCGGATGCAACTGATGAGGTATCTGAAAAGGTCGATGAGTCTGATACCGACAATATTCCTGCTGACTCTTCTGAAACTGAAACAGTAGAAACTGAAGAGACAGAAACTGAAACAACAGAAACCGAAATCAATAAAGAGGAGCAATAAAATGGCTGCAGCTTACCACCGCCGAAAACAAAATAATGATACCGGAAGAAAAAAAAGGGTGTTTCATCGTCGTAAAGTTTGTCGATTCTGTGCAGACAGCAGCCTTGTGATAGATTACAAGGATCCAAAATCACTTAAATACTTTATAACCGAACGTGGCAAGATCCTCCCGAGGCGAATATCCGGAACCTGTTCTAAACACCAGCGTGCCTTAACCCATACGATCAAGAGGGCTCGAACCATTGCACTTTTGCCGTATGTTGGCACGATGGATTATAGATGAAATACATCAAGGGAGAAAAGGGTGGTGTCTCAAGCCGTCCGGAAAGAAGTATTAAAGGACATTGCAATTGGTATTGCAATCACAAGTATTTTATTTGCAGTATCGATTAAATCGCCTGTTTTGGGTTTTTTTTGCACTTTCCTGGTTCCCTTACCTACACTTTTCTATCGCTCAAAATTCGGAAGAAAAATCGGAACAGCTGTCCCCGGTTTTACAATCATTGCTCTGATTATCATACTCGGCAGATTCTCTTTCGATGTTTTTTTCTTTATTGAACTGCTGCTTATTGGTTTTGTTTTAAGTGAACTTATTGAGTTAAAACTTTCGATTGAAAAAACGTTTATTTATGCATGCACCGTCGTGCTTTGTTCCTCGATCTTATTTGTTCTTTTTTATAGCAATATAACCGGCATACAGATCGGATCTCTTGTATCAGGCTATATTGTAAAAAACCTGGAACTTACACTTGAGTTTTACAGAAACATTGGTATGCCGGAAGAAAACATTCACATGATTTCCAGTTCCATGGAAAGTTTTCAGTATGTTCTTATTCGAATTATCCCGGCTCTTGTAATAGCTTTAACTCTTTTTATTATCTGGACCAGTTTGATGCTTGCAAAACCGCTGCTTAAAACAAAAAATCTTTTTTACCCTGACTTTGGGATGCTTAACTTATGGAAAGCACCTGAATATCTTGTATGGATGGCTATATCTTGTGGTATTTTACTCCTGATACCGGATAAAGCTGTTCGACTTATGGGAATAAATGGAATTTTAATCCTGATGACAATATACTTTTTTCAAGGTATGGCAATTGTATCTTTTTATTTTGAAAAAAAACAATTTCCACGGCTTCTCAGGTTTTTCTTTTACAGTCTTATTGCCATTCAGCAGGTAATTCTGCTTATTGTTGTTATTCTAGGTTTTTTTGATACATGGTTTAATTTCAGAAAACTGGAATTAAAGAAAAGCTAATAGCACGAGGTGGTTTCAAAATGTTCAATTTTGTTCGAGATCAAGGAAGGCGAAAATTTTAACCACAGGAATACATGTAGTATTTTGAGGATTAAAATTTGAGCTTGACGCAGATATCGGACAAAATGGGGCGTTTTGAAACTGCCTCGTATAAAAATTCGCAACCGGAGGTTTTAATGAAGATAATCTTAAAAGAAACAATCAATTCCCTCGGCATTATCGGTAGTGAGGTTACAGTAGCTAAAGGGTATGCACGCAATTACCTCTTCCCCCAAAACAAGGCTGTGCAGGCTACACCCCAAAATCGCAGAAGGCTTGAGCAGGATAAGGTCAAATTCGACTTGCAAATTACCAAAGAACGGAAAATTGCCGAAGAGATGGCCGAAAAACTCGAAGGTGTATCTTGTACAATAGCGGCAAAAGTCAGTGAAGAGGAACGCCTTTACGGCTCTGTTACAGTGCGTGATATTATAAATGTCCTCCAAAAACAGGATATTTCCATAGAAAAAAGAATGATTCTGCTCAAAGAACCCATTAAAACCATCGGTACATTCAAAGTCCCTATCCGTGTTTACAAGGAAGTTGAACCTGAAATTACCGTTGAAATCGTACCTGAATAAAGTCAATTATCTCTGATCACGACCAGAGGACGTGGTTTTAAGAATTGAATAATAATATTTCGTAGCCGTTTATGGCTTGAAACTTGAAATTAGAAAGTAGAAATTCGGGACGCCAATTTTCCAATTTCTATTTTCCAATTTCAGCGTTCCGTGAACGCTTACCATATTTAAAGACTCAAAGCCAATCTTATGCCCCAAAGACAGCCACAGAATCAAAAAGATCCCTCTCTTTATAACCTGCCACCCCATAGTATTGAGGCGGAGGAATCCATTCTCAGCGCAATGCTTCTCGATAACAATACGTTGCTTGATGTTTTTGATATTCTCACATCCGAAGATTTTTACAAGACATCCCATAAACTGATTTTTTCAGCCATAACCGACCTGTTTGCAAAAACTGAGCCTGTTGATCTTGTAACCCTTTCCAACATCCTCAAAGAACAGGGCCAGCTTGAAAAGGTCGGAGGAGCTACATATCTTGCACGGCTTGTTGATGCTGTACCACTTGCCGTAAATGCACAGCACTACGCCAGGATTGTTCATGGCAAAGCATCTTTAAGACGTCTTATAGAAAAAGCTAACGTAATTGCCAGTCGCTGTTTTGAAGACCGGGGAAATGTTGATGAAGTTATTGATTTTGCCGAAAGCTCAATTTTTGAGATTTCACAAAATAAAACTTATAAGTCATTTTATCCCATAAGCAAATTAATTGAAGTCAATATTGATACGCTTGAAGAACGTCAGGGGAATAAGGCCCTGGTAACAGGAGTTCCTACAGACTTTTTCCTTCTTGACCAAATGACATCCGGACTCCAGAAATCCGATCTCATTATCATCGCAGCTCGTCCGAGTATGGGAAAAACAGCTCTTGCTCTTAATATAGCCAGAAATGCTGCTATTAACAATAACATCCCGGTAGCCCTGTTCTCACTGGAAATGTCAAAAGAACAGTTGTCTATGCGAATGCTGAGTAGTGAGGCAAGGCTTAATTCATCCCGCTTAAGAAGTGGTTTTATCAGCCAGGATGACTGGAATAAGATTACTGAAGCTGCCGGCAGTCTATCTACTGCCCCTATTTATATTGATGACTCACCTGATATTTCTGCAATGGAAATAAGAGCCAAAGCGCGTAGACTTAAAATGGATAAAAAAATAGGTCTTGTTATTATCGACTATCTCCAGCTAATGAGAACTAGAAGTTCAGCGGAGCGCAGAGATCTTGAAATTTCAGATATATCACGATCCCTAAAAGCCCTGGCCAAAGAACTTGATCTTCCGGTTGTAGCTCTATCTCAGTTGAACAGGATGCTGGAACAACGAAGTGATAAACGCCCTCAACTCTCGGATCTCAGGGAATCAGGTGCTCTGGAGCAGGACGCCGATGTGGTTGCATTTATCTACAGGGATGAAGTATATCATAAAGATGAAAACAATCCTAACAAGGGTAAAGCGGAGCTAATAATTGCCAAGCAGAGAAACGGACCTGTTGGAACTGTACCTTTGATATTTCTGGATACATATACCCGCTTTGAAAATCCGGCAGAAAAAAATATTCCCCAAAACAGTTAACTCAGAACTCGAAGAGTTAGTTTCACCTATATGGTTTTTTGTGAAGCATTAGCGCTTTACTGATCGTCATCTGTACATCCGGGGAATAGGCCAATCAGCCGTTGTGTTCCTTAACAATTTTTTTGGAGAACTGACGTACGGCAGCTATCTCGCTGAGATTAGGTTTGAGCCAGCCCCAGTAGACAGATTCCCACGACAGAGATAATCGTCTCTGCCTGTATGGATTTCACGCATAAGATAGGGGGCATGTACAGAGTGTTGTACTTATTTGTTAAGGAACACAACGGCTGATTGGCCTATTCCCCGGACGTACAAAGCGAAGATTAAAAAATTCTCTTATTCCTCAATTTCCTTAATAACGAATGAAAAAGCTTTTTGGAAACACAAGCGGGTTAAAGGCAAACCAGATCCGCAGGCTTGAAAAATTATACCGCCGACGTATCCCGCCTGAATTTGTCATAACCTTTGAACTTGCGCGTGATATCAGCAGGATTTCCCATGAAATACGCCGTCAGATCGGCCTTCTTATTAATCGCAGGGGAAAAATAGCCTGTGTCATTGTCGGTGATTATAAAGGCATTATTATTCCTGAAATCACTGAATATCGCGCAGCACCTGGTCGTCTGAAGGGACTTCGCTGCATACATACCCATCTTGGCAATGAACCCCTTACCAAGGACGACCTTACCGACCTTGCCCTTTTAAGACTTGATATCATGGGGGCAATTACCGTTGGAGAAGAGGGCAGACCCCGACTGGTTCATATCAGTCATATCATGCCAAAAGCTTCGTCCGATATGCCTTATCAGATACTGGATGCTTTAAACCCCAGTCAACTTGACATCGGGTGCCTTGATTTAATCAAGGCACTTGAAGCCGAACTATCCCACATCATTTCTTTATATAAATCAGGTACCGGAAAGGAAAGGGCTCTTCTTGTCAGTGTGACAACAGACTCTCAGGTAACGGCAAGAGATTCTATGGCTGAACTTACAGAGCTTGCTGTATCCGGCGGCATTGATGTGGTGGAAACCATCCTGCAGCGACGAAAAAAAGTTGATTCGAAATTCCTAATGGGCCGGGGAAAACTGGAAGACCTTACGCTTCTTGCACTTACAAAGGGAGCCACTCTTATTATTTTCGACCAGGAATTAAATCCCTCTCAAATACGTTCAATCACAGACCGTACAGAAATAAAGGTGATTGACAGAACCCAGTTGATTCTCGATATTTTTGCCCAGCGTGCGCAAACAAGGGAAGGTAAGCTTCAGGTTGAACTGGCACAATTAAAATATCTACTTCCCCGTCTTATTGCAAAAAACACCGCCATGTCGAGATTAACCGGCGGTATAGGAGGGCGTGGACCAGGAGAAACCAAGCTTGAAATGAACCGGCGCCTGGTGCGCGACCGAATTGTGCGACTTGAAAAAGCTCTTTGTGTTGTAATAAAACAGCGCAAACAGCAAAAAGCAAAGCGAAAGAAAAAAGA
>RCNF010000998.1_pt1 | contig 14817 bp, 19 predicted proteins | sample 2041311 | NCBI WGS metagenome assembly RCNF01 (sample SAMN09708228, study PRJNA481090) | Marine sediment metagenome, whole genome shotgun sequencing project. | biome: marine sediment; feature: ocean; material: sediment; isolation source: Sewage treatment plant 2 marine sediment (STP2) ... | reverse complement strand
CGCAGCTCCGGGATCGAACTTTCGGCCAGCCACACCTTCCGCCGCGGTGTCACCCTCTTCGGCAACTACTCCTACCAGACCTTGCCCGAAATGCTCGATCCCATCGGCGACCCCGACCGTCCCCCATCCGACACCGTCAACACGCCGCCCCTCCATCGGTTCAACGCCGGTGCGGCCTACAACGGCCAGACCTACCTCGGCAACCTGACCGTAAACTACTCCGACCGGGCTTTCTTCGCCCAGGGAATCCAACCCTTTTACTACGGCTACAGCGACTCCTACACCCTGGTCACAGCCAGTGTCGGCCGACGTTGGAGTGATGGGTGGGTGACCACGAACATCAAGGTGCTCAACCTCCTCGACGACCCGGTCAAGCAGCATGTCTTCGGTGATCTCATGCGGCGTACGGTCATGCTCGAAGCCCTCTTTAAGTTTTAAGCGGGACGATCCTAAAGCATGGCCCGCCGTCGCTTCCGGTTCTCACGGCCGTTCTTCACCCGTATCGCGGCGTGGTCGGCATTTCTTCTCTTGACGTCCTGCGCATCGGTGACCCACACCGAGACCGCGACGCGCCCGCCTTCCACAATCCACCCGACGACCGATGCCATGTTCACGTACCCGGTCGAGCAGATTGCCTATCAGGACGATCTCGTCGAGTCCAAGGGGAGGTACGACCTCCATCGCATCACCTTCCCTTCGAATTGGGCGAACGATCAGCTCGACAATCTGGTCACAGTGGACTATCACCGGAGCCTGATCCCCGGTTCCCACCCGGTGGTGATCGTTCTTCCCATCTGGGGCCGCCACGTCTATCCGTCGGACGCTGTGACACGAACGATTCGCAAACGATCCAACGGCAGGATCCACATTCTCAATGTCCTGGGAACCGAATTCCTCATCGACTGGCCAAAGCTCGAAACTCTCACCGACGAGGACGAATTCATCGAAACCTGGATCGAGGGCGCCGAGCACGAAATCGCGACGCTCATCGACCTACGGCGACTCATCGATTGGACCGAGAGTCAATCCGAGATCGACGCCGAACGGGTCGGTCTCATCGGATTCAGCCACGGCGCCATGCTCGCCCCGGCACTGTCCGTGCAGGAACCTCGGATCACGGCAACGATCCTGGTCATGGGCGGAGCCGACGCTCACGAGATCATCGCCCGCTGTGTCGGAGCGAGGACCGAAGGGGTCCAGATACACGCGCGGGAGACCTTCGGCTGGAGCAGAGTAGATATGGCCGCCACTCTCGACCCCATATATAGCTCCATGAACGCCGCAAACTACCCCAACCGCATCGATCCGACCCAGGTCCTCATCTTTGACGCCGGTAAGGATGAATGTGTTCCCCAAAGCGCTCGTGACTCACTCTGGGAGGCCATGGGCCGACCCGAGCGCTACACCATCGATTCGAACCACCGGCATGCGTTCTACACCATGACGCCGCTCAACCTCAACTGGGCGCGTAAACGGATCTGGGACTTCTTCCAATCACGGTTGCTGGAGCCGGAGGAGAAGTGAACCGCAATGGCGTCGTGATCTGGGGGCGCGAGTCGCGCCGACCATCTACAGAACGCGGACCCGGTGCATGGCTCCGTCCTTGCCGCCGCAAGGGTGTGCCTGGCTCCGCTCCCATCGCGCCTCTTGACGCAAGTACAGCGGCTACTTCACAACCCTGCTGCATCCGCGGCGATCTCGGCGGCAATGGCCTCGAGGGCCTGCGACAGGGCTCGCACGACCGCGTCGACGCTGTTGCCGTCAGCTGGTCGGTTCGCTTCATAGATCTTCGCGAGCAGCGGCGTCTCATAGCCTTTGGCCCCGCCGTCACGAACTTCGATCTCGAGCCTCGCCAGCGCCTGCGGACCCGACGGAGAGTCGACCTGCTCGAGGGCGACAACTCTGCCCGAGACAATCAGTGTACGACGGCCATCCATCGCCGAACCGAACTCGATGGCGAGCTTGTGCTCCACCATCTCGCCGAGACTCGAAGCCCATCGGTCTTTGGAGTAGTAGTCGATCCGCGTCGGCGATTTCTGAATGACGATCTGCGTCCGGTCGATTCTCTCCGAAATTGCGAATCGGGCAACCTCGAGGTTGAGGTCCGTCATGACCGCCCCAGAAGGGGACATGTCAAGGGTGTAGTAATCGAGATCGGGCGTCGAGGCGCACGATGAAAGAACCAGCATGAGTGAAATCGTGGCGAATCTGAACTTCATCATTTGCCTCCATCCGACCGACCCTGCGGTTTCGCCCCCCGGACCAATGCGTTGGGCTGCTCCGACAGGGACTGAGAGAACCGCTTCAGACTGCGGGTTGTCGCCTCGAGGTTGTCGAGAATCTGCTCGAGGGTGGGCCGCTTGCCCTCGACGAGATCGCTCGCGTTTCCGCTCACCTCCTGGAGATACTGCAGGGTCACGGCCAACGATGCGGTCAGCTCCTCGAGTTGCTTTGAAGCCTCAGCGCTGAGGTCCTGGAAATTCACCATGGTCGCGTTGAGAGGCTCGCGATTCTCCTCGACGGCGGCATTGAGGTTTGTCAACAGATCGGTGGCGGAATTCTCGAGACTCACCAACCGCTCGACGATCTCCGCCAGACCGGCTCGATTGTCCTCGATGACTCCATCCAGATTCTCGACGGTCGATGTGCTCGCCGTGAGAGTCTTTTCGAGCGCCGCAACCACGGCGGCGAGATCCACCATCTCCTCGCCGGACTCCTTGGCGAGCGTCCGGGCTCGTTCGACTCCGAGCATGGTGTTGAGGCTGTCGAGCAGAGTATCCAACCGAGTCATCACGCTTTCGAGGTTGGGAATATCGACAAAACCGCCTGAATTGGTGTGGGACGTGATTTCATCGCCGGAGACATGGAGCGGCTGATCCGTACCGCCGGTCGAGATCTCGAGGTGTTTGCCCGTCGTCAAGCTGATCTGTTCGATGGTGGCGACGCTTCCGTGATTGACGGGCACATCGGCAGGCACTTCGAAGATCACCCGAATGCTCGACCGGTCTTCGGGATCGGCGACAATCTCGAGGACCTTGCCGGCCTTGACCCCGCCGAATCGGACCTCCGCACCCAGGTTGAGACCGATGATGCTCGTAAAGTCGGCGGAGTACCGGTTCATGGACTCCGCCCCCGATCCACAGCCGCGGATGGCCGCAACAAAGGCCACCATGACCAGCAGGCTGGCCACGACCATGGCGCCGGCCTTGATTTCGGTTGCGGTGAAGTTGCTTTGCTTCGCTGGCATGGTCCTCTCGATTCAATCGATGTTAGTGAGTGATCGGGCGTAGTCGGTGTCGACGGTGTCTGAATCATCCGGCCGACGGGCAAAGAACTGCTGGATGTAAGGGTGTGTCGATCGTTCGAGCTCATCCAGTGAGCCGATCCCGGCCACCCGGCCCTTGTGCAGGACGCAGACTCGGTCGGCGATGATTTTGACGCTTTCCATCTCGTGGGTCACAACGACGCTGGTCAGGTTGAAGGTCGACTGCATGGTCCGAATCAGTTCATCGAGCCCCGCGGCGACGATGGGATCGAGTCCCGCGGACGGTTCATCATAGAAGATGATGACGGGATCCATGGCCATGGCCCGGGCGATGCCCGCCCGCTTTCTCATTCCGCCGCTGAGCTCGGAGGGCAGGTAGTCCTCGACCCCGCCCAAACCCACGAGTTCGAGCTTGATCCGCGTCATGATGTCGATGGTGGACTCCTCGAGCTTGGTGTGCTCCCGCAGGGGCAGGGCCACGTTGTCGGCCACCGACAGAGAACCGAGGAGGGCGGCACTCTGGAAACACATCCCCATCTTTCGTCGAATCGCCGTCAACTCTTCTGCGGTCATGGCCGTGAGGTCCTGGCCGTGAAAGAGGATTCTTCCAGCTCTCGGATCGATAAGTCCAACCAGGGAGCGGAGCAGGGTCGTCTTGCCCGAACCGCTGCCGCCGAGGATCACGAAGACCTCTCCCGGTTCGACCGTGAAATTGACCTGGTCGAGCACCACCCTGTCGCCATAGGCGACAACAAGATCTTCGACCACGATCACGGGTTCTTTGGCTTCCATGTTCACACGTAGTAGAACAGAATCGTGAAAACGAGGTCAACGATGATGATCAGAAAGATGGAGGTCACCACCGAGGCGGTGGTCTGACGGCCCACACCCTCGGCGCCTCCCTCGACCTGGAAACCGCGATAGACCCCGACCCAGCAGATGGCGATACCGAAGAAGACACTCTTGACCATCCCGGTGAGGAGGTCTTTCTCGACGATGGCTCCAATCGTCTGTGTGACGTAGATCTCGGTATCGACACCGACCACGAAGACCGACGATGCCCACCCACCGATGATCATGACGAGCATGGCGAGTGCGGTCACCGAGGGCACCGCGGTGACCATGGCGAGGAACTTCGGCGCGACGAGATACTTGATCGGGTTGACACCCATGACCTCGAGCGCGTCGATCTCTTCGTTAACCTTCATGGTGCCGATCTCGGCCGTGATCGCCGACCCGCAACGACCCGCGATCAGAATCGCCGTCATCAACGGCGCGAGCTCGCGCATGGCCGAGACTGCCACCAGATCGGCAATGTACCGGTTAGCTCCCCACTGAGCGAGGGTGTAGGAAGCCTGGAGGGCGATGATGACCCCGATGAGAAAGGAGATCATCGCAACGATGGGCAGCGAACGGACTCCGAACTCGACAAAGCTCTCGACAGCGCTCCGCCGGCGGAAACCCATTCCCTTGAACGGCGCAATCACCAACCAGACCATGGTATCGACCATGAGCACCGACACCTGGAGCGCGGCTTTGAGCTGCTCCAACGCCCACCGGCCGACGCGCCCGAAGAAACCGATCATCAGGCCGGTCTGACCTCGAAGATGCTGTCAAGACGGGCCAGCTCCAGCACTTTCATCACCGATGTCGATGGCGCCATGAGGACGAAGTTCTTACCGTTTTCCTTGGCACTTCTGAGACCCTCGACCAGCGTCGCGACCCCCGAGGAGTCCATATAGCTCACTCCGCCGAGGTGGATTCCCACCCCGGTGGCTGCCTTGGGAACCGCCTTGAGCACGACTGTCCGCAGCTCGGGCGAGCTGTAGAGATCGATATCACCCTCAACGGTAATGATGGTCTCGTCCCCCGTGTTCGTCGTTTCAATCCTCACTGCCAACCTCGTGTTTCGCTCATCTATGGAGTCTCATGGTGACACAGTTCCCGCTGGTCGTGCCCGGGCAGAAGTGAACCTCGTCGAAGACCTCGTGGATCAACTTGACGCCGAGCCCGCCGGGCACGAGTTCGTGCTCAGCGGGTTTGACCAGGGGCCGGTACTCGCTGCATTCGCTCGGGCAGGGTGTTCCCTGGTCGCTCACCGTGATCTCGATCCACTCCTCGGACACCGAGAGTATCAGTTCGACGGCCTCATCCGTCCGCCCCTCGTAGGCATGGCGGATGGCGTTGGAACAAGCTTCATCGACCGCGAGGACCACCTCGTGGCGTCGATCGGGCATAAGACCAAAGACCTCGAGCCAGACCTGGATCACCCCTCGGATGACACCCAGGAGCCTGGGATCGGAGGACACCTGGAGCCGGATGTCGTCAGTCGGCATGGCCGTGGTACCTCAGAGCAATCATGGTGCAATCATCATGCGGCGCGAGTGGGCTGCAGTAGCTGTCGACATCATCGAGGATCGCCTCGATGAGCGCCTGTGGTCCGTTTTCGAACCGCGCTCGGGCCACCTTTTCGAGCCCCTCGAGACCGTACTCGTCATCCTCTCGACCCTCGACCGAGCTGCCATCGGGGCTCTTCGCCTCCGCGATGCCGTCAGTGTAGAGCAGGATGGTCTCCCCGGGTCTCATGACCTTCTCTTCATCCTTCCAGTCCAATCCCGGCAGGATCCCCAGCGGTGGTCCCGACGCCGGGAGGATGGTGTTCACCCGGTCGCTGGAGATTCGCAGCACCGGATGATGACCCGCGTTGGCCGCCATCAAGTGGCCGGTCCGAAGGTTGAGGGCCACCAACGCCGCGGTGCAGAAGGTCCCGCGCCGAGAACGGCCCACCATCCTTTCGTTGAGGCGGCGTAGAACCTCGGCGGGGGACGCGGCGCCGGCGGCGTAGAGGCGGAACTCCGCCAGAAGCAGCGCCATCGTGAGGGCGGCGGGCACCCCTTTGCCGCTGACATCGCCGATGAGCAGGCCGATGTGATCTTCATCGAGCCGGGCGAAATCGTAAAAGTCGCCACCGACCACCCGGGCCGGCCGGGTCAGACCGTAGACATCCAAACGCGGGTCATCGGTCGGCCAATCGCGGACGAGGAAACCCTCCTGGATGGTCCATGCAGCCTCGATATCCTGATCGACGCGCTGCTTTTCGAGCAGATCCTGGTGGATCCTCGCGTTTTCAAGGGCGAGTCCGGCGCTGTTGCCGGCTGCCGCCGCGAGCAGCATATCGTCCTCGGAGTACTCGTGATCGGCCAGATCGGTGTCGATATACAAGATGCCCCGGATTGCGTTCTGGGTCCGGATGGGGACACACAGAATCGAGGTCAGGTTGAGCGCCGCGATGCTGGCGGTCGGGTCGACCACGCGATCGGTACGGGCCGATTGGAAGAGCACATTCTCGCCGTCGCGGAGAACCCGGGTGGCCACGCTCTCGCTGATCTCGATCTCGTCGAGTCCCGCCAATCGGGGTATCCCGTCGCGGATGGTGTGGACATGTCCGCACTCCGGACATGGTTTCAGCTCGCCGTCCTCGCCGGCAAAGAGCACCGCACCTCGTTGGGCGCGGACCGCACGCATGGTGGTCGAAAGGATGTTGTCCACGAGTTCGCACGGATCGAAGTTCGACGACAACGCATTCATCAGGGTGTAGGCGGCCTCGAGAAGCTCCTTGGATCGAGACGACGGCGGCGCCTTCGCTCGACCGGACGGGTCGATGATTGTCTGGAGAAAAACCGTCTTCTCCACCGGGGGCGTCTCAACACCTCTGCTCAACGAAAACATCAGCGATGTGTTGCCGATCCGGATTTCGTCTCCGTCTTCGAGTTGATGCACGGCGATGAGTTCGCCGTTGACATGGGTGCCGTTTCTGCTTTCGAGATCGCGGCACTCATAGCCGTTCGCCATCTTGTGAATCCGCAGGTGTTGCCGCGAGGCCGCGAGATCGCGGATCACGAGGTCGCAATTCCCCCCGCGACCCACAACTATCGAGGCTCCAACCGGAACTCGCCGACCATCTTCTCCGCCACCGGTTGAGACAAATGCCTGTTGTATCGACGTCATCAAGGGTTCCTTCCCCTCCGACGCTACCGTGGCTTCAGCAACCACGCAAGAGATCCGTCGCGGCTCCCGGTGGAGTTGTCCGAGTGAACGACGATCCGATAAACTGGTTCATCTCTGGAGGTCAACCGTGAAGACAGCGAGCCGGATCGTCGTCGGATTGCTCCTCGCGGGAGCGTCACTGGGTTGCGATTCGGTGGAATTGACCATCAGTGTCGTCGAGGGAGGATCCGGCACCCTCGATGTCGCCAACGCCAACGACACCGAGTGGATCGACGCCCGGCTCGTCGTCGAGGCGGTCGAGAGCGACAACAGCAGGTCTTTCTGCTCGGAGGAAGACATCGGCAGATGGAAACCCGGCGAGTCGATTTCGGTTCCGGCCTGCGGTGAGAAGATCCGATTCACGCTGACCACAGGCGGTGAGACGGCGCGGTTCTCATACACGGGCGGGCAGCTCTTCCGGGTCTTCGGACGAAAGGAAGTCCCCGTTGCGCCGTGATTCGAAGGTAACCTAGGACCGCGACCGCTCAGCGGCAAAAATCGGGAGGTCAGAATGATGCGAAGATCACTTGGATTGACATTGACATTGACATTGGCGATTGTGATTGTCGGCTGTGGAGGCCCACAGATCCTGACCGAGAAACGGATGCTCGAGTGGGGACCCATGCTCAACCTCTACATGGCCACCAACATGGAGGGTGGAAACACCTATCCAAAAACCCTCGATGAGCTCCCACCGGAGATCTCAGCGGATCTCGAAAGGACCGACGGGTGGGGTAACCCGCTGCTCTATCGGCTTCTGCGGATCGACAAATACAATCTAATCTCCGCAGGACCCGACGGCGAATTCGGGAACGGGGATGACATCGTATTGGAGAATGGTTCTCTCTACGACCCGATGAAGATCTACGCGGAGAAACCGCTCAAGCTCTGATCGACCGCCTCACCAGGTCTCGAGTTCGTCCCGGAGATCAGGTGATAGATCGGAGCCCTCCAGTGCGAGTGCGGCGAAGGGCGCCGGCACATTCAGCCGCCGGGAGAGACGCGCCAGGCGAATCAAGAGACCTTCGGGGGTAGAGGAATCTACCCGCCCGGCCAGCCAGTCGAGGGTGGTTTCCACATCGCCGTGCATTCCTTCCCGCATGAGTAACTCGACGACTCGGGTCGCCATCCTGAGTTCGACTTCGGTATCTGGCGCGCGTCGGACGATTTCGACCCAGATCTGAGCAGGCAGCCCGACATCACCCGCTCGAACCGCCGCCTCGAGCGCAGGGAGCACGGCCGGCGCCGCCCGCGACGGGACACCGGCCTGAACCGCGATGTTCCACAAGGCCGCCGCGGCCTCGGCGTCATCCGGTCGCTCGGCCAGCAATGCCTCGAGGCCCGCCATGGCTTGCTCGATACGACCTCGCCGCGCATCTTCGACCAACCGTTCGACCTTCGCCGAGTCGTGGACCGTTTCCAACCGGTCGTGGACCGGCTCGATAAACCGCTCCTCGATTCTCAGCGAATCGACGAGAAAGGCGAAACCGACCCCGAAGACAAAACCTCCGACATGGGCGAGGAAACCCACGTCACCGAGGTCGGCGATACTGAAGTAAGCCCAGATGCCCATGGCGAACGCGAGCTCGCCTACGGCCCAGAGACCCAGCATGATCCACGCCGGGGCCGAGAAGGTCCCCTGATAGATCCGGATCATCCAGACAAAGTAGAAAAAGGTGATCCTGCTGTTCCAGTAGCGCACCGCAAAGGCGCCCATGACCCCGGCAATGGCGCCCGAGGCGCCGATAAGTGGTTCCATCAGATTCGGGTAGCGGGCGACGAAGACGAGGGCCGCCGCGACTCCGGAGAGCAGATAGAAGACCGCAAAGAGCGGCCGTCCCCAGGCATCCTCCACCGCCGGAGCGACCAGATAGAAGATGAAGAGGTTGCCGAGCAGATGCAGGAACCCGACGTGGATGAAGGTGTGGGTGACGAGGTTGGCGGCCTTCATGTCCGCCGGCACCAGCCCCCAACGCCAGAACGGCAACCGGTTTCGCGCCGAGAAGTAATCGGCGGTGAGCCCATCCAGCGTCTCCTGCTCAGCCCTGATTTGCCCCGCGCTCGCCGGAGGGACCGGATCGTCCTCGAACGACTGCCGCAACGAGTAGTACCTGAATCCCTTGAGCTGCGAATCCATCTCGAGATGGGGGTGGTCGATGAAGTACTCCACCGCCCGCGTCTCGGCCTCAACCACCGCTTCTTCGTCTCCCGGAGCGATCAGCGTGTAGACAAAGGCGATCAGACAGAGCCCGATGATGCTGAGGGTGACCCACGGCATCCTTCGCACTGTCGCCTGATCGGATCCAATGGGGATCAGCATGGGTCTCCTCGATGGGTTGTTCCAACCTCACCATCATCCCACGGACCATTTGGTGAACCCGCGTCCGTATCCGTGTCCGAAATTCATAATTCATAATTCATAATTCGATGCTTGCCCTCAAACCCCCAAACTCACCTGATCCACAATCCCGACAACAACCGCTCGAATCGGCGCGTCCGGTTCGTCGAGAACCTGTCTTGCGCCGGTTCCCTCATCGAGGATGAGGACCGTTTCGCCGGCCCCGGCATCAACGGTGTCGAGGGCGATGACATAGTCCCCGGTCGCTTTGCCCTGGAGATCGAGGAGATCCACCAGCAACATCCGTTGGCCCGTGATGATGGGGAGGTGGATTGTGGAGACCACCGTTCCCGTGATCTTGCCGATCTTCATGATTCCACCTCGTTGACATGGTCGACGATCCCGATGATCGCGTGATCAATGGGTACAAAGGTATCCGGCATGGCCACTGCGGCCTCGCGGCTGGCGACAAAGTAGACCAGCTCCTCCGGACCCGCCATGTTGACCGCGTCGGCGGCCACCACTGCGCCGCCCTTGGGTTCGAGCCGACGATCCAGAGGCTGGAGGATGAGCAGCCGGGTGCCCTCCAACCTGGGGGTGATGGTCGATGCGACGACGGTTCCGATGACACGGGCAAGATGCATCTCACACCTCCTCTTGGTTAATACGCGTCCAAAACTCCGAGCCGGCCTCGATATTGGCAAGCATCTCCTCGTGGAACTGGGGGATGACGACGGCGGCAATGAGGGTTTCGGGAGAGGCAAGGCGATCCACCGCCGCCTCCACCGCGGCCTCGACCTCGGCGAGCGGTCCCGAAAAGGCGCAGTAGCCCTTGCCGCCGATGCGATCGGCGAGGCGGATTTCCAACAGCGAAACTTCGGCGCCCTTGAGCCCACAGTCGGCGGCACCGATGGTCGCCGCAACGGTCCGCGTCTCAACCATCCCCAGGGCCTCCCCCGAGCTCGGACGACGCCGTCCGAGGAGGGCCTGGACCACATTGGGGTGAACGGCGGGCAGAAAGAGCTGATCGAGCAGGCTCTCGGTGCCGGTCTCGAGGCCGGCCTGGAAGGCTTCATCGACGCACGCGACATCGCCGGCGACGAGGATCAGATAGTTCCCGGGATGCACGGTCCCGGCATAGGCGAGATCGACCGGCGCCCGTTTGACCATGGCGTCGCCCGCCCGGACTCCGAAGGCGATGGAGCCGAACTCGAGCAGCGCGATGGCAGATTGATCGGCGAGGGTCACACGATCCTCAGACCGCCGGCCACCGCGAGCCGACGCTCGCGGGAGAGGCTGCGCGGTCGGGTCAGACCCTCACCGGTGGGGCTGGCGATGGAAAACGACGTGAATCCCTCACCGCCGTCGCCGAGTCCGGCGAGGGTGGCGGCGTTGGCGACAAAGATGCTGACATCGGTCTCGCGCGCCATCCGGGTGATGACATCCACGTTGCGGGTGAAGACCGAGGCGGTGTGGCAGCAGCCGTGCTCGGCCTGGACCGCGAGTTCGATCGCGCGGTTCACATCAGGTACCCGCGCCACCGGCATCACCGGCATCATCTGCTCGGTCCAGATCAAGCTGTGGGTGACGGGCACATCGGCCACCACCAAGCGCCGGTCGTCGGCACCGGTGACTCCGATGGCCGCGAGGATGTCACCGGCGTTCTGACCGATCCACTTGGGGTTGATCTTGCCCGGGGTTCCGTCGTGTGGAGCCTGGTTGAAGATCACCCGGTCAAGCTTTTTGAGTTCGTGTTCGGCGAGTAGATAGCCACCGTGCGTGACCATCGCCTTGAGGAGTTCGTCGGCCACCGAGGCGACGACAAAGACCTCCTTCTCATCGGTGCAGATGAGGTTGTTGTCAAACGAGGCGCCACGGACGATCTCGCGGCCCGCGAGATCGAGATCAGCGGTTTCGTCAACCACCACGGGAGGGTTTCCCGGGCCGGCGAGGATCGCCCGTTTGGTCGTCTTTCGGGCCTCCTCAACGACCCCGGGCCCACCGGTGACGAGGAGGATCCGGACACCGGGATGGTTCATGAGAGCTTGAGCGCTGGCGATGGTCGGTTCGGGCACGCAGGTGACGAGGTTCGGCGGCCCGCCGGCGCCGGTGATGGCCGAGTTGATCAGCCGGATGGTGTGAACCGACACCGCCTTGGCGTTGGGGTGGCAATTGAAAACGATGGCGTTTCCGGCTGAAACGCCGGCGATGGTGTTGTTGATGATGGTGGCCGTCGGGTTGGTGGTGGGGGTGATGGCGCCGATGACCCCGAAGGGCGCGGGTTCGGTGAGAGTGAGTCCGTTGTCTCCCGTCCAGGTCTGCGGCTCGAGGTCTTCGGGCCCGGGAGTTTTCTCGATGACCAGGAGATTCTTCTTGATCTTGTCCTCGGTCCGACCGAACCCGGTTTCCCGGTGCGCCATCTCGGCCAATTCCCGGGCGTGCTCACGCATCAGGCTGCGGATGGCATCGATGATTCGGTGGCGGGCCTCGAGACCCTGCGCCCGATACTGCTCAAAGGCGGCGCGAGCGGCGGCAACCGCGGCATCCACCGTGTCGTGGACACCGGCGCCTCCGGCAGCCACGGGAGTCGACGCCTGCCTCGTCGGCACCGTGGCGGGCTCGCCCACCTTGTGACGCACCCGGGCGATGATCGCCTGGATATCACTCTCGTTGATCGTTCTCATTGCCGCCTCCGGTGGTGCTCCGGTGGTGCCAGGTCAGACGAGTCAGACGATTTGCGATGCAATCGTCTCAAACGACACCGGCACTACAAATCGTCTGAATCGTCTGACCTGGCACCGTCATCAACTTGCCCAGTCGGAATCCGCGGGGGTCTTTCGGTAGCGGGCGTCTCCACCGACCTCCCAACTGTCCACGATGGCCATCACCACCGCGTCGCAGGGCCGATCCCGGGTCCCTTCGGTTTGCCGAGCCGATGAGCCTGAGGCCCAGAGCACCACATCTCCCTCGCCGGCGCCGACGCTGTCCACCGCCACGACACTCCCGGTCGCTTCGCCTCCATCGAGATCGAGCTGACGGACCAGGAGAAAGGCCTGACCGACGAGGCTTTCGTCCTTGCGGCTGGCGACCAGTGTGCCGACCACCCTACCGAGGAGCATCAGCCTTTCCGCTTGGTAGTGGCGGCTTCAGCGCGACCGAGGGGCAGCACGGCATCGATGTTCTCGTGCGGCCGGGCGATGACGTGGGTCGAGACCACTTCGCCGACATTCTGCGCGCCGCGAACACCGGCCTCCACCGCAGCCTTGACTGCGGCCACATCACCACGAACCACGGCTGTGACATAACCGCCGCCGGTCTTCTCGTACGACACCAGCTCCACCTTGGCCGCCTTGACCATGGCGTCGGAAGCCTCGACCATAGCCGAGAACCCCCGTGTTTCGATCATTCCCAACGCTTCAGCCATAACAATCTCCCTTCGCGTTCAGGGGTGCCAGGCATTAGGAAGTTGGGAAGTTGCGGCAACTTCCCAACTTCGCAAAAGCCAGGCACCCTTTTGCGTTCCTGATACGGTCCTGTGCGATGTCCGTAATTCAAAATTCATAATTCACAATCACTAGGGTGCCGGGCAGCCGACCCTCTTTCTCCGAGGGCGTTCTCGCCTGAGCCACTGTCTGCAATTCAAAATTCATAATTCATAATTGGAAAGTCCTAGCTTTCCACCCGCCCGGTCACGCCTTCGATCGCAGCGACCGCGGCCTGCCATCCGACATCGATGTCCTTTTCTTCGCCCCCGAGATAGACCCGGCCCATCGAACCGAAGGCCCTGACCTCGAGGATGTTGATCTCGGCCGCCTTTTCGGCCTCATTGGCCGCCAGCGCCGCATAGGCCGCCGGCTCCACCTCCATCACATACATGGTCTGGCCCGGGATGATCATGTTGCCGTGACGCATCCGATTGATGAGTTGGACCTGGTGGTCATCGAGGTGGCGGATGACCTGGCTCGAAAGAATCTTGGGCTTTCGTCGGTCGGATTCTTCGAGGCCGAGTTCATCGAGGATGGCGGCGCCGCCTGCTCGGGTTTCGGCCTGCTCCTCGGAGTGGATCTCCAGCAGACCGTAGTATCGCTCGACGATCTGCATCCCCGGTCGCACCCGTGTCGATTTGAGGGCAATGTCGGTCAGCCGGTTGATCTCGATCCCCGGCGAGATCTCGACATAGAGCGAGGCATCGCCGGCCAGCGGCAGGAAACCCTGCGCCGTCGTACCGAGAAACGCCGCATACTGCGGCTGCAGATTGTCGAGGAAGACATAGGACCGAAGGTCAATACGATTCACCGGAACCTCCTTCGTCACCGGACACGATGCGGATACCCGCCGAGGCGCCGATCCGATTGGCGCCGGCCGAGATCATGGCTCGAGCATCATTGGCGTCGTGGATGCCGCCGGCGGCCTTGACGCCCATCTTCAGACCCACGGTTTCGCGCATGAGGGCGACATCGAAGACCGTCGCCCCCCCCGGCCCGAAACCGGTCGATGTCTTGACGAAATCGGCGTGGGCGAGTTGGGCCAGTCGACATGCCACGACCTTTTCTTCATCGGTCAGATAACACGCTTCGATGATCACCTTGTTGATGGCGCCCACTTCGCGGCAGGCATCCGAGACCCCGGCGATATCGCGCCGGACGAGATCCCGGTCGCCGCCCTTGAGCGCGCCGATGTTCATCACCATGTCGATTTCCCGGGCACCGTCGCGGATCGCCCGCCGTGCCTCCATGGCCTTGATCTCGGGGACGTTGGCGCCGAGTGGGAAGCCCACCACCGACGCCACCTTGACCTTCGAACCGCGAACCCTCCGGGCCGCTCGTTGGACCCAGACCGGGTTGAGACAGACCGCAGCAAATTTGTACTGCATCGCCTCATCGCAGAGCGTGTCGATCTTATCCGGGGCCACATCGGGTTTGAGCACCGTGTGGTCGATGTACTGCGCGAGGTTGGTGGGCACATCACAGCCGTTGCCGTTGAAACCGAGCCGTGCCGCCCCGTTGGCCACCGCCTCGTCGGCGTTGTCGAGCCCGAGTTTGACCTCGCCTCCACCGGATCCAAGGATGGCCAGGACGTCGCGGGTCACCGTCTCGATGAGTTGGTTTCGTTCCATCACGACCGCCTTTCGGATATCGCGTATCTCGACTCCACCGCCATGATCTTG
>RCNF010002734.1_pt1 | contig 14818 bp, 14 predicted proteins | sample 2041311 | NCBI WGS metagenome assembly RCNF01 (sample SAMN09708228, study PRJNA481090) | Marine sediment metagenome, whole genome shotgun sequencing project. | biome: marine sediment; feature: ocean; material: sediment; isolation source: Sewage treatment plant 2 marine sediment (STP2) ... | reverse complement strand
TGGTATGAAAATAAGTTTCCTGCATGAACCAGAACCTTTTCGTTGCCGGTATTTTCTTTCAATTCAATATCGTTAAAATCTTCTTCGCTGTAACCCCAGTATAAAACGTGTACTTTATTTTTTAAAAACGGATATTTTTTTTGATAATCTTCCTTCATCGTTTCTGTTACAAAAACTGCGGATGCAGCATTTTGCAATACCGATTTTTCCAAATGATTATCTATCCTAAGCGTTATGCTATTTCGCTTAAAATTTTGATAATAAGCTATATCAACCCAGGGATCGATAAATACGGGTATGTGCGGCAATTTGTATTTAACCGAAAGCTTCTTCCCGATTAAGTGCGCTGTATGAGGCGGACCAACTGAAACAATCGCATCAATTATTTCATCAGTAATAAAATCTGCAGTTCCCTTAATGGCAGGGAAGTACCATCCAATCCTTGCATCGGGTATGAATAGGTTCATTCTTATCCAGATGGAGAGACGATGAGCCATCCGCCGCGGCGGATTACTTTTTGTAGATATAGTTTCGGAAGCAATAAGTTTAGAATCTTTTCCTTTACCTGTAAATTTTTTATAAAGATTAAAAGGTTCAAATGCTTTTGTTTTTATTACTTTTAGATCTTCAGAAATTTGTTTTAGGAAGGTCTCATCTTTATCTGAAAAAGTATCATCCTCTACTGTTAAAACAACCGGTTGCCAGCCAAACTCAGGCAGATGCCTAATTATTTTAAGAGGCCATTGCAACGATGCTTTGCCAGAGGGCGGCCAGTAGTATGTAATAAATAAAACTTTCTTCATCAAATTAATCTATCCTTTTTCACCAACAAACTTTATTACCGAAGCATCTCCTATCTCCTTCATCTAACAAAACAGTTTCTTTCTTGAGCAGATGAAATTTAAGAGCTTTAAAATCGTATTCTAATTCTTCTTTTGAATAAAGCATCTCCTCGTTCTGTGGTCCACCTGAACTTTTTCCGAGTTGTTCCTTTTCAAATGCTTCCAAAATGATAAGCCCGGTATTTTTTAAAGAATTTACAATTCGCTTATGAACAATTTTTCTTGAACCAGGTTTTAGGTGAATGAAAATTAAACCAATTGCATCATAGCAATTTTCCCCGGGAGTAAAATCTGCAAGGTTACGTATTGCGTATTTTATATTAACATTATTTTTTTTGGCTAACCTTAATGCTTTTTCTTTTGCAGTTTGGCTAAAGTCTACAGCATCAACTTTCCATCCTTTAATTGCTGCATAGATCGAGTTTCTTCCTTCACCTTCACCCAGCAAAAGTAATCTGCCCGGATTTAGCTTATCAATTTGTTCTTTGAAAAATTTGTTTGGATGTGTTCCGTAAATATATTCATCTGTTGAAAATCGTTCATTCCAGAACTCATTAGCAAATTTACCCATTAAATCAAGTTTTTGTTATTAAACAATAATCAAATTTAGGAATAATGATCTCTATTTGGAAACAGATTCGAATTTTAAGAACTACGAGGTTAAGTTAAAAGTTATACACTGATTAACTATAAAGAAATTGTATTGTTAAATAGATATATTTGTAATATTAGAACAAATTAATTATAAAAGTTATGGTATTCACATTGGAAAACCTTGATAAATTTATTGTAGTGGGCGACAGGGTTTTAGTAAAACCAGAGGAAGAAAGCAATAAGACTTCCACCGGGTTATATCTTCCGGTGGGAGTTAAGGAAAAAGAAAAAGTACAAAGCGGTTATGTTATTAAAGCTGGACCGGGTTATGCAACAGCAGCGCAGGTGGAGGACGAACCCTGGAAAGAAACTAATGAACCGGTAAAATATATTCCGCTGCAGACGAAGCAGGGTGACCTGGCAATATTCCTTAAAAACGAAGCTTATGAAATTGAATTTGAAAGAGAGAAATATTTAATAGTTCCACAGACGGCAATACTTTTACTTATCCGTAACGAAGACTTTTCAGTATAATCAGAATTTTTACAATTACAAATAACTATTAAATTCATTCCCTTTCACTATTTCAAAGTAAGCACGAGCAGCGCAAATATAAACGAGAGAGTAATCATCCACTTAGTTAAATGAATAATACCTTTCCCGCTTGTAGTAATTTTGCCTGCTGACTGTTCCAGGTTATATGCTCCCCCTTTGTTAATTAATTGAGACATCAACCTTACCTCCTTGTTAGTTAATTAGCAGCATCTCTTTTTTATAGAAGCAAGTTTTGTGCTATAATCTGAAGGAGGATAATGTTTAGAATTTTAACTACTTTTTTATTTTTTGTTGAAGTGTAAAAAAGAATGGCGACACCACTGACGACTTGTACGACATCATCATTTAGAATTTCAATATTCCATTAGAGAAGTAAAGAGATAGGGAGGATGAAAATCCTCCCTTAAAAAAGAAATTAGCTTTTACTCAAACCAGGATACGATTTCATAATTACCAGTTCCGGGAAAGTACGGTGGCGATGCAAGCATTAATCTTTCATCATACTTATATCTCTTTGAAAAACCACTAGCTATCCCGCCAGAGTTAAAAGTACCAACGGCACGCCTTGTATGTTGTGTTATTCCTCCGAGCAGGTTTATATTGCCACTTACAGGTCTGCTTGAATAATTTTCGGAACCAAATCCGCCCTTGCCTGCATAAATAGCCGCGTGAATGTTTATATCACTATGATTAGGTGGATTATCTGTAATCAGCACTTCGTTTTCAGAAATAATTCCTAGTAAATCAATTGAAGTTGGGTCTATTCTTGGATCTTTATCAAATACTATATCATCATCTAAATAGATCCTTCCATCAGAACCTGTACCTGAACATGCAATTGAGTATTGACCGCTAACTACACCTTTAAGACGAACCACCGTGTTATTTGCAAAAATTACTCCGTTATTAGAAACAGAGGGGAGATAAAGTGCCGTATCCGGTGAGTTATAAGAAAATCGGTATTTAATTGAATCCCTGTCCATAGTTATATAAACTGTATCAGGTCCATTGAAATATAATCCGTCATCCTGAGCAGCAAGTTTTGCCTTGTTAAGTCCATTTGCAGGAAGGGGCAAATTAACACCCCTTTCAAAACCACCATATAATCTTGGTTTGTCTTTACGCTTGCTTGTGTAGTATTTAAGCCTTCTCTTTGTAGTAGTCTTACCATAAAATACAGGGTGCCTGTAGCACCTAATATAATCCTGCGTGTGGAAAGGTCCCCAAACAGTATCACTTTTCGTCCACCAGATACTACCTCCTTCGTATATAGAATAATAAGCAAATTTTGAAAACCTGCTCGGAGCCAATTTAACTTTTACAGTGCTTGTGTACCCGTTGAATGTGCCTGTAGACCTAACTTCGGTAAGATCCTGGTAAGGATCGATTAACTCAACTTCTACTTCCAGTTCTCCTCCCTGGAACGGTCTGGGAGAATATCCTGCATCCCAGGTATTATCCCAATAAATTTCACTAGCAGCGAGATTAGCTCCACTTACTGCAATATTGTGTGCAACAGCTTCTGTATGATAATCTACGAGGTTATCTACAGCGCGGGTAGAGATGCTGCCGAAATTTTGAGAGATAATCAAAAACAGCATACTAAAACCGGCTACCACTAATAAAGATGCTTTACCAGACATTTAAACTCCTTTATCTGTTTTTTAAATTTCTTGATACCATTCGTATCTGCTTCCAATAAGCACTGGAATACATGGTGTCATAGGCAGCAACATTTTCTACAGTAATATTAATTTCGATGCTTGTAATTTCACCAGTAATGGTTATTGGTAATGGAATAGTATCACCTAATGCATCGTAATAAACCATAAAAAATTGTGTAATACCCAGGTTAGAACCACCAGGTACTTCATTATTTACAACTCTATACAGCATCCGGTCTCTTGGGTTTGGTGTTTGCAATAACTCCGATGTTGGTCCCAGGTAATATCTTATCGAGTCGACGTCACCATCTGAATCCGTATCAGTTAAGAATTTTATACTTGTGAAATCGGCTGAGAGAATTGATTTAGTAGGATCCGGAATCTTATTCCATTTTTCACAAAAACCGATTTTTCTAAAATCATTTTCTAATATCTGAGCAGTAGCAACCAGGTTTTGCTGTAAGGACAATTCACCACTGCCGCTATAAGTTTTTTCTGTAGCGGCTTCACTTAATCTCCAGGCGATGGTCATTAAAATACCACCTATTATTATCGAACCCATTATATCTAGTAGTGTACTAAATCCCATTTTATCTCCTATCTAAAATTCCAGTAACTAAAAACCTTTGATATTTTAATTGTGTCAATCATTGAGGGACTGCTAACAAAAACAGTCATCTTTTTATGCCAGGTTTTTGCCATAATTTTACCATCAATATTATCGGGTTCTACATAACATACTGAACACGAGTCCTTGAATACAACATAGCGGGTTGTGTCTATTATAGTAGTGTTACCTATGTTAATCATTGTAAATATTGTATCCAGCTTTACGTATTCGTTGTAGTCATCAAAATCATTAAAATTAGGATAAAATTCTCCACTACCTGGACCTAAGCCAGAAGGCGAAGTAAGCAGATTAACATCTGTAATTCCGTCTTCTGCAGTTACAGCATCAAAAGCTTTTTTGTTAGCTTCTTCAATTAACGATGTACCCAGCGACACTGCAAGTATTCCTAACTTTGAATCTCGCATTACAACATCGGAAGTAAGGATAGTATTGTTTACTCTTAATACTGTTAGCGACAGCAGCAACAGCGCCCCAATGCTAAAAAGAGATTGTCCCGTATTCATAATTCGTCAACCCAGAGTAATGTTTATAATTATTATTAAACTAAGATTTTTAAACAAAGCAAATTTCGTGCAAATATTTTACCTTATTTAATCTTTGATATTTTTTCATTTCTGAACGACTAAGAAAAGTTATCCTTTTTGGAGGTACAAATGGACGGTAAAAACAACCTGTGCGACGTCAATATCGTCGGTACGTAATCGAAAATTGTATGAAAAAAATATCACCCTGTAGTATTGGTAGTAAGAATGATTTATCACTTTTTCTCTATCTGTCTGGAAATAAAATTTCTTGAGTGAACCCATCAATTTTTAGTCCAATTTTTTTCGAAAAAGCAAAAATTCTAATAATTACCCCAGGCTAAACTGGATTTTTAATTATACCAGCAATGACGATGATTTATTCTCTGTACAAGGATAAAGTCATATTTTTTAATTGAAAAGAGACAAATTCGCACACGTAAAATGTTCCCTAAATGAAGTAGTAGGAATGTTCTACCTCTAAAATGGTCTGTAATCGTTGTTTTAAAGTGGTATTGTTTTTGTGATTTTTAAAATTAACAAGTTATCTCTATTAGAATTTAACTTAGCTGTTTTCAAAATTTTGTAATGAAAACTCCTATAATCATGATAGTTGACGCCGAACGAATCAGACTACTTAGAACTAATGGATTATTTAAGGGTATATCGGGATCAGTTCTTAAACCTTACCTTAAACCAAAATATTTTTTCGAGGTAAAAGCGGGAGAAATTATTTACGTTTGTGGCGATGAAACATCGGAAATATTCTTAATTGTTGAAGGGGAAGTAAAAATTAAATTTTCCTGTAACGGTAACGGTAACGGTAACGGTAACGGTAACGGTGACGGTAACGGTAACGATAACGGTAATGTTGAACATAAATTTTTATCAGACTTTTTTGGAGAAGAGGAAATATTAAAAGGCAGCGAAAGGAATTCGTCTGCTGTTGCCAATACTGATTGTGTTTTGTTTAAGATGAATTCCGCAGAACTTAAGCAGCTCTCATCATCTGATAAAAAAATAGCTGATAATTTGAAGAGTAAGGATGAAGTTGAAAACGAAGTTAACAATGATATGAATCCAGCTGACTACATCTCACCAATGGATTCTAATGAAGAACCTGGTAGTAGTGATTTACCACCAGAAAATTTTGAGGATGATGTCGACTGGAAACTAGCAGAAGGATGAGTAAGGTCTTAATTGATTATAATTAAAATCCAATATAGATTTTACTTTCTTTGCACCTGTTTATATTTTCCTCGAATTAATAAAACCACCAATAATATTGATTTTCTTAAACTTTTAGAGCACATTAATTGATACTGGAAGTTTGGAACACAATAAAAATCTATAGACTGTAATAATATTTTTTGATATATAAAATAATTCTGGAGTTTAAAATGAAAATAGCAGCACTTTTAATTTCTTTATTTATTTGTTTCTCGATCGTTGGTTGCGATAGTTGTAACGGCGAAAATCCTAGTGTTTTATTAGTTAACAATGGAACGGGTAAAGCAGATATTCAAATTAAAACATCAGGCGGTAATACCGAAAATATGAATAATATTGAACCTGGCACATCATCTGAAAGACGAACTTTTGCTCGTGGTGATATTGAATTTACTATATCAATCCAGGGAGTTAATAATGATATCGTTTATGTTCTTCACACAGATTTTTGCAACGATTATACTGTTACAATTAATTCTGATAATAGTGTAACATCATCAGGTAGTATAAGAGATTAAGATTTATTCCCACCAGCTCACTATTTTAAACCTGGATGATTTGAGATATAGTTGAGCATTATTAATTGCTTCACTGCTATAGTAAAATTCTGAATTACCAGTTGCATGAAGATCAACATCGGATCCAACAAGAATCGTTGCTCCGAATATACCGCCGTTTCCTGTTATTTTACAATCGATAGTAGACTCATCATAGACTAGTATAATTCCTCGATAGGTGAATTGACCACTCATAGAGAGATTACCGTTAACTATCATTATCCCATCACCATCACAAGTACCGGATAAATGAATGTCTCCGTACATATGTGTAATTGTTGGAGCTGTTGGTGTTCCAAAATGTTCTGATGAATATGTTCCTGTTGAAACGGTTTGATCAGCGGAATAAATAAGATTCATCATCACCGCTTCCCAATCAACAACCTCGGGGTCGGAATAAACACTTGGTGAACCCCCAAATCCTTCGATGTCTTTTGCTATTTTGGGTTTGATATTGTCTATAAAATACGCACTATCTGAAGGTTCATCTAAAACTACACCTGGTAATGAAGGTTCAGGTCCTGGAGAACCATCAATATTAGTGTCATTACCGTTTATATCCAGGTTACCATTCAATTTTAATCCTAAGACATCTGAAACAATATGTAAGGCGCCTTTAAAGGGTGGCATTGCAACAGGTTCACGAGAAACTTTAACAATTGTTTGATGTACAGTATTACCAAAATGACCCACAGATGTAACAATTCCCAAAGAATCAGGTCCTGAAATGTCTATATCGTAATATCCATCCATCAAACTGTTATTGTTATGCGATCCCTTTATTGTTTTATCTCTTCGCATTTTCTCTAAATAAGCCTCAACCCCCGAATTTGCTATTAGTCTTGCCTGGGTGTTTTCATAATGATCAACTGTTGTTTTCAAACCTTCTTTAGAGTTAGCATTAAGGCTTAGAATCAAAAAGCTGACAATAACTGATAAGCCAATTATTAATATTATTGTTGCACGTCCCATATTATAAGTTCCTTGGATTAATTGTCATTTCCCAGTAAGTAAAAATATATTCTTCACCCACTGGTTCAATTGATTCAACCCACAACTCCGCCCTTACATATTTTATATCAGTTAAGGTAGTGGTCTCGCTGTAAACTTCATCTAAATAGGAAAATTTTGCTTTGGTAAGACCAAGAGAAGGACCACTAATTGTGTCTGAATTAACAACACGGTAGAGGATTCGGTCTTTTGGATTTGTTGTTCCAGTTACTTCACTCGCATCACCTAAAAAATAGCTCACAAAATCAATGGAACCATTTCTATCAATATCTGAAAAGAAAGATACTCTTTCTGAATCAACCTGGACTAATGAAGTACTATCATAATCGTAACCGATTTTTCTAAAGTCGTGGCTTATTATTTCAGCTAAGGTTTTTGAATTCTGCTGCATTTGAAGTTCTGAATCGGATGCAAACTTAGTAGTAGATTGATAGATATTAAATTTCAGTAACATTATACCTATAAGTCCGGCAATAATAACAGAACCCATCATATCAAGAATTATACTCATTTTTATTTTATCTTTATTTAAGTGTGAATATCATTGATAAAACAATCGGGCTTCTCATGTAGGGGCTTGTTATTGTTACACGGACTCTTTTATAGAATGTTTGAGTCATTACTTTCTGATCAGGATTATCGGCATCTACATAACATACTTCACAAATGACTGAATAGTTCTCAGCATGAGGAGCGCTAACAGGACGTATATAACCGTTAAAATCATCAATATCGTTATAGTTAGGATACACTTCCGATGAGCTGTGGCCAAGGTTGTCAGCCGGGGTAAGATCTTCTGGATTTGTTGTAGGAAATTTAACTGTGGCTGCATCAAAAGCTTTTTGTTTAATCTCTTCTATTAAATCATCTGCAAGCGAAAATGCAGTAAGGTATACTTTATTCTCAGTTTCAACAGTAGAATTCTCAAGAAGTGTTGTATTAAAACGCATCGAGATGAGTGAGAATAGTAGTAATGCGCCTATACTAAATAATGATTGGTTACTGCTCATAAATATTATCTCCCCATGAGTTTATTATTTATTGAGCTTTATTAACTTCAAAAAGTATGCTGTTAAAAATCTTCTTTTTTTAACGAAATTGCCTTCTCTGTAGTAAAACTGAGATATTTTGCCATTTGAGGCGGTTATATCTACCGATCGTGTCGTGAACAAATAATATTTATTGTCTAATAACACCACAAATAAAACTAAATTATTCTTTAAACTAATATTATTAAGAATCACTCAGGCGGGTTTTATCTCGGATTGTTTTAAGTCTTCTCTGAAGTGTTCGTTCACTAACACCAAGTATTGGTGCAGCACTTTGAACATTGTTGCCAACATATCTCATAACATTTAAGATATGCTCTTCCTCTGCGTCTTCAAGTTTCATCAGTTTTGTTGGTTTGGCTTTTACTTCCGGCTTCTTCATGTATTCTGCAGGTAAGTCAATCTCTTTAATATATTCTTCATTAGATGTTTTTACAACTGCGTTCATAATTATGTTTTCAAGTTCGCGTATGTTGCCGGGAAATGTGTAGCTCTTTAAAGCTTCCATAACTTCCTCAGAAAATCCAAGAATGTTCCTATTGTAAACTTTGTTGCCGGTTTCAAGAAAATTTTCTGCAAGTATAACTACATCATCACCTCTCTTAGAAAGTGGTGGAAGATGAATGAATCCACGGTTCAAACGATAATATAAATCAGCTCTAAATTCTTTTTTATGAACTGCTTCCAGCAAATCTTTATTTGTAGCAGAAATAATTCTTATATCCAGGTTCACCGGCTTGGAATCGCCTATTCTGTAAATTTCATTATACTGAATAGTTCTTAAAAGTTTTCCCTGCAAGTGCATTGGCAGTTCGCCAATTTCATCTAAAAAAATTGTTCCCTTATTTGCCGATTCAAAGTAGCCCATCTTATCATTATCAGCGCCGGTAAATGTACCTTTCCTGTGTCCAAACAGTTCGCTTTCAAATAACGTAGTAGAAATTGATGCAAGGTTAACAGGAATAAACTGGTGATTTCGGCGGGGTGAAAGATCGTGTATTTTTTTTGCTATTAAATCTTTCCCGGTTCCCGTTTCGCCTGCAATTAAAACTGTTTCACTAGTCGGTGCAAAAATTTCTGTAAGTTCAAAAACTTTGTACATTAATGGGGAGTCAGTAATCAGATCTGAAAAAACTCTTCGTTCAGGTTTCTCATCAATAAAAGCTTTTCTTAATGAATCTCTTTCTGATTCCAGGAGCCGCTTACTTAAAGCTCTTTGAATGGTTAAAAGTAAACGGTCTGTATTTGGCGGCTTGGTAATAAATTCATAAGCCCCAAGCTTAACTGCTTTTAGTGCTATCTCAACTTCGTTTACAGCAGTTACAATTACTACAGGGATAGAAGGATATTCAGCGTATATTTTTTCAAGAAGGTCAAGCCCGTTCATCTCCGGCATGTAAACATCAAGCAGAATTAAATCCACATCTGTTCGCTCAAGTAAAGGCATCACTTTCAAAGGATTGTTTTCCGTTAAAACGTTTTTATATCCTTCGTCGTTTAATAAATCTTTTACCAGTTCAAGGTATGAACTTTCATCATCAACAACTAAGATGGGATTGCTTTCCAACTATACTCTCATAGTTTATAAATATATAACATAAAAGATAAAAAATATTTTGGTATAAAAGCTATCTTTGTCCGATTTTCCAGCCTTGAATGAATAAATGCATAATTAAATTCTACAGCTTTTAGTATTTTTCCTAATACTTATTTTCTTTTTATTAATGATAAAGGATAGAACAATGACGGCTAATTTTGATATGATACAAAAAGCATACGAAGGGTACAGAGCAAAACTTGAAACAGTTAGAAAAATATTAAACCGTCCTATGACTTATGCAGAGAAGGTTTTATACAGTCACTTGTGGCAGAAAACAGATAGAGAATTTGCTGGCGGAAAAGATTATGTTGAACTTTCACCCGATAGAGTTGCTATGCAGGATGCAACTGCACAAATGGCGCTATTACAGTTTATGTCTGCAGGTAGAAAGAGTGCTGCGGTTCCAAGCACAGTTCACTGCGATCATTTAATACAAGCACAGGTTGGAGCAAAAGATGATTTATCAAGAGCAAACGAAGAGAACAAAGAGGTTTATGATTTTCTTGAAAGTACTTCAAAAAAATATAGTATTGGATTCTGGAAACCTGGTGCTGGAATTATTCACCAGGTAGTTTTGGAAAATTATGCATTCCCCGGAGGAATGATGATAGGAACAGATTCGCACACACCTAATGCAGGCGGCTTGGGGATGATAGCAATTGGTGTTGGCGGCGCAGATGCCGTTGATGTTATGGCTGGAATGCCTTGGGAATTAAAATGGCCAAAACTAATAGGCGTAAAATTAACCGGAAAGCTAACCGGCTGGGCTTCGGCTAAAGATGCTATTCTAAAATTGGCTGGCATTTTAACTGTTAAAGGTGGTACAGGTTCTATCGTTGAGTATTTTGGCGAAGGAGCAGATTCAATTTCATGCACAGGAAAGGGCACTATCTGCAATATGGGTGCAGAAATTGGCGCCACTACTTCACTTTTTCCTTTTGATGAAAAGATGTCATCATATCTAAGAATAACGGGACGCGCAAATGTTGCTGCACTTGCCGAAGGTATAGCAGACGAACTAAAAGCTGATAAAGAAGTTTTTGAGAATCCTGAAAACTATTACGACCAGGTTATTGAAATGAATCTTGATGAGCTGGAACCCTACCTTAATGGACCCTTCTCTCCCGATAAAGCTGTTCCAGTATCTAAAATGAAAGAAGCGATAAAGGAAAATAATTATCCGGATAAACTTAGTGTTGGTTTAATTGGAAGCTGTACAAATTCAAGTTATGAAGATATTGATAGAGCAGCCAGTGTAGCAAGGCAGGCAAAGAAGATGGGATTGAAAGCCATATCCCAGTTTACAATTACTCCTGGCTCAGAACAGGTTAGAGCAACAATTGAGCGTGACGGACAACTAAAAGAACTTACTGATATTGGCGGGATAATACTTGCAAACGCTTGCGGACCCTGCATTGGTATGTGGAAAAGAATGGATATTGAAACAGGTGAGAGGAATACAATTGTTACATCTTTTAACAGGAACTTTGCAAAGAGGAACGACGGCAATCCTGAAACACTTGCATTCGTTGCTGGACCTGAATTAACCACAGCACTTGTTATTGCCGGCCGGCTTTCTTTTAATCCTATAACCGATAAGTTGGAAAATGAAAAAGGTGAAAAGGTTAAACTTGATCCGCCAACAGGGGAAGAGCTTCCCCCGAAAGGATTTGATGAAGGAAGCAGTGGCTTTATTGCTCCCGCAGAAGATGGCTCAGGTGTGGAAGTAGTTGTTAACCCGGAAAGTGAAAGACTGCAATTGCTTGAGTCCTTCAAACCATGGGATGGAAATGATTATGAAGGTCTTGCCGTACTTTTAAAAGCAAAAGGTAAATGTACAACCGATCATATTTCAATGGCAGGTCCCTGGTTAAGATTCAGAGGACACCTTGATAATATATCCAACAATATGTTCATCGGTGCAATTAATTACTATACTGGAGAAGCTGGAAAAGTTAAAGATCAACTAAATGGTGAATATAAAACCATACCTGAAGTAGCTCGCCATTACAAAGCCGAAGGATTAGGATGGGTTGTGGTTGGTGATGAAAATTATGGTGAAGGTTCAAGCCGCGAGCACGCTGCAATGGAGCCAAGGTTCTTAGGCGGCAAAGCAATTATTGTAAGATCGTTTGCGCGGATACATGAAACAAACCTTAAAAAACAGGGTATGCTTCCTTTAACATTTGCCGAACCGGCTGATTATGATAAAATCCTTGAAGATGATAAGATTAGTTTAGTTGGACTGAATGGATTAGCTCCAGGTACACAGGTTAAGATGATAGTCAAACATAAAGATGGTACATCTAATGAAGTAATGTTGAACCACACAATGAATAAAGCGCAGATAGAATGGTTTAAAGCAGGAAGCGCACTTAATTTGATTGCGGAGAAAAATAAATAAAATAATTGTTTGAGGTGCACTTTTGTAGTGCGCCTCATTTTAGTTGGTTCTGCTTATAATGAAATTTTTTTCTTATTTAGCAAGTTCACCCTCATACAGCTTTTCACAAGACGCTGAAAGATTTGCTTTTTCAGCTTTTGTTAACACACCCGAAAATTCGTTGATAAACATATCCACCTTTGGATTAACTTTATTTAGCAAAGCTATTCCCTTGCTAGTAATCCTCGAGCAGGAGAGTCTTCTATCTTCTTCCGAGTAATATCTTTCAACCAGCTCATCTCTGATCAGCCGGTCAATTAACCGTGTAACATCCGGTGCTGGTTCTACCATCCTCGAAATTATATCGTACCGAGGGTACCCATCAGGATGAACACCTTTCAAAATTCTTAACACATTAAACTGTGAATGAGTTATACCTTGCTCGTTACACACTATTTCAATCTTTCCCCGTAAATAGTTGGACGCAATAAACAAATTCAGAAAGGCTTCATGGTCAACATTCTTGAATTTTTTTTGCTTCAATCTTTTATTTAATATTTTTCCCATAAGTGTTTGCTATTATTAAAGTATGTTATAACGCAATAATACTTGATGATTTAAGAAAAAGCAAGTGCAAAATAATAAAAAAATATTTTCAGGCGGATTGATAATGTTTCATTTGTAGAAAAAATCGTATATGGTTTAAGGAAACAGATATTACTATTTTGACTGTGTGAGGAAAATATTTTAGAAAAGAATAAATAATAAGGAAAAATGACGTTTCTAAATCCTGCAGTTCTGTTCGGACTACTAGCAGCGAGCATCCCGGTGCTTATTCACCTGTTTAATTTAAGAAAGCTTAAAAAGATAGAATTCAGTACGCTGAGATTTCTTAAGGAGCTGCAAAAAAATAAAATAAGAAAGATCAAACTAAAACAATGGCTGCTGCTTGCGTTAAGAGTTATGATAATACTCTTGCTTGTTACAGCATTTGCACGACCAACTCTTGAAGGAATATCAATTGGCGGTACAACTTCTGCCGCAAAAACTACGGCAGTTTTTATTTTCGATGATACGTTTAGTATGTCTGTTGTTGATCAGGATGGTTCTTATTTTAACCAGGCAAAGCAAACCATTAAAAATTTATTAACACAGTTTGAAGAAGGAGATGAAGCGGGAATAATACTCATTTCGTACCAACCGGATGAAATAAATCTTACAACCAATCTATCCAAGCTGGAAAATGAACTGGGTGAACTTAAAATAAATTATACTACAAACGAACTAAACAATGCAATAGTTAAAGCAGCACAGGTCATTTCTACTTCAGAGAATTTTAATAAGGAGATTTACCTGCTGACAGATTTTCAAAAGGAAAGGCTTGCCGCTGAAGAGAATCTGGAAAACCTTGGCGAAATGCTGAAGGAAAATGTAAAATTGTATTCCTTCAATTTTTCCGGTAAAGAAGTTGATAACATTGCGTTAAGCGAATTAAAAGTAAACACAAGCATTTTCGAAAAAAATAAAACAGTTAGTTTTTCTGTTAATGTAAATAACTTTTCAAACCAGCCGGCAGATAATACAATAGTTTCGCTTTACATAGATGGGAATAGGAGTGCGCAGCAAACTGTAAATATTCAGCCGGGAGCTACGCAAACCATAAATATGGAAGCCCCGTTAAAGGCAACCGGTTACGTAGATGTTATTGCAGAGATTGAAGATGATGATGTTTTGTATGATAATAAACGTTTTACATCTATTTTTATTCCTGAAAAAATTAATATTCTGCTTCTCTACAATAACCCGGAAGATTCAAAATATATCAAGCTTGCTATATCATCTTCCTCCACATCCGAAAATTTTGTAATCACTTCAAAAGGATTATCCCAGCTTACGGGATTACCATTAAATAATTACAACGTAATCTTCCTGATCGGCAGTAATTTGCCCTCAGGTATTAATAAGCTTAAAGATTTTTTAAATAATGGTGGAGGGATAGTCGTTTTCCCGGGATCAGTTCCAAACTTGGCTGGATTCAGTAACTTATTAACATCACTTGGTTTGCCATCAGCAACTCAACTGATTAAATCGGATGAAACCGGGCAGCCGTTCGAATTTGAAAAAGTAGAATTTGAACATCCACTCTTTAGAGATATCTTCATAGAAGAAACAAAAACAGAA
>RCNF010000997.1_pt1 | contig 14820 bp, 14 predicted proteins | sample 2041311 | NCBI WGS metagenome assembly RCNF01 (sample SAMN09708228, study PRJNA481090) | Marine sediment metagenome, whole genome shotgun sequencing project. | biome: marine sediment; feature: ocean; material: sediment; isolation source: Sewage treatment plant 2 marine sediment (STP2) ... | reverse complement strand
CCCCATGCAGAACCCGCTCGGTGATGGCAGCTGTTTCGCGCGTAGCTAGTTCGGGCCATAATCTTGGCAAAGCGATGCGCTACTCCTTCAATACAGGTCTATGCGCGCCACGAGACGTCATTTGTCTACAGAAGCCAACATTTGGAACAGGAAATCCAAACAATTATCCAAAGCCTGGGGGGACGTGAGAAGCAGTGGACGTGAGCCAATATGGTCCATTATGTTAAATGCCCCAGCACGTGATTATGACTAATCCTCATATGACACGTCCATGCCACCGTATTTGGACTTCAGCTTATAAAACGTCGCCGAGCTCAGATCGAGCCTGCGATATAGCAATTGTTTTGCTGTCCCCTGCCAGTCAGTGGCCGAGACCGACTATTTCGATTCTTAGTGGAGGGCAGCCAGAGACATCCACGCCCCACCTGCAGTTGGTCAATCGTGCGCTCTGGAAATCAGCAGTTTTCGCCGCTGAACTGTGCCGCGTTTTCCGCAGCACGGCGGATCGCGTTGGATTTGTGCATGGTTTCCTGGTATTCGGCTTCGGGGTCGCTGTCATAAACCACACCGCCACCGGCCTGAATGTAGAGCTTGTGATCCTGAACGACAGCAGTGCGCAGGGCGATGCACATATCCATGTCACCACCTGCGCTGAAATAGCCTACGCCGCCACCATAGACGCCGCGTTTTTCCGGTTCCAGTTCGTCGATGATCTGCATCGCGCGGACCTTGGGCGCGCCCGAGACGGTCCCGGCTGGCATTCCGGCGAAAAACGCGTCGAGGGCGTCGTAGCCCTCGGCCAGTTCGCCAACCACGTTTGAGACGATGTGCATGACGTGGCTGTAGCGCTCGATGATGAATTTCTCAGTTGGGCGCACCGTGCCGATCTTCGAGACTCGGCCGGTATCATTGCGCCCGAGATCAAGCAGCATCAGATGCTCGGCTAGTTCTTTCTCATCTGCAAGAAGCTCTGCCTCGAGGGCGCGGTCTTCTTGCGGCGTGGCGCCGCGTGGACGGGTTCCAGCGATCGGTCGGATGGTAACCTCGTTGCCAAAGACCCGGACTAAGATTTCGGGGCTGGCGCCGACGACCTGAAAGCCGCCGAAGTTGAAATAGAACATGAACGGGGACGGATTCGTGCGTCGCAGGCTGCGGTAGAGCGTGAACGGTGGATAGGTGAACTCTTGTGTCCAGCGCTGCGACGGGACCACCTGAAAGATATCACCAGCAGCAATGTAGTCTTTGGCGGTGTTGACCGCCGCCAGATAATCAGCTTTGGCAAAGTTTGATACCGGCGGTGGCGCCTGTACAGAGTCACCCAGATCACGCGCTTCGGTTGGCAGGGGGCGTTCCAGATCACGCACCGCGTCCATCACCCGTTCGGCGGCCTGTGCGTAAGCCGCCCGGGCAGATTGGCCGTCATTGACCCAGACCGGTGAGACCACTGTCACCTCACCTTTCACGCCATCAAGCACCGCAACCACCGAAGGCCGCAACATCAAAGCATCGGGCAGTCCCAATGGGTCGGGGTTTACGTTTGGCAGATGCTCTACCAACCGCACCATATCGTAGCCGAGATAGCCAAACAGGCCCGCCGCCGCCTGCGGCAAATCGTCGGGCAAGTCGATCCGGCTTTCTGCGATCAACGCGCGCAGATTAGCCATCGGGTCGCCGTCCTGATCGACGAAAGCCGCGTTGTCAAAGCGGGCGTTGCGGTTCAGGGCCGAGGTTGTTCCGCGGCACCGCCATACCAGATCGGGCTTCATGCCGATGATCGAATAACGCCCGCGTACCTCGCCTCCAGTAACGGATTCAAGCATGAAGGCGTCTTTTTGGGCGCCAGTCAGCTTCAGCATAAGCGATACAGGTGTGTCCAGATCTGCTGCCAGTCGCGTATAAACGATCTGGTTGCGCCCGGAAGCGTACGCCGTGGCGAAGGTCTCGTAGGTGGGCGTCAGAGCCATAAACCGGCGACCTTACTGGAAATTGGCGTTGACCGCGTTGACGGCCCTTTGATCGATTTGCGGCTTGGCGCGCAGCTGTACGTCACGGGCGAAGATGTCAAAAATGTCTTGGGCAAGCGCCTGACTGGTTTGCTCTTGAACCCCGTCATAGAGAGCTGTGGTTTCGGCTGTGTCCTCGGGGTCCGCTATCGACTCCAGACGTACAATGAGGACGGCGCCAACGCTGTCGACAATATCAGCCTCACCGGGTTCCATTTCGAATACGCGCGGCAGGAATGCGGGCGGCGTGCCGGCGACAAAATCGCTTCGCATCAGGTTTTCCTCAGAAATTGCATCCAAAGCCAGTTCGGCAAAATCAGTTCCGTTCTGGATCTGAGGCAGCAATGCCTCGGCCTGCACGCGCAATTGCATCTCAAGCTGTGTGGCTTCCCAATCCGCGATCACGTCGCGCCGCATATCAACCAGCGGGGCTGGCCGTTGCGGCAGAAGGTTATCCAGTTGCATGGCGAACATGCCGCCATCCTCCAGCGCGATGACTTCGGCAAAATCATCTGCAGTGAGCGTGTCCGCGGCCTCTTGAAAAGCAGCATAAGCTGCGATGCCTTCGCCAAGACCGGTGAACCAGTCGATTTTGCCACTTTCCATATCCGTGTCCGCAGCGATCTCTTCCAGTGTCGCACCGCCTGCAAGCAGATCGTCAATGAATGTTGCTTGCGACTCGATCAGGCGACGGGCCCGGTCAGCGGCAAGTGCAACCTGCAGTTCGCCGCGGGCTTCGTCAAAGGAGGTGTTGAGGGCTGGCAAGACGCCATTGATCCGAAACAGGGCAGGGCCGAGTGGTGATGGCGCCGGTCCTACGATATCGCCAACTTCCGCTGCAAATACGTCGACGCCAGCGGCGTCCAGTTCCTGTTCAGCGATGTCACCAAGGTCGATATCAGACAGCGTCAGGCCACGCTGTTCTACCAAGGCCTCGAAACTGGTGCCCGAGACTTCGAGCGCGGCTTTGGCGTCATTTGCTGCTGTTTCATCCGAAAAGGCCAGACGTTCGACTAGACGCCGTTCGGGTTGGTCATATTGATCGCTGCGCTCGTCATAAAGATTGCGCAATGCGTCTTCGTCCACATCGACCTGATCAAGGATCATGTCTGGGGTTAGCAGAACATAGCTGATCTGCTTGGTTTCGGGCAGCGAAAACCGTTCAATATTCTGCTCGTAATGCGCGGTGATCTCTTCTTCGCTGGCGGTAGCAAGGGGCGCGTCGAGGCTGGCGCTGTCCAGAGTTGTCCATGTGAAACTGCGGCGCTCGCCAATGTAGCGGATCAAGGTATCCGTAAAGGCGCTTGGCATTGAGACGCCCGTGACCATGGCCGCCTGCAACAATGTGCGTGCAGTTTCGTCTCGCATGCGGCTTTCGAACTGGGCTTCGGTCAGGCCTTGCCGCTCGAGAGCAAAGCGATAGCCCTCGCGGTCAAACTGCCCGTCCAAACCGGTAAACGCAGGAATCTGCACAATCTGTTCGCTTAGATTCTCGTCGCCGATGGAAATGCCAAGTTGGGCAGCCTCATTGTCCAGTGAACGTGTGGTGATCAGCCGGGTCAGAACCGCGCGGTCAAGCCCGATGGCCTGTACCTGACCAAAAGAAAGGGCCTGACCGGTCTGCGCTTCAGCGGCGCGGATTTCCTGTTGCAAAGCGCGCCCGTAGTCTTCGACGTCGATATACTTGTCGCCGACATGACCGATGGTGCGAATGGTGCCAGAAAGGTTGGTCGCGCCAAACCCGGCCAATCCAACGATGAGAAGGCCCAGTATGATCCATACAAATGTTTTAGACAGACGTGCGCGCTTGACCATGATGCCCCCTTGGTTTTCTGGCGTTGTATCTACGATGCGCTTCCCAGAGGGGCAAGGCCGGAAGGGTCAGATATCGAGGCTTTCAAGACGGCGCATCAGGGTACCGACCCCTGCGCGGTCCAAATTGGCAAACGCGACACGCAATTGTTGCTGCCCTGATGCATCGGAGTCCGGTGTGAACATGGTGCCGGGCAACAACAGAATGCCAGCGTCCCGGACCAGTTTTGGCGCAAGATCGGCTGATGAGATGTCAAACGGATGCTGCACATAAGCGAAATAGGCACCCAGTCCCAGCAGTTGCCAGCCTTTTGCAGCAAGGGCTGGAAAGCCATCCTGAATGGCCGCGCGCCGGTCCAGTATTTCAGCGCGCTCTCCTGCCAACCATTGTGTCAGATTTTGCATGCCCCAAAGTGCCGCGTGTTGTCCGATCTGACCCGGGCAGATGGCGACGGTATCAAGGAACTTCTCGACCTCCGCCAAACGAGCAGGAGAGGTGATCAGCGCCCCGACCCGGTGGCCGGTCAGTCGGTAGGCCTTGGAGAATGAATAGAGATGGATCAGCGTGTTGTCCCAGTCAGGGTCGGTGAACAGATCGTGCGGCGCGCCGGTGCGGCTGTCAAAATCGCGATAAGTTTCGTCCACGATCAGTGCGATCCCATTAGCGCGCGCCAGATCAAAAAAGGCGCGCAGGATCTCAGCAGGGTATTCTGTGCCGCACGGATTATTAGGCGTGACAAGCGCTATGGCGCGGGTGCGCGGTGTGATCAGGGCCGCTGCTTGATCGGGATCAGGGATCATGCCGGGGCCACAAGGGAGAGGAATAGAACGCACGCCTGCCATATCCAGCCACATTTTGTGATTGAAATACCAAGGCGTTGGCAGGAGGACTTCGTCCCCTTCGCCGGTCAGGGACATGATGGATGCCGCAAAGGCCTGATTGCACCCGGACGTGATCCCGGTGTTTTGTGCAGTGATGGTGCCACCGTAATGGGCAGCGGTCTGGGCCGCCAATTCGGTGCGCAGGGCGTCGAGGCCTAGAACCGGGCCGTATAGGTGTGCGCTCGCGTCATTGAGCGCAACGTCGGCCATAACTTGGCGCAACGCGTCCGGGGGTGGGTCAACCGGCGCGGCCTGGCTGACATTGATCAGCGGCCGGTCTGCCGAGAAATGCACGCCGTCAAGCCAGCGCCGCGCCTCCATGACGGGCGGGGCAAAAGTAGTGGCTGTGCGAGCAATCGTCATTGACCTGATCCAACTGTGGCGCGTGCTGCGCCATTTGTTACTGCGGGCACGGCGCAGCTATTTTAGAAACGGTGCCTGACGCGCGCCAACCTTCGACGACAGGACTATTGCGCAAATGATGGCAAGGAAAGACAAACCGCATCCTGCCAAGCGGTGTCTCAGTCGGTGCCACGATACGGTTCGACATATTGCAGCGCCATGTCCCACGGAAAGAAGATCCAAGTATCCTGACTGACCTCGGTGATGAACGTATCCACCATCGGTCTGCCTTTTGGTTTGGCATAGACGGTGGCAAAATGCGCGTTGGGAAACTGAGCGCGCACCACTTCGAGAGTTTTGCCGCTGTCCACAAGATCGTCGATGATCAGGATGCCGGTGCCGTCCTGCATCAGTTCAAGATCGGGCGACTTAAGCACTTTCGCCTCGGATTGGTCCTGATGGTCATAAGATTTGATGCTAATCGTATCCACAGTTCTGATGTCGAGTTCGCGAGCGACGATCATCGCCGGGGCCATGCCTCCGCGGGTGATTGCCACAACCGCACGCCAACTGCCGTCACCGGGGCCTTGGCCGTCAAGGCGCCATGCCAGCGCCCGGCTGTCGCGGTGAATCTGATCCCAGCTTATGTGGAAGCCTTTTTCATGTGGCAGGCGGTCTGTCATAATGGTCCTCGATCCGGCAGGGATGTGTTTCAGCTTTTTGACATGTCCGGCGCATCCACGGCCTTCATGCCAACAACATGATAGCCTGCATCGACATGCAGGTTCTCACCGGTTGTACCAGAGCCAAGGTCAGACAACAGATACAGCGCAGCTTTGCCGACGTCTTCGGTTGTGACGTTGCGGCGCAGTGGTGAATTATATTCGTTCCATTTCATGATGTAGCGAAAATCGCCGATTCCGGACGCGGCCAGTGTTTTGATCGGACCGGCAGAGATGGCGTTGACGCGGATGCCGTCTTTGCCCAGATCTTCAGCAAGATATTTCACCGATGCCTCAAGCGCGGCTTTGGCGACACCCATGACATTATAGTGTGGCATGACCTTTTCGGCACCGTAGTAGGTAAGAGTCAGACATGATCCACCGGGCGGCATCATCTTTTCGGCGCGCTGTACAACGGCGGTGAAGGAATAGACCGAGATGTCCATGCTCAGCTGGAAATTGCCCCGGCTGGTATCGACATATCGACCCCGAAGTTCGTTTTTGTCGGAAAACCCAATTGCATGAACCAGAAAGTCAATGTGACCCCATTTTTCCTTCAGCGCGTCAAACAGCGCATCCATTGACGCCTCATCACCCACATCACATGGCAACACAATGTCACTACCCACCTGAGCCGCCAGCGGGTCCACGCGTTTCTTCAATGCGTCGCCCTGATACGAAAATGCAAGTTCCGCCCCAGCGTCAGCACAGGCCTGTGCAATACCCCAAGCAATGGATTTGTCGTTGGCCAGCCCCATGATCAACCCGCGCTTGCCGGTCATCAGATTATTTGACATAGCTGCCCCTCGCCATTTTTGTGTTATGTTAGAGTGTCCTTTAGGCGATTGGTCAGATTGCTTCAAGGGCAGGCTGTTGTGGCAGACGCCGGCGTAGTAGCGAGTGAGCGGAAGGAAATATTAGGAATGGAAAAGCGAACCGGGCTGTTTGCAGGCGACGATCCGTTTGAAATCGCGCGGAACTGGCTGGCTGAGGCAGTTGCGTCTGAAGTCAATGATGCCAACGCAATTGCATTGTCGACCGTTGACGCTGACGGGTTGCCAAACGCTCGGATGGTTCTTCTGAAAGAAATCGAGAACGACGCATTTGTCTTTTATACAAATTACAACAGCGCCAAGGCTCAGGAAATCGATGCAGCCGGTAAGGCTGCGTTTGTGATGCACTGGAAGAGCCTGCGCCGTCAGATTCGGGTGCGCGGGTCGATTTGCAAAGAAGATGGCGCACTGGCAGATGCCTATTATGCCTCACGGTCATTACAAAGTCGGTTGGGGGCCTGGGCATCAGATCAGTCTAAACCGCTTTCATCGCGCGGTGCCTTGATTGCCAAAGTTGCAAAAGTGACCGCTGCTAAAGGCACCCATCCAACCCGACCGCCTTTTTGGGGGGGATACAGAATTACTCCCGTGGAGGTTGAGTTTTGGGCAGATGGAGCGTATCGTTTACATGACCGTTTTGTGTGGAGACGTGCTGATGCAGGCTCGGAATGGGCGATTTCTCGCCTAAACCCGTGAGCTTCACGTAACGTGAAATGCAACAGTTTGAATTCAGACCGTTTTTTGGGCTTGAAATAGGGCTAGAGATTGGCGCAAGACTATGAAGATAATATCGCCAAAGCGCGTACGGAGACCGAAAAGTGATTGATGGTGAAGACGACGATACGCGCCAGGTAAGTGGCCTTGTTAAATGGTTCGATCCAGTGAAGGGTTTCGGATTCGTCGTCGCTGAGGCTGGCGGACCAGATATTCTGTTACATGTGAACGTGCTGCGGAACTTTGGCCAAAGCTCAGTCGCAGATTCAGCCAAAATTGTCATAAGTGTTCAAGACACCAGTCGCGGCGTGCAGGCCATCGAGGTCTTGTCAATCGAGCCGCCGCTTGGCAACGAGGACATGGCGCTTTCCGATTTTGTCGATCTTGATCTGGATGAAGTGCGAAAACTGCCGTTGGTGCCAGGCCGGGTAAAGTGGTTCGACAAGGGCAAAGGATTCGGTTTTGCAAATATCTTCAGTCAACCTGAAGATGTATTTCTGCACGTAGAAGTTCTGCGTCGCTCGGGGCTGGCGGACCTGCAACCGGGCGAGGCGCTGGCCCTGCGAGTTGTGGATGGTAAACGCGGTCGAATGGCTGCCGAGGTGTTTGCGTGGGAAGCTGCGGTGAACAAGTCCGGAGCGTGATACGGGGCTTATTATTTGCGTTATGTTTGGCATATGCGGGCACCGCGGCAGGTGCCGCTTGCCGTGAAGATGCCGTGAATTTGCGAGGAGACTGGGGGCAAGCTCGGTTTTCCATTGAAATCGCCGACACTGCGGAGGAACGCGCTCGCGGATTGATGTTCCGCGAAAATCTGCCGCAATCCTCAGGCATGTTGTTTCTGTATGAACACCCGCAGCCACTATCGTTCTGGATGAAGAACACGCTGATAGAGCTCGATATGATTTTCCTTGATTCGAGCGGCACGGTGCAAACCATTCATCACCGCGCCCAACCCGGCGATTTGCAGCCAAAGTCTGGTGGAGCCGATCTGATCGCAGTGCTTGAGATCAATGGAGGTCTGGCTCAGGCACTTGGAATTTCGGCAGGCAGCCAGATACGTCATCCGGCGTTTCAAGGCGGTCCTGCCGCATGGCCATGTTAAAGCAAAATGACGTTCAACAGTCCAGAATTTGCCAAAGATGGAACGAATGCCAAGGCCTGAGTTTTCCTATCAGGCCATCTCTCTCAAAAGCGTAAAATGGGTCTTTTCAAATCAGACTAGCCAGTCTAAGGAGAGGCTCTGGTTTCGGGGCGTGGCGCAGCCTGGTAGCGCACCTGTTTTGGGTACAGGGGGTCGTAAGTTCGAATCTTACCGTCCCGACCAGATATTTCACTGATGTTTTTGAGCCGACGGCGCTTTTTCTAGTGGCGCGTCCGCCTGTTTGGCTGAATGTTCGAGGACCGGCCCTGATCAAGCTAGACTGCAGAATTGTGCCTTTTCCGACTAGGTTATCTCTTTACGATGCCGAGGCACCGTCTACCGCGATGAATTGCTGGCGCAGGGCGTCGGGCAATGGGTAGCGGCCAGACCCGTCCGGGTAGAGCATCACAATCACACACTTGAATGTCGCGCGCAGATCGCCAGCCCAAAGCTGCTGTTCCATCGTGCAGGATGTGTTGCGAAAGGCGGTAACGCGGCAGGTGGTCACGTAATCCTCTCCCATCAGCATTTCCTTGATATAATGTACAGTGCCTTGTCCGATGACGATGCGCGGACGAGGCGCATCAGCGTCGTAACATGGGGTGCCAAAAAGCCGGAAATACTCAACGCGCAAGGTTTCAAACCATGTCATGTAAGCCTTGTTGTTAACATGCTTCAGCACATCAAGTTCGGCAAAACGCACCCGGTCAGCGATGGCCAACGTTTGCGGCTCGCTTAGACCAAAGGCGCGCTGCTGGTCGGGCGTCAACGGGGTGTGGTAGCGCAAAGTCATGCAAGGGGGGCTACTCCGGTGCCGTCAATGATGCAAGACGCCCATTGGGCGATGGTCTGCTCGCAGGCGGTGTTGCAGTGTCGCGGCAGCACAATATCGAGATGGTGTTTGTGCCCTTACCGCGAACCAGTCATATCACGCCAAAACAGGCGACTGGAAACTCTCATGTCACGGTTGATTGAGAACCGGGATCATGGAAGATGTCAGTCTTGTGCTAATCCAACTGTGGGACGAGCTGCGGTGATGAATAAAAATGGAAAAGTTATCACGTCTGCATCCGCGGCGTTTTCCGTTGTGGCTTCGATCTCGTGGATAAACGGACTTAGAGCTTTGATGACGATACTGTTGTTTTGTGGTGTCGCGGCCTGCGCGCGGCCGCCCGAGTTGATCGGCGTCGACAACGCTGAAAAACCGGTTGCTGTGAACAAAGGCGTCACTCTGCACAAGGTCTTCATTGCGACATCGCGTCAGACCTCTGAGGAACCAGGGGTGTTCCTGTCGGCAGATCGGGCTGCGAATTTGGGCCTTGCTTCAGTGGTTGTATCAGTCCCGCCGACCCATGTCGCCGGAGATTTGGAGCGCCCCAAAAGATTGCCACCCGATCCGGAAACGGAATTCGCCGTTATTGATCCCGAAATTTATGGCAGAGAAAACAGTTTTGTCCGCGCCATCAACGTCGAACTGGCAAAGCGGGCGCCCAATGACAGGGATATTTTGCTTTTTGTCCATGGCTTCAACAACACTGCCAGCGACTCGGTCCTGCGGGTGGCTCAGTTTGTCGAAGATACCGGATTCACTGGCGTGACGGTTCTGTTTTCTTGGGCGTCTGCGGCTAAGACCTCGCACTATGTATATGATCTTAACAGCGCAATGGTGGCACGACCAATGTTCCTGCATGCGGGCGATCTTCTCGAGCGGACAGATGCGCGAGGATTGCATATTTTTGCGCATTCCATGGGTTCGCTGCTGACGGTTGAGGCTATTGTTCAGGCGGAGATTGCAGGTGATTATGGAAAATCCGACCGTTTGGATAGTGTCATGCTAGCTGCGCCCGATATTGATCTCGATTTGTTCAAGACACAATTGGGACATCTGTCAGCCAGAGAACGGAACTTTATTGTTTTTGCGTCAAAGGATGACAAGGCATTAAGCTTTTCCAAACGTATCTCAGGCGGGGTCGTGAGAGTTGGCGCGGCGGATGCCCAGACGCTGGATAGTCTTGGCGTATCGGTGATTGATCTGAGTGAGATTGAGGATTCAGCCAGCGGCAGTCACTCGAAATTTGCCGGATCACCAGAGATTGTGCAGTTGATTGGGAATGGCCTTAAAGAGGACCACTACCAGGACGGGCAGCGACAGCCGGTATTGGTTGAAACTTTTGGCGGGGGTACGGTGCTAACGCAATTGTTCAATTAGAGGCGCTCAGACTATCCGCCGACGCAGGTACGGGCAGCTGAGACCGCTAAGCAACGTTAGTTTGTCGACAGGTCAATTATTCGCCATCGCGCACGGGCACCACTCTGACGCGCATTCCGGGGCGCAGTAGATGTTTTGGATTTGCCAGTTCCGCCCAGATTGTCAGTGTACCACTGGAAAAATCAACTCTTGGTGACATGTTTTCAGGTTTTGCGGTTTCCGAATAGGTCCAGGTGTCCGAAATCTGAATCCGCAATGTGACCGGTTCTAGGACTTCTTTTGGTGATCGCAGGTCATCAATTTGAAGCTGCTCGAGGCGCTCTACATAGGGGATTGCATACTCAAGCAGCACCGGGTCCATCTGGTCGATTCGGGCCAGCGGGCCACGCCCCTGTTTCACATATGAGCCCGGGCGCACCTCGGACTGGCTAATGACGCCGGCGATCGGTGATCGGATGGTTGTCCGTTCAAGATTGGTTTCGGCATCCTTAAGTTCCGCCTTTGCCTGATCGACCAATGCGGCACCAATGGACAGCGCTATTTCAGCCTTGAACATCTGCACTTCCGTGGCTGACCCTTTATCCTTGAGCTTCTGGATGCGTTCAAAATCCTGGCGCGCCGATCTTAGGGCTGTCTCAGCCCGTACTGCATTCAGGCGCATATTTTCGACAGCCAGTTCAAAGTCCGTCGCGTCGAGTGAAAAAAGGACGTCACCGGGTTCAACAAATTGGCCGGACTTGAAATGCACTTCGGTTATGACGCCCTCAATCAAATTAGAAACATCGACGCTGACCAGCGCCTCGATCTGGCCGGGAAAACTGGATGGAGCATCTTTGTGCTGATCTGCGCGGGCAGATGAAGTTGACAGCATGCAGACGAAGGCTGCCAGCATCAATTTAATGAACGAAGCGCAGGGATTTTCGGGTATTGGATGACCGCTAGAACTCAATTGCAATCGCATGGCTGCTCTCTCACAGGGTAGGGCGGTTACGAGATAACTGACGTCGATGTTAAACGGCCCGGTGCAAAAAAGTAAACAATGGTATCAGATTTCGTTCGTCAGTGCAGCTTGATGGACGATCTGTCTTTCAAATAGGGCAACCGGGCCTGAGCTGCCGCAACACGTGCCGGGTCCAGATCAGCAAAGATGATCTCTGCTAAGGCACCTGCGCGGGCGGCCTCGACTCCGTCGGGTGTGGCAACAACGCTTTTGCCAAGATAGGAAAACCCGTTTTCGACGCCAGCGCTGTTTGCATAGGCTAGAAATATGCCGTTCTCGTAGGCGCGGGTTGGGATCATCCTCTCGGCAACCCAATCCCATTCTGCGCCAAGCGCTGTGGGAACCAGAACCAACTCTGCCCCTAACCCTGCCACATGCCGGACCGTTTCCGCGAATTCGGCGTCGTAGCAGATGAGTGTGGCAATGCGCAGGCCGCGATAGTCGAACAGCTGACAGCCGCGCCCCGCCGTGAAATGGTCGCGCTCAAAACCCGGCGGGATGACCAGCTTTCTGTGATGACCAAGCACAACTCCGTCCGGACCTAGACAAAGTGCAGCATTGTAAAAACGGCCATCGGCCCGTTCGGCAAACCCATAGTGGATCGCGATGCCATGCTGGCGGGCCATACCCGCAATGGCAGCTGCGGTTGGGCCGTCTGCAGCTTCAGCACGATCTTGCACCGCATCGCCGATCTTGTAGCCGCAGGCAAACAGCTCTGGCAGGAGCAGAAGGTCGGTCCCGGAAGCTGCGATATCCGGCAAAGCGTCTCGCAACCACTTCAGCCGCTTTGCCGGAGTGTCCAGCTCCGCAGGGGACTGCGCCACTGCCAATCGAAACAACCCTGCCAAGACTATGCGTCCGTCACAAGCAATTGCCGCGGATAGTCTGTCAGATACTCATATCCGGTCCCGGTTACGACAATGCTGTCGCCAATCCGCCCGGCAGTGACCCCGTCTACCGAAATCCCACCATCCACTGCAAAGGTCATGCCCGGCCGCAGAACAGTCTCATCCCCGGTCTTCAGTTCCGGTGCCTCCAGATAAGCGACTCCAATAGAACGCCCCGTCCGATAGCCGGTCTGGTAGCCGCGCTGAGCATAGATTTCGTTCGCCGCCGCCGCCACATCCTGCGCCTGAACGCCAGGTCGGATGGCCGCAATCGCAGCCTGTTGTGCATCAATCGCGGCCTGCTGAACCCGCGCGGCCTCGTCCGTCACTTCTGCGACATGAAACATGCGGTCAAATCCAAGCTTGTACTGCTTGAACTGCGCCATGTTGCAGAAACAGAAATAGACCGGATCAGCGCGCTCATATTCCTTCACCGAGGCACGACGATGCACCATTGACGCGTCTTTGCCGCTTTGCAGGATTTGCAGATTGTGGATCATTGGTGAGACGAAACGTTCCCAGCCTTTGTCGGTCAAAAACCCAGCCGCCTTGCGGGTGCCGGCGTCAATCACAGCCAGCGCACTTTCGTATTCGTGCGCGCCGACCCGCAGCGATCCGTGAGCAGCGGCCATCATCGCGCCAGCGATCTCGCCGGCTTGTTTCATAACCGTGATTTCAAGCGGCGACTTGATCATTCTCTGGGCCCCGAGCACCGGGCCGATGTCGCGCAGCGGTGTCGAAGGGTAGCGTTCGTCAATGTAGCGCCGGACCAGCGCTGGAACCTCTGTCTGTTCCAACCATATCTCTGAAGGAACCGCGGGCAGGGCACCTGACAAAGCCCGCCCCCAGCTGCGTTGCCCTGCGTCTTCCCACGTTCGGACATCCTCAACCCAAGTCATCTCGGCGACCATTTCGCTTTCCATCTGCGGTGTGATCACAATCGGTGCCTCTTCAGCGCGGATGACGAGCATGGTGGGGCGTCCAAATTCGATCCCGAGGTAGCCCCAGAACCCCGCGAGGTAGGCTATCGAACTCTCAGACGTGAAGACGGCATGGCTGATGCCCAGTTCTTTCATCCGCGATTGCAGTATCTCTGTCCGCGTAATTGCTTCCTTCAGCATGGGAGCGTCCTTTTTGCTGGTATTGTCGTTGTGCCCAAATGTCAGTCTAGCCGGACTGCCAAGCACTTGTCCTGCAATTCCGACACGTTATGTCGCGGCTGATCCGCATTCTGCACCGAAGATATGTTTGTCGGTCGGTTGAGGAATGGCGCTGAAAAACGAGCGCTTTTGCGTCACAAAGGGATTTGTTTCTGGACGCCATTGTTTTCCTGCCAGACTAGTTTCGTTCAATTTCGCGCGCATTGCAGTGGAGTCAGATTCCAGGTCGTGAAGGTGCTGGACCACAACGGCACTGGCGACCATTGCTCAGCTCAATAACAGCATCTCTACATAGTCGGTCGCGATTTCACCCAAGGTCAATTGCTCGCCCGTGAGCAGCACGTCAATACCACTGAGAATAGTTGTCAAGACCGCCGCGGCGGCAAAACGTAAACAACAATACGCAGAGAAAACACCATCGCGGCGCGACGCCATCGGCTGCGTCATATTATCAGATACGCCGGACCCTATTCACCATGTGTAGGATAAGGCAAATCACCGCCGTTTGCCGCCACCCTACATGCGTCTTGCGTTGACGAAGACGGCGACAAACTCTCTGAGGAAAGCCAGCTGCCTGAAAGGGTTAATTCGCGCAAAAAGTGTGGGTATAAACGAACGTCCTTGAACGGGGCGTTCATTTCTTCAATTCAAAACGGGATTTCGTCGTCGATATCGCGAGATGGCGCGCTGCCGCCTTGACTGCCGCCGCTGTCCTGCGGTCCGCTGTCATAACCACCGCCCTGACCGCCACCATATGAGCCACCACCGCCACCACTGCCGCCGTCACGCCCGTCCAGCATGGTCAGTGTGCCGCCGAAGCCTTGCAGCACCACCTCGGTCGAATAGCGATCCGCGCCGGACTGGTCCTGCCATTTGCGAGTCTGCAACTGGCCCTCAATGTAGACCTTGGAACCTTTCTTGAGATATTGCTCTGCGATACGCACCAGGCCTTCCTGGAAGATTGCGACACGGTGCCATTCTGTGCGCTCTTTGCGTTCGCCGGTATTTTTGTCCTTCCACGTTTCGGATGTGGCAAGACTTAGATTGCAGACCTTACCCCCGTTCGAAAAAGTTCTGACTTCTGGGTCAGCGCCCAGATTGCCGATAAGAAT
>RCNF010000996.1_pt1 | contig 14824 bp, 14 predicted proteins | sample 2041311 | NCBI WGS metagenome assembly RCNF01 (sample SAMN09708228, study PRJNA481090) | Marine sediment metagenome, whole genome shotgun sequencing project. | biome: marine sediment; feature: ocean; material: sediment; isolation source: Sewage treatment plant 2 marine sediment (STP2) ... | reverse complement strand
GTCTCTTCATCGACCGGGATGTTATTGGGACTGGTCCAGTCGATAGTGTCCTGGCTTGACTGCCTTTTTACTATCAGCGTGTCTTTAGGACTCCTGCCGGTCGATTCCGGAGGGGTCCAGGTGGAAAGACATCCGCAGGCGCTGACAACAGCTTCTCCCCGGTCTACCGATTTTCGAATCATATCACTACGGGGAATATTTCTGCTTACATTGTCCCTTGAATTAACCGCTTCTTCAATTCTTTTCTGAAGTGCCATACTATTCCTTTCGTAAGCTGTGATACTTAACCGAATTTTCTCAGGTTCAGTAAAATACTCCATGGCACTCAAAGCAACCACCGTCTTTCATCGAAGTGTGAAAATGTTTATGTTTTGCGCTGTGAAAGGGGAATATTCTGAGAAAATTTCTAAGGCTCTCTCCCGAGAATGCATGGTGCCTTTACGACTGGGGCAATTCGGCTTTCGTTACAACCATCGTAGCGGCGGTACTGCCTGTGTATTTCGCCGAAACCATCTGCGGGAACAGCTCGGTTAACTGGGCTTTTCTTGGAGTAAGTGTTTCAAGCAATGCCACTTCTCTCTGGGGATATGCCATGGCTGCCGCGGCACTCCTGGTAGCTCTGAGCGCTCCGGTTCTAGGGGCAGTGGCCGATGCAGGCGGAAGGAGAAAACAGTTCCTCGGCGTTGCGACGGGTATCGGTGTGCTGGCAGCGGCACTTCTCTCACTTACGGGACCGGGAGATATCTGGCCGGTTCTCGGGCTTCTTATAGTTGGGCAGATTGGATTCGCAGGAGCTAACGTATTTTACAATTCACTTCTTGTTTCAACAGTGGTGCCCGGCAGAAGGGAACTTATTTCCTCCAGGGGCTTTGCCTTCGGTTATCTGGGAGGCGGTATTCTCCTGGCAGTGAATCTCCTGATGATCCGGAAACCTTCCCTTTTCGGATTCGCCGATACCGCAACAGCCCTGAAGTTCGTTTTCCTGTCTGTCGCCGTCTGGTGGACCCTTTTCTCGATCCCCCTCTTCCTGCGGGTTCCGGAAGGTTCAAGCGGAGGCGAGAAGACTCTTGGCGGATCCTTTTCCAGGGGATTTTCAGCTTTCATCTCAACATTCCGGCATTTAAAGACAAGGAAGAACATCTTCAGATTCCTTCTCGCATTCCTGCTTTACAACAATGGTATACAGACAGTCATTATGATGGCCACTATCTACGGCAAAGCAGAGCTCGGTCTCGATTCCGGTCATCTTATCGGTGCCCTTCTGCTGACCCAGGTGATAGGAGTTCCAGCAAGCCTGATATATGGCGCGATGGCGAAGAGATTCGGTTCAAAGAGAATGCTCTATGCGGGAATCGCAGGTTATATCGTCATAATCTTCTATGCATTCTGGATGAAGAAAGCTATCGATTTCTGGATCCTCGCATGTATGGTTGGTCTATTCATGGGCGGGCTTCAGGCGGTCAGCCGGGGGTTCTTCTCAAGATTGATACCTGAGGGAATGAATGCAGAGTATTTCGGTTTCTTCTCGATTTCACAGAGATTTACAAGTATATTCGGACCGTTGATGTTCGCTCTTATCACCGATCTTACTGGAAGTTCAAGACTGTCTATACTCTCACTGTTGATCCTTTTCGTACTGGGAGGTATTGTTCTGAAAACAGTCAAAAGTCCGGAGAACACAGAATGATAATCGTACTCACCCTTTTCTTCCTGCTGATCCTTGAGGAGATCCTTCACAGACTCAACAGAGGTCCATCATTCATGAATGTCGACCTTGCAGGCGATTCCGTTGAACAGGTTGAGCAGAAGGGCAGGGGCAGGATTACAAGGCTTCTCTCCTTAATACGCATTGTGCAGCTTTTTGTATTCGCTCTTCTTTTCTCAGTTATTGCAGCCCGGTCGGGAATCAAGGTTATATACACTTCCTCCGGTCAGCTGGCGGGTCTCGTACTTCTTATCCAGGGAATCAGGATACTGCATAGAAAAGTAATAAACCAGTGGGCAGTCCTTGGTGCTGCTGTAATCCTGCAGGCTCTTCTTCTGCTCCTGCTTCTGATCAGCGGCATAACTCCGGTTGATTCTATGCAGATCACAGCTTATGAAGCAAGCTGGATTGTGTCATTGATGTCATTCACCGTACTTTTTCTACTTTCTATCACAATGTCATTTGCCGGGACCTTCTACCTTCGCCTGCTCTCAAGGGAAGGAAGCGGATTCTACTACTTTATGCCCTCGCTGGCATACTCGGAATACTGGATAAAAAGACTGACAAGAGTAACCGCTAACAGTGCTCTGGTAACTCTGCTTATGTTTGTTTTTCTTATCATCAATTACGGATACCCGGCAGGTACTTCTATTCTGCAGATCGTGCTTGTGCTTTTTCTTCTGATCGCAATATCTCTTTTCAGAAGCAGGTTAAAACTATATCATCCAACAGCGGTCTTTCTTGTGATTGCAGCATGGGTCTTCAACATCGTCTGGCTTCTGGCGGATCTTTCATCACGAAGCAGTGGCTGGCTTGGGTAAACTGAGCAAATCTCTGATACTCCAACTTCCACTGAACCCATCGGCTCCCCTTGAAACTACCGGAAACGTCCCACTCGCTGGAGCTTCATTGGCAGCTGCCGCATCACTTCCACCGGAAACTGTCATTGATCAGAATACGGTTGATATGGCAGGAGACCGTTCTCTTCTCGAGATGATCTTAAGTCGATCGCCGGCACTTGCGGCTTTTACACTTTACATGTGGAACACTGAACGAAGTCTCTGGCTTGCGAAAATGCTGAAAAAGGAGCTGCCCGAACTTATTACTGTCGCCGGAGGACCGGAAGTAACCAGGGATAATGAGTGGCTGCGAGCTTCAGGAGGTTTCGATCTGATGGTAGCTGGCGAGGGTGAGGAGCTTGCAGGGAGAATCCTCGACCCGGTCTCCGCTGCAAAGATCATCAGGGACAATGGTAACTTTCTGGACGTTGGTGGGATGCGTTTTGCTCCGGGAATGTACCCGAATCCCTGGCTCACAGGTTATCTGGATCCATCAGGGGGAGCATCCGTACATGTTGAAACTATCAGAGGATGTGCCGGCGGGTGTGTGTACTGCTCATACAGGAGAACCCATCCTTCGCCAAGGGTGCTTGATGCGAAAAGTGCTGAGCGACTTCTTCGAAAACTCATTGACGCCGGAGCGGGAGAAATCGTTTTCCTGGATCCTTCCTTCAACAGCAGAGATGATCTTCTTCAGCTTCTAAGAAGTATGGAAGCGCTTGAAGCGGAATTCTTCGGAGAAATGCTGGGTGATCGTATCTCACCGGATATAGCATCCCTTATAGCGAACGCCGGTTTTAAAAACGTTGAGATCGGCCTTCAGACCGTTAACAGAGATACTCTTAAAAAAGCGGGGCGTCCAGCTGACCCTGAGATGGTGCTGGATGGAGCAGTTTACCTGAAAAATGCAGGTGTGTCCCCAATTATTGACCTCATGCTTGATTTACCGGGTGACAGTCCTTCGGATGCTGTAAGAACGGCGCTTATGATCAGGGACAGGGAGCTTCACCAGCATGTGCAGGTGTTCTACCTCTCCGTTCTGCCGGGGACTGTGATGAGACAGCAATTCGAGGGGAGGTATATGCCCCGTCCGCCGTATTACAGACTCTTAAATGACGGCATGGACGGTTTCGCCGAGGCAAGAGAGGAGATTGCGGATATTGTCGGATATGACCTGGATCTTGCCGAAAGACCCCTTCTGTTTGATGGCTGGCCGGGTACGGAACTTGTTGATCTTGACGTAAATCCTGTTCTTGCCCGGCAGATGCCCTCCGCAAGACATGGAACAATAAGGATAACATCGCACGATCTCTGGGTGAAAAGAAACATCCTGCTTGAATTTGTTCGAACAAGACTGCAGGCGGATCCTTACTGTGTTCTCGATGTTATTCTATGTCCGGATAAGGAATTTCCGCTGGATCTTGTGGATATGGTAAGAAAGCTGGATGATCCTGTAGACTACTCCGGCAGAACGGCAAGGGCTCTCGGCAGGCAGGGCAACTTGAGGGTTTGTATTCTTCTGGAAGGTTCTAATCGTTTCCGCACGGACTGGATAGTATCAGCAGCAGCTAGCTGCACAGTGGTTGTGGACGTAAATTCTCCCTCAGAGCTTCGCGGCGAGCTATGGGATGCCGGGGTATCAGTAAGATTGCCCCGGGGGAGCTGGAATCTGACTGAACTCTCATCTGAAGTGCCAGCGCTGCATCAGGTTTTCTTCAGGGATAAATGTATGGAGGATAGCTGGAGCAGAACTCTGGATATCTGATCGTGTGATCCCTCGCTGACAGGTGTTGCCTTGCAGTGTATTTGTAAATAGTTTATACGAAATTATCCTGATAGGGAGTATTAGATGAATAAGATTGTTGTTAGATACGCTGATGGTAAAATACAAAAGGGTTTCACGAGTGACTTCTCACCGAACCGTCCGATGTTTCATCTGACAGGCATGAATGATCAGAAGATAGAGGTTATTTATGTTAACAAACTGAAGGCAGTTTTTATAGTAAAGGAATTCGATGGTAATCCCAACTACCGTGAAGCCTCAGATTTTGCTGATTCCCAGCAGGTTTACGGTGCAAAACTTCGAGTCCATTTCAGCGACGGTGAAAAGTTAGTCGGTGTCGGGATGGGATACAAACCCGACAAAATTGGATTCTTTCTGACACCCTGCGATCCGAATAGCAACACTGTAAGGGCTTTTGTCGTAAATGAATGTGTTGATCACGTAGAGAAACTATAATAGAAGAACCGATGGCATTCATTCGATTGCCACCGGTTTTAATTCTGCTTGCTAATCAGATATCATTCTTCAGACAGTCCGGGACCGGTTGTTTTCGATCGAAAATTACAGGGACTCTTCCCTCTTCAACATGAAGGATTTCGCGACCCTCTTTATGTCCGAGTTCGAAGGCATCGAGATTCATCTTAATGAACCGCCGGGGAACCCTCTCCTTCAAGGCTTTGACCCAGGTATCCAGCGTAAACAACCTTGTTAGTGAAGCAAGCATACCCACAGCAATAATGTTGGCAGCCATGGGAGTTTTGAATTCCTCGATGCTTATTCTTGTAAGGGCGTACTCGTACACTCTGCCTTCGGGAATCTGGTTCACATAGGTTGTGTCCACCAGTATGATCCCGCCATCAATGACTGATTTACCGAATTTATCAGCGCTTTCCTGATTCATTGCCAGAAGTATGTTGAGATTTCTACAGTTCGGATACAGAATTTCTTTCTTCGAAATAATGATATCCGTTCTGCTTGCGCCTCCCCTTGCTTCCGGACCGTAGCTCTGGGTCTGGCATACGTTGTAATCCGAATCAATGGCGGCCTCGGAAAACACTCTACCGGCAAGACCCAGTCCCTGACCACCCGCGCCTGAGAGTCTTATCTCATAGTATTTTTTCATTTCTTAGCCTCCGCTGCCTTCCTGGCATTTTCGCAGAGTGCCTCGTATCTGTCACCATATGAGATGGAATCTCTGTCGACAAAGATGCCCCGAACTATTTTACCCTCTGTCTGGTCAGGCTTCATGGCCTTTTGCTGACTCAGGTTTATCGTATTATCCTTGAGAAGCTTCATCATCTCAACCGGACCTCCGAGACGGTTTGCCCTGCCGAAATTAGTCGGGCACGGAGCGAGCGCCTCAACAACGCTGAAGCCCCTCTTACGGAAGGCCTTCAGGATCATATTGTCAAGTTCGGTTACATGGTAAACAGTACCCCGGGCAACAAATGATGCGCCGGCTCCGTCCATGAGTTTACAGACATCAAAACCCGGTTCGATCATACCGTAGGGAGTTGTGGCTGTCTTCGCACCCGGTGGAGTGGTGGGAGAAAACTGTCCGCCTGTCATACCGTAATTGTTGTTGTTAACGATAATCGCTGTAATATCGATGTTACGCCTGGCAGCATGGATAATGTGATTACCACCTATCGCAAGGGAGTCTCCGTCACCCATTACAGCCATAACATTCAGCATAGGATTTGCCATTTTTACACCGGTTCCGAATGCCAACCCGCGGCCATGAGTGGTATGAAGTGTATTGAAATCAACATATACCGGCATTCTGGATGTGCATCCGATCCCGGAAACCATTACTATATCATCTTTTTCCCATCCCATGGCATCTACAGCTCGGATAATGGAACCCATAACTATGCCTATACCGCATCCGGGACACCATACATGCGGAAACCGTTTCTTGGCTCTGAGATACTTGTACTCGTAGGGAATTGTCGGAGACATCAGATCACCTCCATAACGGCATCAACGATCTCTTCAGGGGTGATCTCATATCCGTCTATACGGTGAAGCGGAACCACTCTGACGGAATCCCGCGTCATTCGCTCAACTTCGTGTATTATCTGTCCCTGGTTCAGCTCCGGTACAAGAACGACATCCTTGGAATCCAGCATCTCCTTGACTGTTCTGTCAGGAAATGGCCACAGAGTTACGGGGCGGAAGATACCGACCGTCTTTCTCTTCTTCCTCAGAATCGCCTGAGCGGCAAGTGCCGACCTGTAAACGGAACCGTAGGCGAAGATAACTACCGAGCTCTCCTCCACATCATGCATCTGGACATCCTCAAGTTCATCAAGTCTTCTAGTGATCTTGTGCTTGAGTCTTTCCATTTTCGCAATTACTTCGCTCTCTTTTCTTGTGGGAAAGCCATGAACATCATGCGTAAGTCCTGTTACATGATACCTGTACCCGCTACCGAAGCTGGCCATGGGAGAGACGTTCGATGTCGATTCGTGGTAATGTTCATACCATTCAACGGGAACATCCGGAATAGGCATAGGAACGACATGAACATCTTCCTCAAGCGGGAAGACAACTCTTTCCCGCATATGACCTATGATCTCATCCGGAAGGAGAATAACGGGAGTTCTGAAGGTTTCCGAAAGGTTGAAAGCCCTGATGGTCAGGTCGAAGCATTCCTTTACATTACTTGGTGCCAGGGCTATAACGGGATGGTCTCCGTGGGTTCCCCACCTGGCCTGCATTACATCTCCCTGGGCGGCCTGCGTGGGCAGGCCAGTGGAAGGTCCTCCCCGCATGACATTTACAACCACAATTGGAACTTCCGTCATGCATGCGTATCCCAGTCCCTCCTGCATAAGGCTGAAACCGGGGCCACTGGTTGCTGTCATGGATTTGGAGCCTGCGAGTCTTCCTCCAATAAGAGCGCTGATGCTTGCTATTTCATCCTCCATCTGTATCCACTTTCTATCAAGCAGAGGCATGTACTTCGCAAGCAGCTCCGCTATCTCGGTTGATGGAGTTATGGGATAGCCGGCGAAAAATCCTATGCCGGCAGCAATTGCGCCAAGTGCAACAGCCTCATTTCCCTGCACAAGTCTGGTTTCACCCCAAGGCACAATCACCTGGAATCACCTTCTCCCTTTACCGTTTTTGACGGTAAATGCTGCAGTTTATCCTGCGTATCGGTTACTCGTCCTTCTCTGTCTTTGATACCTATTGCAAAATCGGGACATCTTCTGGCACAGAGATAACATCTGACACATTTCTCCGGGTAAGCAACAACTGCCTTCTGGTCCTTCATTTGCAGAACACCAGTGGGACAGAACTCAACACATATACCGCAACCTTTGCACCATTCCGGAAAAACATGCACGAAGGAATCCGGTTCGGGGCGGACTTTACTCTTCGATGTTTTCTTCTCCTCAACCTTGCCGCCGTTCTTCTTCCCGGCTAAGGCTTTTTTAGAAGGTGAGGATTTCTTAGCCATTGAACCTGAACCTCCCTTGTCTATAGCACAGATAGATAAATTATTGCGCAGAAAGGCAGGATACGAATCCTGCCTTTTGCGTTATGAAACATTTTTCTTTTCCAGCTAATCTACGAACGATTTGAGAACTTCAGGAAGATCAGGTTTTCCGATCTCCTGGAGGTCGTACCCTACTCTAACCACCGGTTTATTGATCTTGATTATCCGTGTCAGATCTATCGGGGTTGCTATGATGACAGCATCACAATCCGATGCGTTTATAGTCTGCTGAAGATCCTTCATCTGATCTTCACCGTAACCCATAGCAGGAAGAATAACAGCTTCTTCCCTGTCTGCGTAGTACTTCTCGAACGTGTCGATAATGCTGCCTACCGCAAAGGGTCTGGGGTCAACATAGTCCGCTGCGCCGAATTTCTCGGCGGCAACATATCCAGCACCGTACTCCATATCGCCGTGTGTAAGTGTAGGTCCGTCTTCAACCACGAGAACTGTTGCTCCTGTGATGAGAGAGGGGTTATCAACTGTCACGGGACTTGCAGCATCAATGATAATTGCATCAGGGTTCACAGCCCTGACATTGGCTCTGACCTCATCAACATCCTCAGGGTAAGCGCTGTCTATCTTATTGATAACAACAACATCGGCAAGCCTGAGATTGGTCTGTCCGGGATAGTAGGATATCTCATGACCGGGTCTGTGAGGATCAACCACTGTAATGGTCAGATCAGGTTTGTAGAAAGACGTGTCGTTGTTCCCGCCATCCCAGAGGATTATATCAGCCTCTTTTTCCGCCTCGCGAAGTATTGCCTCGTAGTCTACTCCGGCATAAATGACATTTCCACTTTTTATGTGCGGTTCGTACTCTTCCATCTCTTCGATGGTACAATTGTGCTTCTTGAGGTCATCAATAGCTGCAAACCTCTGAACTTTCTGTGCAACAAGGTCACCGTAAGGCATCGGGTGTCTTATAGCAACAACCTTTTTACCGGCCGCCTGCAGAATATCTATCACGCGTCTTGTCGTCTGGCTTTTCCCGCATCCTGTACGAACTGCGCATACAGCGATGAGTGGCTTAGTACTTTTTATCATGGTCTTTTCTGCCCCGAGCATGGTGAAATCTACACCCGCAGCATTGACTCTTGAACAGAGTTCCATGACAGTATTATCCGACAGGTCACTGTATGCCAGGACACAGAGCTCTATGTCTTTTTCGATGAGTATATTTTCAAGTTCGTCTTCAGCCAGGATTGGAATCCCGTCGGGATATAGATCACCTGCAAGTTCCGCAGGATATTTTCTACCGTCAATATCCGGTATCTGTGTTGCGGTAAATGCTACCACATCGAAGTTCGGATTGTCCCGGTAGACAACGTTGAAATTATGAAAATCACGCCCAGCAGCACCGAGTATCAAAGTTCTAATCTTGCCCATCTGTCGTCCTTTCCGCAAGAGGATAAATGCTTGCGGGAAAGCAACAGCGAACCGCCGTTGCGGTTCGGCCTCTCCCATCTGCAAAAACTCCGGTCAATTGTTGACCGGCAACATCTTAACAAATCTCACAACCTGGAACGTGATTGTCAACTCACTTCACAAAGCTGGTTTCAGTGAATATCATCGGTCCCATGCCATACGCCGCCACCGACAAGGGATTGAGCTATATTTGTAAGGTGATCACCGATACGCTCACAGTATTCTATAAAATCAAGCAGCGCAAGCCTCTTCAATCCGTCCTCGCCTTTACTTGTCAGGCAGTCGGTATATGATTTGCGCGCAGTTTCCTCGAGCCTGTTGAGCTTTGACTCAAGAGCAAGGACAGCAAGTGAGGCTTCCCTGTCATGGGATTCAAGAGATAACTTTGTTGAGGTGAGCATTCTGGTTACTATCTCGGATGCCTGTACAGCTGCTTCGGCCAGTTCTCCCTTTTCAATCTTGAAGTTTCCGGATATTCTGTTTCTGACCTCAACAATATTGACCGCATGGTCTGATACTCTTTCAAGATCGTTTATCGTGTGAATGATAACAGGTAATTTCAGTGACTGATTCCGGTCAAGGTTCCGCTGAAAGAGTTTTGAGGCATAAATGGTAAGATCCCGCTGCATATAGTCTACTCTGTCCTCCATGGACATTATCCTGCCCGATTTTGGATAACCCTTGAAATAGCAGGATATAGCCCCTTTTACGGTAGCTTCTGCGTAACTGGCCATTTTGACCATTTCACGTTCAAGATTATCAATCGCAAGGGCGGGGGAATCCAGAAGATTATCATCAAGCATAAGCTCGACTTCCTCGGTTTGATCTTCCTCCCTGTCTGGAATTATGAACCGGCACAGTCTCGCCAGTAATGGGACCAGGGGAAGAAATAGAAGCGCATTGAAAATATTGAACATACTATGAGCGTTGGCCACCTGTCTCAGAGGATCTCCCGAAGTTGATCTGACAAAGTTAAGCACAAAACCACTGCTGTTGGATATAAGCAGACCCATGTATATGGCGCCTATCACATTGAAAAGCGTATGAGCCATGGCAGTCTGTTTCGCCGCTCTGCTGGCTCCAATGGCGGAGAGCTGAGCGGTTATCGTGGTGCCTATATTATCACCCAGGACCAGGTAGAAAGCTCCCTGCAGATTAATAAGTCCGGCTCCGGCAAGCGTCATGGTTAATCCGACCGTCGCACTTGAACTCTGAATGATAGATGTCAGAAGCGTTCCAGCCAGGATGGCAAGTAAAGGATTTGTACTGAAATTCATGAAGAAGTTCTGTACGGCAAGACTGGTCTTAAGTGGCCCGAGAACATCCTTCATCAGTGTCATACCGAGGAAAATAAGACCGAGACCGATTACAACTTTACCCCAGAACTGAATCCGCCGAGTTTTTGCAAAGGCGTACATCGCGAATCCGATTGCGACTATGGGCAATGCGTAATGCGTCAACTTGAACGCTATCAGCTGACCTGTGATAGTCGTACCAATATTCGCACCGATTATTACACCAACGGCCTGCCTTAGCACTATCAGACCAGAATTCACGAAACTCACTGCTATAACTGAAGTGGCGCTGGAACTCTGAATGACAGCCGTCATGAGGGCGCCTGCCATCAGTCCCAACATCCTGTTGCTGGTTACCTTTTTAAGTATGCTCCTCATCCTGTTCCCGGCTACGGTCTGAAGTGATTCCGACATCATCTTCATACCAAGCAGGAAAATCGCCAGACCACCAAGAATCTGGAAGAGGATGCTCATTATATCTACTGCCAGCGCAGAGAAATGAACTCTCTCCACTGAACCATCGGGAAGAAATATACGCGCCTCGACTTTGTTGTTGTTGGTAGTGCTGCCCAGCCTCAGAGAAATAGCGGCGTATCCATCAGGATCCGTAAGAATTAGTACTGCTGAAAAGGCTCCCGATACCGTATCACCTTCCAGTATGAGAGGATCTATACCCTGAAAGGGATACGCGAGAGTACCGCCATCGGAGCTGATCCCGAACTCCACGGCCACTCCGGCAACGGGCTCGCTGCGGGAGTCGGTTACCCGTATCAGAAGAGGATGTTCCAGAAGTGTCTCAATTTTACCATTCTGAGAATTTCCGAATTCCTGAACAGTGTACTGCTCCGCTGCAAGCAGGGATAAGATGAATATCAGGAGAATCAGAGCTGTTCGCATAGCAGCCTTTCAATTCCCAGACACATCTCACTTGAATGATCATGTGCCTGGCAAAACCGGACTGAACAACAATCCCAGATACATCTCAATTGAATATTGACAAGTCAGAACAATTATGACGGTGGGAATATACTAAAACTGCCGGAAATAAGTTATTCTGAAGGGCAGATCGCAAGTTTCAACAGGATCGGCTGTTTGATAATAACCCCATGAGTTATTATACTGATTATGAATACGTTTTCAGCTCTTCTGCGCAGTTTGAGAATAAGATCGTGGACTAAGAATCTCTTTGTCTTTGCAGGGATTCTTTTCGCAAGCCTCTGGAACGATCCGGAAGCGGTTGTTATTACCGCTCTTGGGGCACTTGGATTCTGCCTGCTCTCAAGTTCGGTATACCTTATAAACGATATAATTGACCGGAAACGTGACATCAGCCATCCTGAAAAGAAGGATCGCCCAATAGCTTCCGGAGCACTTTCAGTTCCGCTGGCTCTGGTGGCTGCAATTCTCATGGCAGCTGGTGTGCTTATTGGATCCTGGATACTGGCACCGACTTACGCATTAGTTCTCAGTGTCTATTTTGCAATGCAGCTGTGTTATTCCTTTAAGTTGAAACACGTTGTTATTCTTGATGTTCTAATAATAGCCACGGGATTCGTTCTGCGGGCAATAGCAGGAGTAACGCTGGCAATGGATGCCGGATATAACCAGGTTTCCATATCTTACTGGCTTATCGTATGCACTTTCTTTCTTGCTGTGTTCCTAGCCTTTGCAAAAAGGCGCTCCGAGGTCATCTCCCTTGGTAAGGATGCAGCCGATCACAGAAAAATCCTGGAGGAATACAGTATTCCTCTGCTCGATGAAATGATGGGAATAGCTACTGCGGCAAGTATCATCGTTTACTCTATATACACTGTTAGCGAAAGAACTCTGGACCTTGTTTCCACAAGACTCTGGCTAACTATTCCATTCGTAACTTATGGCGTTTTCAGATACCTTTATCTTATCCATATAAAAGGTCACGGTGGAAGCCCCGACAGACTGCTTCTGCAAGACAAACCGCTCCTTATCAATATCCTGCTGTGGGTTATTACAGTAGCTCTTGCTCTGGCACTGTATCCGGGCACTGCAACTCTGTAGCTGTGATTGTTACACTCGAGGCCAGGGCGAAGATCAACCTCGGACTGAGGATCCTGGGCAGCAGGAATGATGGCTTTCACAACATTCGAAGCGTTTTCCAGGAGATCTCACTGTGCGACATACTCCGCATCTCAACAAAGCCTGGCAACGGTCTGATATCTCTATCATGCTCAACCGAGGATATTCCATCCGATTCATCGAACCTTGCCTGGAAGGCTGCGGATGCCTTCCTTAACAGTACCGGGAAACTTCTGGATGTAGAAATCGAGCTTGAGAAGAATATTCCATCCTGCGCGGGTCTCGGAGGTGGAAGCAGCGATGCCGCGGCCGTTCTGAGGGGACTCAGTCGGCTTACCGGGGTTTCGAACATCGATCTCACTAAAATCGCTGAAATCCTGGGAAGTGACGTACCATTTTTCATCAAAGGCGGTGCTGCTGTGGTAGAGGGTCGGGGGGAACGGCTGTCCCAAGTCCCTGTTATTCCTTTTCATGCAGTTCTCATTCACCCGAAAGCACGGGTATCCACGCCCTGGGCGTACAGCACCTGGGATAGGGATTTGAGTACATCCTTGACAAACAACACTATGATTAAGCATTATTCACCCTCGTCAGCAGTATGGCATGAGGGTAAGCCTTTCCCGCTTAATTTGCGGAATGACTTCCTTCCACTGCTTGAGAAACACTTCCCTGAAATTGCGGAGCTGGCTCAGTTCATGACAGACAGTAAGTGCGAAAACTGGGGTTTGTCGGGATCAGGGCCAACTTTATACGCTCTCTTCAGGCAGAAGAGCAGGGCACAGAGTTTCTCGAGAACACTGCATAGGGATTTTACCATATGCAGATCAGCAGAAACTGCTGGGGCGTCGTCAAATGGTTAAGACACAGGGTTTTGGTCCCTGCATTGGGGGTTCGAATCCTCCCGCCCCAGCCACTGTCCCGGAGTAACCGGGAGGGAGAAAGGATATAGTAATGCCTGAGAAATATTCACTGAAAATCGCCGAACGCACCGAATTCGGTTCCAGAGTGGCAAGAAGACTACGCCGCACAGGATCCGTACCGGCTGTTGTTTACGGCAGAGGCGGTGGAGAACTGAAAATCCAGGTCAACGAGAAGGACTTCATGGATACGGTGGGTTTCTCCACTTCAACCGGAATAGTCAACCTGAAGATGGGAAGAAAATCTCCGGTTACAGCTATCGTCAAGGATATCCAATGGGACATAATCTCGGACAGACCGGTCCATATTGATTTCCTGAGAGTATCCCCGGACCAGATAGTATCAATCCCGGTTCACGTACACATTGAGAATATCCCAGTCGGAGTTTCGATGGGCGGAGTTCTCGAACATACTCTTCATGAGATCATCATTAAGGTAAGGGCGAAGGATATCCCGTCATCCATAAGCCTTGATGTTGAAAAAATGGACATTGGCGATGCCATGCATCTTTCAGAGATCACGCTTCCGCAAGGCATGACCCTTGATATGGATCCTGGTCTTGTGGTTGCTTCAGTTGTGGCACCCAGTGTTGCCAAGGTCGAGGTCGAGGAAGTGGAAGAGGAAGAACTTGCCGAAGGCGAGGAAGCTCCTGCCGAAGGTGAGGAAGCTGTCAAAGAAGAAAAGAAAGAGGGTTCTTCGGAATCAGGAAAGGGATAATCCTTGTCTGTTCCCCGTCTTGTTGCATGCCTTGGTAATCCCGGGGATAAGTATAGAATGACATGGCACAACGCCGGTTTCTGGGTAGCCGACATACTGGCACTGGAAGCCGGCGTTCATTTCATAAATGCGGGTCTTTTCAATGCTTCAGTTATTCCGGATGGCCCGGATCTTATCAAACCTACTGTCTATATGAACAGAAGCGGCAAATCAGTTGCGGCTTTCCTTGACAGCAGGGGTTACAACTCCGATGAACTGCTGGTTATCTGCGATGACATCAATCTCGAACTCGGAAGGCTCCGATTGAGGGACAGCGGATCTCATGGGGGTCATAACGGTTTGAGGAGTATCATCGAATCCCTTGGTACCGAACAGTTTTCCAGATTGAGATTGGGTATCGGATCCCCTTCAGCAGGGGACGACCTGGCTGATTACGTTCTGGATACGGTACCACAGAAGCTGGAGGAGGAAGCCTCGGTCATGGCACATAATGCCGCAGACTGCGTTACGCTTTTTCTGGCAGAAGGACTTACCGCCGCTCAGGAGCGGTACAACAGAAGACTGGATACTTAA
>RCNF010000995.1_pt1 | contig 14825 bp, 17 predicted proteins | sample 2041311 | NCBI WGS metagenome assembly RCNF01 (sample SAMN09708228, study PRJNA481090) | Marine sediment metagenome, whole genome shotgun sequencing project. | biome: marine sediment; feature: ocean; material: sediment; isolation source: Sewage treatment plant 2 marine sediment (STP2) ... | reverse complement strand
GTTTTATGACGATCTCAAGACCGTCCGGTATCTCAAATAACACTTTATGTGAAAAACCAAGCTGCATTTCAAGAATCCGGCCTTTAACTTCAGCCTGGTATCCTTTGCCGTGAACGATCAATATCTTGCTGTGGCCCAAAGAGACTCCCTTGATATTGTTGGCAAGATGCGCTCTGATGGTTCCATGAAGCATGGTTAGTTCCTTAGTTTCACTTTTCCGTGATATTACTATCTCATCACCGATTTTGACCTTGATCCCGGAGGGGATTGTCAGGCTCATTTCGCCCTTCGACCCCTTAACGGTGACCACGTTCTTTTTACTGGTCACTGTTACCTTTTCGGGTATTGGGATGGGTAATCTGCCTATTCGTGACATGCTCCTACCTCTCCTTACCAGACGTGAAGCAGTACTTCGCCGCCCACGTGCTGCTTCCTTGCTTCGGCGTCGGTCAGAACGCCTCTGGGAGTTGTAAGAACAGCTATTCCGCGTCCACCCATTACTCTGGGAAGATTGGCGGCATCAGCGTATACCCTGCAACCAGGTTTAGATATTCTCTTGATCCCCACTATCAGGGATTGGTTATTGGTGAATGCGAGGTATACCCTCAGTATGCCCTGCTTCCCATCCTCCATTTTTCTGAAACCCCTGATGAACCCTTTGTTATAAAGTGTTCGTGCTATTGAAGTCTTCAGCTTCGAAGCAGGGATATCAACTATTTTATGTTCTGCCCGGGAAGCATTTCGAATCCGGGTAAGCATATCCGCAATTGGATCTGTCATTGACATATTCTTGCCTCCCTACCAGCTTGCCTTGCGTACGCCGGGAATAAGGCCCCTGTTGACCATATCCCGGAAACAGATACGACAAATACCGTATTTTCTTAAGTAGGCCCTCGGACGCCCACAGAGAGAGCACCGATTGTACTTCCTGACTTTGAACTTGGGGGTTTTCTTCTGTTTTTCTACAAGAGCTTTTCTAGCCAATTTATCTCCACCCCCTGCTAACGCGAACTCGTGCGGAAAGGCATGCCTAGAAGCTTAAGAAGCTCAAGGCCTTCCTCATCCGTGGATGCGTCTGTTACTATGGTTATGTTCATTCCCCTGAATTTATCAATACTGTCTACATTGATCTCAGGGAAAATTGCCTGTTCCTCAACACCGAAATTGTAGTTGCCGTGCCCATCGAATCCTCTAGGGGAAAGACCCCTGAAGTCCCTTACCTGAGGTATGGAAAACGTAATGAGTCTGTCAAGGAATTCCCACATTCTGTCACCTCTTAAGGTAACGAATGTTCCGATAGGCGTTCCCTCTCGAAGACGGAATCCCGCAACTGACTTTTTGGCCTTTGCAACCACCGGCAACTGACCAGTAATGGTAGCAAGCTGTTCGGTAGCGTTCTTCATGTTGTTCGCGTTGTCCATGGCTTCTCTTCCGAGCCCCATGTTTATTACGACTTTCTGAAGGCGGGGAATTCTGTTAACGTTATCGTATTCAAAACGTATTTTCATCTTATCCCGAAGTTCATCTACGTAAAGTTTCTCGAGTCTTGGCAACGTTCTCACTGATCACCTCCTAACCGGTTGATATTGTTTCGTTGCACGCCTTGCAGTGTCGCTGAAGCCTGCCTTCTTCATCTCTGATCCGCTTTATACCGGAAGCTTCCCCGCAACCGGGACAAACGACATGAAGATTGGAAAGATGCATAGCAGCTTCCTTCTCTATGATTCCTCCCTGCTGATTACGGGAAGAAGGGCGCGTACTCCTCTTGATAAGGTTCAGACCCTCAACGATAGCACGATTTTTCTGCGTGAATACTTTAAGGACCTTACCTTCCTTGCCCCTTTCCGCTCCGCTCAGGACACGTACTTTGTCTCCTTTTCTGACATGCATCAGATCACCTCCGGAGCCAGGGATACTATTTTCATGAAATGCTCCCTCAACTCTCGTCCAACAGGCCCGAAAATTCTTGTAGCGACCGGTTGGTAGGATTCATCCAGTATGACCGCTGCATTGTCTCCGAACCGGACGGATGTTCCATCCTGCCTGTTCACTTCTTTCTTAACCCGTACAACAACTGCCCTTCGAACTTCTTTGGCCTTGACCGCACCATCTGGCAGGGCATCCTTAACAGTGACGACAATAACGTCTCCGATAGTTGCATACCTGCGTCTGGTGCCCCCGAGAACCCTGATACACTGTACTGTCCGGGCACCTGAATTGTCCGCAACTTTCAGTTTTGTTTCCTGCTGAATCATCGCCGATTCCTCCTATCGTGCCCGTTCCACAATATCGAGAACACGCCAGCGCTTGGTTTTCGAGAGAGGTCGCGTCTCAGATATCGAAATCTTGTCTCCCGCATTGCACTGATTCTCTTCATCGTGGACGTAGTATTTCTTTGTTGTTCGATAGCGCTTCTTGTAAACCGGATGTGCCTTGAGGGATACAACCTCCACAACAACCGTTTTATCCATGGTGTTGGAAATCACGGTTCCGGTAAGAACTCTTCTGCTCCCTGTTTTTGCTTCGGCCATATTAACTTCCTTCCCCGGTTCTGGAAATCAATCCCAGATCATGCTCTCTGATTACAGTAAGTGTTCTGGCAAGATTTTTCCGGGTAATCCTTATCCGCAGGGGGTTATCCAGCGGCTGGGTAGTTCTGCGAAACCTGAGGTTGAAGATTTCCTGCCTGAGCTCCCGAGCATGCTCTTCAAGTTCTTCAAGGCTCATCGAACGAAGCTCATGGGTTTTCATCTATATATCCTCCTTATCCCGAACCATAAATCTGGTCTTGATGGGAAGCTTGTGTCCGGCAAGCCTCATGGCGGATTTAGCCAGTTCAACCGGGACCCCTTCAAGCTCGAACATCACTCTTCCCGGTTTCACAACAGCAACCCAGTGATCAACAGCACCTTTACCCTTACCCATACGGGTTTCGGCAGGAGTTGAAGTAACGGGTTTGTCCGGAAATACTCTGATCCAGACCTTCCCGCCTCTCTTTACATGCCTGGTGAGTGCGACTCTGGCCGCTTCGATCTGAGCGCTGGTAATCCAACCCGGTTCAAGTGCCTGCAGGCCGTATTCACCAAATGCTACGTTTCCGCCGCCTTTGGCTCTGCCTCTCATGCGACCGCGGTGCTGCTTTCTGTACTTAGTTCTTTTGGGCATCAACATCGCTGATCACCTGCTATCCACAGGACCGGATATCGGTGGCTCGTGCACTTCACCTTTGTATATCCAGACCTTGACTCCGATTGTCCCGTAGGTAGTAAAGGCTACTTCCCGGGAGAAATCGATATCCGCCCTGAGGGTGTGAAGCGGAACCCTGCCCTCATGATAGGTGTTGACCCTGGACATTTCCGCACCACCAAGCCTTCCGGCACATGATACCTTGATTCCTTCAGCACCATCTGTAATAGCATCTCTGATAGCCATCCTCATTGCTCTTCTGACAGAGACCCGGCCTTCAATCTGGCGGGCAATCTTATCGGCGACGAGTACAGCGTCACATCTGTCTTTTCTTATTTCCTGAACCTTGGTTCTAACGGTTTTACCGCCGACCAGGATTTTCAGTTCGTTGGTTATCCTGTCGATATTGGAACCCTTGCTTCCGATAACCTGACCCGGACGTGCAGTCCAGATCGCTACTTCTACTTCCTGCGGTTTCCTGAATATCTCAATCCGGGAAACTCTGGCTTTTTCCAGTCTTGAACCCAGGTATCGGCGGATGTCGGCATCTTCTTTAAGATACTCGGCATATTTCCTGCCTCTGGCAAACCATGTGGAATCCCAGCCACGGCTGATACCAAGACGGAGGCCGACAGGATTGGTTTTCTGCCCCATACTACTCCTCTCGTCCCTGTTCGGCTGCCTTTTCTATATTGACAACCGTAACTGCTATATGACTTGTTCTATGTCTGATTCTTGTAGCTCTGCCCCGAGCTCTTGGTCTCCATGTCATCCTTGTGGGACCTTCATCGACAATGACGTTCTGAACAACCAGTTCATCCACATCGAGTCGCTCTCCCTCCGCCTTCACAATGGCGTTGGCCACGGCGGAATCCAGAGTTTTCTCGATGATTCGTGATGCGTTCCGCGGAACTGTCATCAGAATTGATAAAGCCTGGTTAACCGTCTTGCCGCGGATCAAATCCGCGATGTACCTTGCCTTGCGGGGGGGAACTTTAACAAATCTTGCTCTGGCTATTGCCTTCATTCATTCCCTCCCTAAACCTTAGCCTGCTTCTTTTTTCCCGAGGAGCCGGATTCCCGGTGCCCACGGAAAGTTCTTGTGGGAGCAAACTCCCCAAGCTTGTGACCGACCATATTTTCCACAACATATACTGGTACGAATTTGCGTCCGTTGTAAACAGCAAATGTATGTCCCACAAATTCAGGAGGGATGGTGGATCTTCTGGACCAGGTCTGAATTATTCTCTTCTCCCCAGAAGCTTCCATCTTACTAACCTTTTCAGCCAGCTTCTCTTGGATATAGGGACCCTTCTTCAGTGAACGGGCCATAGCCTACTTCCTCCTTTTTCCGGTGGGTCTTCGTCTGGTAATAAGTTTATCAGACGGTTTACTTTTTCTTGTTCTCAATCCCTTGGCAAGCTGTCCCCAGGGTGAACAGGGATGCCGTCCACCGCTGGATTTGCCTTCTCCACCACCCATTGGGTGATCAACCGGGTTCATCGCGACTCCCCTGACATGGGGTCTTCGGCCTTTCCACCGGCTGTTTCCAGCCTTTCCCGGCACTACGAGGAAATGCTCAGCATTTCCAACCGCTCCGATTGACGCCATACAGTTAACCGGAACCATACGGGTTTCCTTGGAAGGCATCTTCAGCGTAGCGAACCTTCCTGCACGCGCCATAAGCTGTATTGATGTTCCGGCGCTGCGTGCAATCTGTCCGCCTTTCCCGGGTTTGAGCTCAACATTATGAATCGTTGATCCCAGTGGAATTCTTGACAGAGGAAGATGGTTGCCGTTCTCTGGAGGAGAATCGGGTCCTGAGACTACCGTATGTCCAACCTGAAGCCCTTCCGGGGCTATGATGTACCGTTTCTCTCCATCGGCATAATGAATCAGCGCGATTCTCGCTGAGCGGTTGGGATCGTACTCGATTGTCGCGATTCTACCCGGTACACCGAATTTTTCACGCTTAAAATCAATCTTCCTGAACCTTCTTTTATGACCGCCACCCCTGTGTCTTGCGGTGACCCGTCCATTACTGTTTCTGCCGGCTTTGCTTTTCATGGGTGCCATGAGAGACTTTTCACCATGATTCCTGGTAATCTCGTCGAATCCAGGGGAAACTTTGAACCGAGTTCCAGGAGTCATAGGTTTCCATCGCTTCATACTCATCTACTTACACCCCCTCAAAGAAATCAACCGTATCACCGGAGGCAAGGGTAACAATGGCTTTCTTCCATGATGGTTTGCGGCCAATATTCCGACCCAGCCGCTTTTTCTTCCCCTGCATTCTCAGAGTCCTGACATCAGTGACATGCACATCGAACAATTCCTCTACCGCAGCAGCAATCTGTCTTTTTGAAGCGCTGGGGATAACGCGGAATGTGTACTGATTTGATTCCTCTCTCTGAGCTGTGCTTTTCTCTGTGACAAGCGGTTTAACGATAATCTGCATTGCTTCCTTCATATCAGCCTCTCCTTAAGCAGTTCAATCGCCTCTTCCGAAAGGAGTACAACTTCAGAATTGACCAGATCGTGAATGGAAACGCTTGCAGCGCTGGTTGTCTTCAGATGCGGGATATTTCTGGAAGCCCTTTTAACAAGACTATCGCCGTTTGTAACAAGAATCACCGTTTTTCTGCTTTCGCAGTCGTGATTCGAAAGCAATTCAGTCATTTCCCGTGTTTTGCCGGTGGATTTGAGGTCTCTGACTATTCTCAGGTTTCCTTCAGCAAGTCTTTCACTGAGAATACCGGCAAGGGCTTTCCTTCTTACTTTCCGGTTCAGCTTGATATTCCATTTCCTCGGGCTTGGTCCGAATGTAACTCCGCCGCCTCTCCAGATTGGTGACGCGGTAGTACCAGCCCTTGCGTTGCCGGTGCCTTTCTGGCGCCATGGTCTTCTGCCGGATGCTTTCACATCACTTCTTCCAAGCGTGGAGACTGTTCCCTGACGGGAATTCAGCGATTCGGCTCTTACGACCTCCCAGAGAATGTGAGTAGAGACATTCATAGAGAACATCTCCTCTGGAAGATCCGTTTTACCGACTTCTTCTCCGCTCATGGTATAAACTCTTACGTCAGCCATGGTTATCTTTCACCCCCCGACTTCTGTTTCCTGATCAGAAGGTATCCGTTCTTAGCTCCGGGAACAGCACCTTTCAGAACCAGAAGGTTCTTCTCGGAATCGACCTGTACAACTTCCAGGTTGCGGACAGTCACTCTCTTTCCACCGTCCCTGCCGGGCATTTTCTTGTTCTTCCATACCCTTCCCGGAGTCGCGCACTGGCCTATTGAACCGGGAACTCTGTGAGATTTGTTTCCATGAGTAGCATCGCCTCCGGAAAACCCATGACGCTTTACAACCCCCTGGAAGCCCTTTCCTTTTGTAAGACCGATAACGTCGACCTTCTCACCGGGATTGAACATTGTTACATCAAGGAACTCCCCTGCTGAGGTAGCTTTTGAAAGTATGGAAACCTCGCAGAATCGAGACACAGGTGGGGCTCCACTCTTATCAAGATGACCGAGTGTGGGTTTATTAAGTCGTTTCTTCTTCTGAGTTCTGTAGCCAATCTGAAGGGCGTCATACCCGTCAGTTTCCACAGTTTTAACCTGTGTAACAGGGTTCGGCTGCGCTTGTAGCACAGTTACGGGAACAGCCTGTCCGTTCTCCCCGAAAATACGGGTCATCCCTATCTTACGAGCCATTAGTCCGCTCATAGATCACTTCCCATCGCTGAAGTCCCTTTATCGGCGGAGGGACGAGCGTTATTTGCTTCGCTCACCAGACAACCGCCATTGTCCGGTGATGCGGTGTTTCTCTTAATCCGGCAGCGCCGGATCAGTTAGAAGAAAACAGTGAATTTAGATTTCGTTCATTTCCACATCCACCCCTGCGGGCACATCCTGTGACCTGAGGGCGGCTGCGGTTTCTTCATTCGGGTCCTGAATATCAATAAGTCGCGAATGCACTTTCATCTCGAACTGTTCACGAGATTTCTTGTTCACATGAGGACTTCTCAATACCGTTACGATCGATCTCTTCGTTGGGAGAAGAATCGGCCCTGAAACAGTGGCTCCAGTTTTCAAAACACTTCTGACGATAGCGGAAGCGGAGCGATCCAGAAGCCTGTGATCGTAAGCTCTGAGCTTTATCCTCAACCTGTTAGCCATCTATAATATCTCCTGTCTCAATTTATCACTGGTTTCTAGTTGATACCGGTGATTCCCATCTGTTCCAACAGTCGCCGTGTAATATTTTCAGCAATACGTGCATAATCGTGGAATTGCATAGAAAATCCAGCACGACCCTGTGTTAACGAACGTAGGGCGCTACTATAACCAAATAGTTCCGCAAGGGGAACCCTTGCTTTTATTGACTGCACCTCACCCATGGGTTCCATGCTCAGAACACTGCCCCTGCGGGCGTTAACATCCCCGATAACCTCACCCACATAATCGGAGGGACAGATTATATCCAGGCGCATGACAGGCTCCTTCAGAACAGGTTTACCATTTCTCAGACACTCTCTTAAAGCCATGGCGCCAGCATATGCGTACCCTGTTTCCGAAGAGTCCGTTTCGTGGAGTTCCGCTTCCAGTAGTTCAACTCGGATCCCATCTACAGGGTAACCGGCAAGGGGGCCTGCTCCCACTGAACCCATGATCCCTCTTTCTACAGCTTCCGTGAAATGATCCGGAAATTCCTTGTCTTTCAGTAAACTCACAAATTCAATTCCCGAATCGACCGGCTCTACTCTTATAACAGCATTCCCGAAGTGACCTCTACCCTGAATGGATCTTCTGAACTCACCACTGCCCGAAGCGGAGGAGGAAATGCTCTCCCTGTAGGATACCTGCGGCTTACCGGTTCTGACTTTCACGCCTTTTTCCCGCTGAATCCTGCTGGCAATTATCTCAAGGTGAAGCTCTCCCATTCCCATGATAAGGGTCTGTCCTGATTCCTCATCGATCCCAACTCTGAAACTGGGGTCTTCGGTGGCAAGGGATTCAAGGGCATCGTTCAGAGCTTTATCATCGGATGTGCTCATGGGTTCTATAGCCATCTGTATTACAGGATCCGGAAATTCTATCGATTCAAGGATCAGCGGCATATCGGGGAAGGTAAGCGTATCCCCCGTTGCCACATCCTTCAATCCTGCGGCAGCAATATCCCCCGCTACTACTCTGTCAAGATGGGTCCGCTTGTTGGCATGCATCCTCACAAGCCTTGTCAGCCTGTCCTTCCTCCCGGTCGTATTGTTCAATACATGCTGGCCATCAGCAATACTGCCGGAATACACCCTCATGAAAGCCAGTCTTCCCAGGTGAGGATCACACTGGACCTTGAATACCAGAGCTGTGAAAGGGTCATCGGTACTGCGCCTGACCTTCATTGATGAACCGTCTTTCAGGTGAGCGGGTACGGGGGGAAGTTCCGATGGCGCGGGCAGCCAGTTCACTATGGCATCCATGAGCTGCTGTATTCCGATATTTTTTAGTGCCGCTCCGCATAGTACGGGAACAAAAGTGCCTTCTATCGTTCCTTTGCGAAGGAGCTGGGTGACCCTTTCGGGGGAGAGAGTACCTTTGCAGTAATCCTCCATGGCGGATTCATCGAGCATTGCCGCTGACTCCCAAAGGGTATCTCTTGCGGCAATGTAATCATCCAGGTTTTCCTCAGGAATATCTTCAAGTGTGAATTTAGAGCCATGGGAAGTTTCATCGAAGTACAGCGCATGTCCTCCGATCACATCGATTATTCCGCAGAAGCTGCTTCCGTTACCGATCGGCAGTATAACGGAGAGGGGCTTGGCTCCCAGCATATCACGCATCATATCAATAACATGAGGATAATCCGCTCCCTGACGATCCATCTTATTCACGAATGCTATCCTTGGAACATTGTACTTGTCGGCCTGATGCCAGACCGTCTCGGACTGCGGTTCAACTCCGCCCACAGCACAGAATACCGCTACAGCTCCGTCCAGAACCCGAAGGCTTCTTTCCACCTCAGCCGTGAAATCAACATGACCGGGTGTGTCAATAATGTTAATCTGATGCGAGTTCCACAGGCATGTGGTAGCGGCTGACTGGATGGTTATGCCCCTCTCTTTCTCCTGGGGCATCCAGTCCATGGCAGCCGTACCATGATCAACGTCACCAAGGCGGTGTACTCTTCCGGAATAGTAGAGTATCCGCTCGGTCGTAGTAGTCTTTCCGGCATCGATATGCGCCATAATGCCGATATTCCGCACATTGTCAGTTTGGGAGCTGCTCATGGTAAGCGATTTCCTCCAGTAAAGCAATCAAGTTATATCGGCCGCTGGAGGAAACTATATAAGCAGTAAACCTACCAGCGATAATGAGCGAAGGCTTTGTTAGCTTCCGCCATTCTATGCGTATCTTCCTTCTTCTTAAGGCTGCCTGAGTTTTCGCCTCTTGCCGCATCCATAATTTCAGCTGCAAGTCTGTCAGCCATGCCCTTGCCGCTGCGGGTTTTGGCGTACTGGATAATCCAGCGCATGGCAAGAGAATCCCTTTCCTGCGGCTTCACTTCCAATGGGACCTGGTATGTGGATCCGCCCACTCGTCTCGATTTAACCTTGAGCGACGGACGAACATTCCCCATTGCCCTGTTGAATACAGTTACAGGATCCTGTCCGGTTTTTTCCGTAATAATATCCATAGCGCCGTAGAATATTCTTTCGGCGATAGATTTCTTACCTTTATGCATGAGTTTATTAATAAACTTCGCCATAAGCTGATTGCCGTACTTCCTGTCCGGTACGACTTCACGCTTTTTTGGCCTTGAACGTCTAGCCATTCGTCCTCCCCGTCTGCAACAAAAGGTGCAGAACGTATTGTTCTATGCTTTTCTTGTACCGTACTTCGAGCGGCTCTGTTTTCTTCCCTCAACACCTGAAGTATCTTCAACTCCGCGGATAATATGATATCTCACGCCGGGCAGATCCTTGACTCTGCCGCCTCTTATGAACACAACCGAGTGTTCGTTGAGATTATGATCAATCCCCGGAATGTAAGCGGTAACTTCAAAACCGTTTCTTAAACGCACTCTAGCTACTTTTCTGAGTGCGGAGTTAGGTTTCTTTGGTGTTGAAGTATATACCCTTGTACAGATGCCCCTTTTCTGTGGACATCCGGTCAGGGCAGGTGCCTTGGTCTTCGATTTCTTTTTCTTGCGCCCGTTACGCACAAGCTGATTAATTGTCGGCAAATCATCTCCTCTCAAAGTTCATTGTGTACACACTCAACACTGCAAGGGGTCTAAGTCTATACATCAAAATCGGTTTCGTCAATATCAAGCTCTTCCATATTGTCCGGGAATGCCGGTTCAGGCAACTCTTCTCCATCGGGCAATGTGAGCCTGATGCTCTGATATTTCTTCACACCAGTTCCCGCCGGAATCAGATGCCCGACGATCACATTCTCTTTAAGGCCGTGCAGGTAATCCACCTTCCCTGCGGTTGCAGCGTCGGCGAGTACACTGTTCGTTTCCTGGAAGGATGCTGCCGAGAGGAAACTCTCGGTGGCAAGGGATGCCTTGGTTATTCCAAGAAGAAGAACTGCGGAAGTCGCGGGTTTCTTGCCTTCCATCATCATGGCCTTGTTTTCTCTCTGGAGGATAAGCCTGTCTATCTGAGCACCTTCAAGGAACTGTGTGTCCCCGGGATCATCGATCTTAGCCTTGGCAAGCATCTGACGCACCACGATGCTTATATGCTTGTCGTTGATATTAACTCCCTGAAGGCGGTAGACCTCCTGGATCTCGTTGAGAAGGTATTTCTCCGCGGCTTCTGTACCCATTATCCTGAGAATATCATGCGGAGATAATGGACCTTCGGTAAGGCGGTCTCCCGCTTTGACCCGGTCCCCCTCGCGCACACGGATATGCTTGGATGCCTGAATTTTAACAGCTGATTCCTGCCCGTGATCCCCCCTGATGGTAACCGTTCTTATGCCGGCTTTGATAGGACTGAGGGCCACAATACCATCGATCTCGGCAATACTCGCTGAATCCTTCGGTATTCTGGCTTCGAACAGCTCATCTACCCTTGGCAGCCCTCCGGTTATATCCCTATGCTGTCCAAGCTTACGCTCGATCCTGGCAATATGGGCTCCCAGCTTGATTAAGCTTCCATCGTTCACTCTGAGGTGCGCCCCGCTGGGTATGGGATACTTACCCTTTATAGAGTCAGAAATGTACTCCTCAACAGGGTCACTGGCTATCTTCTTCCTTCCAGCCTGAGCGATATGGCTCCTGATACCCCTTGTCGAGAAGTCGGAGATAATCATCATTGTGCTTTCATTTGCAATATCCTGAATGCACTTCACAAGGTTTCCGGTCCCCTGATGCCCCCTGTCCAGAGATTCGATGATAATTATGAAGGAGCCTTTCCGGCTCAGTTCAGCAAGAGCACTGGCGAATTGCTCTTCAAGTTTATCATTCTTACGTTTCTTGGTGTTTTCCAGGGCTTCGATGGCGCTTTCAAGTGCTGCAACCTCTTTCTTCGCTTTCTTTCCGAAGGTCTTTATCACTTCTCGAGCACCGTACACAATAGCAGCATAGCTTCCGGTTCCAGCCTTCCTGCAGTTTATGGAGATTGCAGGAATCTTCTGATCTTTCATCCTGTCGATGAAGTCTTCGACAAGAGTTTCTGTCCGGTAAGTGCTGACCTGCTGGTACGTGTAAATAATGCGTCCGTGTCCCTCGATCATCTCTTTAACCAGCTCACTGAGTGTGAATAGTTCCTCTTCCCTGCGCCTCGGGCGCCCGCTGAGGACTATCAGCTGTTCGGGAAGTATGAAGATGTGTGGGTGAAGAGTTTTACTTCTATCTTCGACAATGACCATCTGCTTGCGCTGCTCGCTGTCGATCTCCTCCTTCAAAGTAGTGTCTTCCTCTATATCAACGTAGTGTACACTACCTTCCTGCTCCGCGACTATTGGGATTATGAAGGGATCACTCCTGCAGATCAGACTATCCTTCTTAACCTTCTGACCGTCTTCAACAGCCATCTGGGATCCAACTACGATATCGTACGTGGATAGAACTTCCCCGGAATCATCAAGAATGTCCAGCTGTGTATTTCTGGTGCTGACCATTACCGGATTCCCGATATCATCGGCGGTCTTCACAATGCAGGGATTTCGGTAGCATACGATACCTGACTGTCTTGCGACGACTTCCGATTCTCTCGTCTGCCTCCCCGCAACTCCTCCCGTATGGAATGTACGCAGAGTAAGCTGAGTTCCGGGTTCACCAATACTCTGGGCTGCGATGACTCCGACTGCCTCACCAATGGTGACCATTCTGTTCCTGGAAAGGTCCCACCCGTAACATCTGTCACAGAGGCCTCTCTTGGCTTCGCACGCCAGAACACTCCTGATGCGGACGGATTCAACTCCGATTTCATCGATCTCTGAGGCAAGTTCCGCGGTTATCTCCTGGCCGGCTTCACACAGGACATCATCGGTTCCCGGCTTGTAGATTGTTTCCGCTGCAACCCGGCCCAGGATACGGTCGCGGAGGGGTTCAATGATCTCTTCACCCTCTTTGAGGGCAGTAATAACCCTTCCTCTGATCGTCCCGCAGTCTTCCATGGTGATTATGACATCCTGGCAGACATCAACAAGCCTTCTGGTAAGATAGCCTGCATCGGCCGTCTTGAGAGCAGTATCGGCAAGACCCTTCCTTGATCCGTGCGTCGAGATGGAATACTCAATTACCGAAAGGCCTTCTTTCAATGAGGAGATGATCGGGGTCTCGATTGTTTCACCAAGCTCTCCTGTCAGCTTCTTCCTTGGCTTAGCCATCAGTCCGCGCATACCGGCAAGCTGCTTCATCTGATCAACGCTTCCTCTTGCACCGGAGTTGGCCATCATGAAGACAGGGTTGAAACCATGGTTGTCATGGCTCAGCCCCTCCATCATGGCATTCTTGACTTCTTCGGTAGCTTTTGCCCAGTTATCTATCACTCTGTTGTACCGCTCGGCTTCCGTAAGCTCTCCACGTTTTGAACTCTTCTCGATGAGTTCAATCTCGTGGGCGGTGCTTCTTATGATCTCCAGTTTACTGTCGGGGATAAGCATATCTCTCATCCCCACAGTCAGCCCGGATGTTGTTGAATAGTGAAATCCGAGTTCCTTGAGATTGTCAAGCATGACTGCAGTCCGGACTGATCCCAGTTCGTTGAAGCATCTACCCACTAACTGGTTGAGTCCCTTCTTGCTGAAGATCTTATCGTGCGGGACCCTGGCGTTGGCAATTATGAAACCAAGCTCGTCAGGGATTATTTCGTTGAACAGAACCTGCCCGACTGTTGTGTAGTCCTTCCAGAATGGAGGGGAGATGCGTTCATTCTTGCCGTTTTCCTCAATAATCCTGTTTATTCCCTTGACCTTGATCTTGGCATGGATATCGATCCTGTCAGCATCGTAGGCACCCCTTACTTCTTCGGTTGAAGAGAAGGTCATACCTTCTCCCATTGCACCGGGAAGGGGCTTCGTAAGGTAGTACGCTCCTATGACCAGATCATGACTTGGTGTGGTAACCGGTTCACCGCTGGCGGGTCTCAGAATATTCTTGCTGCCCATCATGAGCATGCGAGCCTCAACCTGAGCCTCGGCAGAGAGGGGGACGTGTACCGCCATCTGGTCTCCGTCAAAATCAGCATTGAACGCTGAGCAGGACAGAGGATGCAGCTGGATAGCCTTTCCCTCAACAAGAACAGGTTCAAATGCCTGAATTCCAAGGCGATGAAGAGTGGGGGCCCTGTTCAGAAGAACTGGATGATTCTGAATAACCTCTTCGAGAACAGGCCATACAATTTCATCGGCTTCTTCCCATCTCTTGGTAGCCTTTTTAACGCTTTCATCAAGAAGTTTGCTGATTCTGGCGACTATAAAGGGCTTGAAGAGTTCAAGTGCCATGGTCTTCGGGAGACCGCACTGATTAAGTTTCAGGTCGGGGCCAACAACGATGACGCTTCTTCCGGAATAATCAACCCTTTTACCCAGAAGGTTCTGGCGGAATCTTCCTCGTTTACCCTTGAGAAGATCCGAGAGGGATCGGAGGGGTCTCATTCCGGCTCCTTTTACAGGTTTACGCCTTGAACTGTTATCAAGAACAGCATCCACAGCTTCCTGCAGCATCCTTTTCTCATTCCTGAGAATGACGTCCGGGGCCTGGAGGTCCAGAAGCCGTTTCAGCCTGTTGTTCCTGTTGATAACCCTCCTGTACAGGTCATTCAGATCACTGGAGGCAAATCTTCCGCCGTCAAGCGGGACCAGAGGTCTGAGGTCCGGTGGCAGCACAGGCAGTATCTGAAGGATCATCCACTCCGGTTTGTTGTCATCCGATGATAATCTGAATGCTTCAACTTCCTTCAGCCTCTTGATATTCTTCTTCCTGCGTGAAAAGGTTGTCTCGTTGGCTATACTGGTTCGAAGGGTGGTTGCCATCTCTTCAAGGTCAAGATCGGCCAGCATGGTCCGGATGGCATCCGCTCCCATACCTACCTTGAAGACATCACCGTACTCCTTTTTAGCTTCCCTGTACTCTGCATCGGTCAAAATCATACCTATAGTGATGTCCGGATGTTCGGATTTTGT
>RCNF010000994.1_pt1 | contig 14832 bp, 11 predicted proteins | sample 2041311 | NCBI WGS metagenome assembly RCNF01 (sample SAMN09708228, study PRJNA481090) | Marine sediment metagenome, whole genome shotgun sequencing project. | biome: marine sediment; feature: ocean; material: sediment; isolation source: Sewage treatment plant 2 marine sediment (STP2) ... | reverse complement strand
CGGCCGGCGGCTGCGCCGGGTGTTGGACACCGACGTCTACGTGGCTTCGGTCTACGGGATCGCGGCTTTATTGAGCACCGCCTGCCTGCTATTGTTGCTGGCCGGATCGATCGCCTGCGGAAATGAACTCGACCCCTACCGCCTGAACCCCGCCGTGCAACCGCTCAAGCAACAGCTTGAGATGACGGTTGACCCGAATCGTCCGGACTACGTCGGCAGCACGCACATCATTCTCGAAGTTCGCGAAGCAGTCGAGTCCGTTGTGCTGCATGCCCAGGACATCACAATCCTGAGTGCGACATTTGGCCCCGAGGGTGCGCCGAAGACCGCAACGTTTGAGCAGCTCGAACATTCGTTGTTACACATCTCCACCGGCTCGACGATTGAACCCGGTGAATACGAACTGCATATCGACTTCGAGGACAACTTCAATACGGACAGTGTCAGCATGTACCGGGTTGAAGAGAACGACCGATACAGCGTGATTACCCAGTTGGAAGCGTCTGAAGCTCGGGAGGCTTTTCCTTGTTTCGATGAGCCAGCGTACAAGTTTCCGTGGCAGGTAACTCTGACAGTGCCGTCGGACATGATGGCGATTTCTAATACGCCAATCGAAAGCTCCACCGAACACGGCGAAATGACGACGGTTGTCTTCTCGGAGACAGCGCCCATCCCGTCCTACCTTATTGCTATTGCAGTTGGAGAGTTCGAATCCGTCGATATTCCCGGTATGAGTATCCCGGGCCGGGTTGTTACGACACCGGGAAAATCCGAATTGACGAAGCTCGCCGTGGAGTCAACACCAAAGCTCGTGGCTGGCCTGGAAAAATATTTTGATTCGGCTTTCCCGTATCAGAAGCTGGACCTCATCGCGACACCTGAATTTTGGTACGGCGCGATGGAAAATCCCGGTGCCATTGTTTATGTCGACCGCGCGTTGCTCATCGACATGGAGAATGTCGACCCAGTCCGCTACCGATCCATCGTTGGCACGAACTCTCACGAATTAGCGCACCAGTGGTTTGGTGACGTCGTCACGATGGAGTGGTGGGTCGACCTGTGGCTAAACGAGTCGTTTGCGAGCTGGATGGGCGACAAGATTGTCACGCAGGTCTATCCCGAACTCGATACCAAAAGATCTCGTTTGCTGACGCTCTTCACGACCATGGACGCCGATTCTCGACCGTCATCTCGACCGATTCGAGCGGAACGTAAATCAACCGGCAACTTCCTCAATGACATTGGCCCGGCCTACTCGAAAGGCCGCGTCATCATCAACATGTTCGAACTCGCTATCGGCGCTGATGAGTTCCGCACCGGGATTGTCGAGTATATGCAGCGACATCAGTGGGGTAACGCCACCGCACTCGATTTTGCGGCCGCAATCGGCATCGAGGCCGATTTTGACGTACCGAAGGCATTTGCCAGCTTCATTCATCAACCCGGCATACCTTTGGTCGAAATTGATGTTATGGCGGATGGCCGCGTAGCCGTATCGCAACAACGCTTTGTCAACGCCGGTGTTGAACTGCCGTCATTGCAATGGACGATCCCGCTCACTTTTAAATATGCCGTCGATGGCAAGACATACTCACAATCGATCGTACTCGACGATGTTACAAAGGTTATCGAGCTTGAGCACAAAGGCGACGTGCAGTGGATTTACCCGAACGCCAATCAAGGCGGCTACTATCGCTGGAAGGTGACGCCCAAACTGCTGCAAGCACTGGTAGATAACGCACAACAAACTCTTACATCACCTGAACGAATGGGTCTGGCATCGAACCTTTCTGCCATGCTCAGTGCCGGGCGATTAGACGCTGACGATTATCTGGCGGCGCTCGAGTCATTTTCGACGGAGCGTGATCCCTATGTAATGCAGACAGTCATCAACCAACTTGAAATAGTCCGCGATGCGTTCGTCAACGAGGATAATCAGGCGGCCTTTGCTGCCATGGTCGGCCGACTGCTCGCTCCGGCGCTGGAATCTTACGGGCTGGATCCGGTCGAGAGCGAATCCAATGCTTTGACAAGCACCAGACCGTACCTGCTGGAATGGCTGATCCGGGATGCCCGCGACGCCGCACTCATCGCCGAATTCGACAAGAGAGGCAAGGCCTTTATCGAAGACGGCTACGAACTGCATTCAAGCCTTGTCTCCACGGCGTTACTCGCGACTGCAATCAATGGCGATGAAAAGACGTATGAACAATTTAAGAATCGGTTCGAAAATGCGATAACTCCGGTGGAGCGCTCGCAACTCCTGGTCGGCCTGACGGACTTCGAAGATGAAGAAATCCTCATCGACCTGCAAGCGTATGCGGTCAGCGATGCCGTTCGACCCAAGGAGGTCATGACTGTTCGTGAAGAGCTGGTCAAGCGCTCCGCGCCGCGCGCTATCGTGTTCGATTTCGCGCTCGCAAATTATGCGAGCTTTGAAGAACGTCTGCCCGGCAATGGTCTGGCCGCAGTACCCTCGGTGGCAAAGAGCTGCTCAGTCGAAACTGCCGAACAAGCCACAGAGTTCTTCAGCGACCCGGACCATCAGGTGTCCGGCACATTGCGAATTCTCAGTACGACGAACGCCGCCACCCGAGCCTGTGCTGCACTGCGCGATCGCGAATTAGCGAATGCCAATCGCTATTTTGGCGAGCACTAGGACGCGATCAGGTCCATGTACGGGACATGGCGGCAGAAAAATTATCCAAGACGAATATCTAAGCGTAGATTTTTCTCATCAACGGTGACATCTTGCGCATGCCGACCATGGCCATGGTGGTCAGCATGCCGGCCATCATCGCTCCTGTGACGCCGCAAGTAAGCACGTCCTGGCCAGTGAGCCAAAGACCTGGAATACGCGTCCTTGGGCCCAACCAGTCCTGCTGCAGCCGCTCTGCCGTGTGATCAAGCCCGTAAAGCTCACCTTGCTGATAGCCGGCGAACCAGTTGGTCGAAACCGGGGTCGAGACCTCAAAGTAATCAACCTTGCCCTGCAGTTGGGGCAATTTGTCATACAGATGCCGCATCAGGCGCTCGCCAAGTTCGTCTTTGAAGGCCTCGTAATCGTCGCCGCGTTTGCCCCAGGTACTGTCCTGCCATTTCTCGAACCATTTATACGGCGCCGGAGCCACGATCTCTATCGTGGCAGTGCCCGGATACTTGTCGAGGTAGGCCGGATCTTTCGCCGAGGGAAACGAGATATAAACAACCGGAAAGGGGGCGTTCATGTCCTGCATGAATGCTTCGACTGCGGCGTCATAATCGTTGTGTGGATAGATCCAGAAATTGGTCTTCGGCAGGCCCAGCTCTTCGGCTGTGTGTTTGAGACCGATATAAACACCGATATGAGCCGCACTTGGCCGTACGGTGTTTAGTAACGGCTCATAGCCGGCATCTTTGACCGAAGCGGCTGGCAGCAAATGATCAAATGTATTTCCGATCCCGGCCGATGACACGACGCTATCGCAGTTGATCTGGTGTCCATCTTCCATCTCGACGCCACTAACCTTGCCGTTCTCGACCAGGATCTGCTTTACCTTTGCATAGGTGAAAACTTCACCGCCCGCTTTTTGAATCTTCGGAATAATGCTTTCAGCAATTTTCCAGCTGCCACCGATGGGATAGAAACCACCGTACATATAATGCCGCGCGATCATGGCGTGCACCATGAACGCCGACTGTTTCGGCGGTAACCCCATGTCGCCCCACTGGCCACACAAGACCGCGATCAGGTCCTGATCATCCGTCAGCTCGCTGAGGACGTCATAGGTATTTCGATACAGGTTCGCGGGCTTTCGCCACTTTAGTATTGGCCCAGCAATCGTGCGTTGCCATGGCTTCAGCACACGTTCCATGCTGTGCGCATAGAGTGCCCCGCTCACCTCGGACAGGAGCTCCAGATAACGATCAATCGCTGCTTGCTCTTGCGGAAATCGAGCGACGAGGTTGTCGCGAAATGCCTGCTTGCCCGCTATCGCGTTGAACTGTTTGTCGCCGACATAGAACCGATCATACTCCGCATCCATGGCCGCCCATTTGAGCTTGCCGCCGGACAGGAAATCGAACATCTTCTTGGTGCGGGTCTGTTTGCCGACATCACCGATGTAGTGCACGCCGACATCCCACTCGTAACCTTCTCGTTCATAGGAGTGCGTGTAGCCGCCTGCGGTGTAGTGCTGCTCCAGCACGCACACCTTCTTGCCGAGCTCGCTGAGCAGCGCTGCCGTGGTAAGACCGCCCATACCAGAGCCAATGACAATTACGTCATAATTCTCGGCCAGACGTTTCGGCCGATAGCGATATCCGATGCGGAGTTCGTTGCTGCTCATCTGGCTCAATTTTCGATAAGTTGCGGTGAATACGCGAGATTACAGAATAATTTCTGTGCTGTGCCATTAATCTGTGTAGTCGAAAATGCCCGGGAGTGGCTGCCCAGGCCACTGAATTAGCTGGAAATAACCTTGACTGAGGGGCTTTGCCGGTTATACTGCCCGCAGCTTGTAAGTTCAGCTCCTATTTATGCCACCATTTCGATGTTCCATAGTTGTTCCTCTCGACCTGATAAACATAAGTACCAGCACCACTTCTAGCGAAAAAAGTCTTGATTTTCAAGACGTTATATACTTTGTTTATTAGGAAGAAATTATGTCTACAACTACCGGTACCGTTAAATGGTTCAACGATTCTAAAGGCTTCGGCTTCATCGAGCAGGAATCAGGACCTGACGTATTTGCCCATTTCAGCGCAATCCAGGGCGACGGCTTCAAATCATTGGCCGAAGGTCAGAAGGTTGAGTTCACTGTTACACAGGGCCAGAAAGGTCCTCAAGCAGAGAACATCGTACCGATTTAACTACGGTTACGGGTTTGCAGTGCATGCATTGCAGACCAGCGTTTTCGACCTTTAGGGGTTGAGCGCAAAGAGGGTGAGACTTTTGGGTCTTGCCCTTTTTTTATGTCTGGAGAAAACCCAACTGTGAACAGAATCGCCGTTTTTGCTGATGTGCAGAACATCTACTACACGACTCGCGATGCGTTCGGGCGGCAATTCAACTATCGAAAGCTGATGACCCGACTCGCTGAGCAGGGCAAGGTGGTCTCTGCCACGGCGTACGCAATTGACCGCGGCGACGACAAGCAACAGAAATTTCAAAGTGCGCTGAAGCACCTCGGCTTTAATGTAAAACTGAAGCCGTTCATTCAAAGACGCGATGGTTCGGCCAAGGGCGACTGGGACGTTGGCATCACGATTGACGTCATGGAAATGACCAAGGATGTGGATACGGTCGTATTGCTGTCCGGGGACGGCGACTTTGACCTGCTAATGCGTAAGGTCGGATCGGATTATGGGGTTCGAACCGAAGCGTATGGCGCGGCCGATCTGACCGCCAGATCTCTGGTTGATGCGGTCGATGTGTTTCATGCGATTGATGATGAGTTATTGCTTTGACCGGGCATGGGAATCGCGGGGCTCAAGAGTATACCGAGTGCCAGTCGAAGACCGCTCAGTCCGACAGAGCGGACCCGCTCCTACAACGTAGTCGCAATCGTGAGGGAGAGGCTTTGACCGGGCATGGGAATCGCGGGCATGGCCCGCTCCTACAACGTAGTCGCAATCGTGGGGGATAGGCTTTGACCGGGCATGGGAATCGCGGGCATGGCCCGCTCCTACAACGTAGTCGCAATCGTGAGGGAGGGGCTGTGACCGGGCATGGGAATCGCGGGGCTCAAGAATATACCGGGTGCCAGTCGAAGACCGCTCAGTCCGATAGAGCGGGCCCGCTGCTGCAGCGTAATCACCATCTTGTAGGAGCGGGCCATGCCCGCGATTCCTACTCGACAGATTCTGCATAATGCTCGAGTCCATCATCACTCTGATCATTGCCACCGCTGTGTTGCTGGGCTCACCAGGCCCGGCCACGTTATCTCTGGCGGCGGTCGGCGCATCATTCGGCATTTCGCGAGGACTGCCCTACCTGGCTGGCATCCTGTTCGGCCTGATGTTCGCGATGGCCGGCGCAATTTTTGGCGTCGCCAGCATTTTCAGTCGCTGGCCGGAAGTGAAACTGATTACGCAACTGCTCGGAGCCGCCTATCTGTTTTACGTTTCTTATCGAATCGCAACTGCGCCGGTGCTCGATGCAAGCGAAGCTGACCCAGCCGATATTCCCGGTCTCAGGGACGGGTTTATTCTCAATATTCTAAATCCGAAAGCGTACGCCGCGTTCTTCGTACTATTTAGTCAATTCCTGGTTCCGTTCGACAGCGCCAAGCTGCGATACGCCGTTACCTACATCATCATCTTCGCGGTTGCGGCACTTGTCGACTCAATGTGGTTGGCTATTGGCTCGGGAATTCGCTCAGTCTTCGCGAACAGGAAATACGCCCGGGCCGTTCGAGTGTTGTTCGCTCTGTCGATAGTTGCGGCTACACTTTGGACGCTGATCAAGTCATAGCTGCGGACGTGGCAGGGAATGTTCGAATCGAGCTGTCCTGCTCAGGCTTCAGGCTGCCGGTGTTAGTTCTCGAACCGGCAACACGTACCAGACGATCGCCAGAAAATGGCAAATTCCGCCGGCCAACACAAATATGTGCCAGATCGCATGGCCGTAGCTAATCTTCTTTGACGCGTAGAAAACTGCACCCACCGTGTAACTCAAGCCACCTGCAATCAGCCATACCATGCCACTGCTGCCAATCGCGGCCGCAATTTGTGGCGCAGCGATAACCATAATCCAACCCATGAGCAAGTAGCCTGCGAGCGATAATTTGGGGTAGCGATGTTTGAACCAGAGCTTGGTCAGAATTCCGGCAGTCGCCATTGTCCAGACGAAGCCGAACATCCACCATCCGGATTCGCCACGCATCGACACCAACAGAAACGGCGTATAGGTACCTGCAATTAATAAATAGATCGCGCAGTGATCCAGCAGTTTTAGCAGGGGCTTGTGCGGCGACGCATGCATTCCGTGATACAGCGTGGACGCCAGGAAAAGTAATATCAGGCTTATTCCATAGACAATGCTGGCGGATATTCGGTACGGATCCGATGTCTCAATGGTTAAGTACAGCATCCAGGAAAGACCGGCAATGCTGAGCAATGCGCCGATGCCGTGTGTTATGGCGTGGACGAGTTCTTCCCCGACTGAATAGCTGGAATGACTGTTCTGCATAGTGTGGACCACAATAACCTAATTTCTGCGCAGTAGCGGCATCTGACGCGCTGCCACAACTCTATTTATACCTGGGAATAAAAAAAGGCGAGCCCAAAGGCTCGCCTTCTCTGTCTGCCGCATCCACCCGAAGGTGGGGGCCTCGATTTCAATTTCTTAGAATATCCAGCCAAACTCAAGACGAGCTGCCGTAAGTCCTGAGTCTTGTGACTCACCAATGCCATCCAGTTCCCAATAGTTGTAACTGGCTTTTATGAAGGTACCACCACGAAGTTCGTACCGAAGGCCGACACCGCCGCCGTAGGTAAATACCCAGTCGTCAAATGTACTGTAGTAGTTATTGCAAATCTGTCCGTAAAACGGATGCCAGTAGCAACCGGTTTGAGGAGGACCATCGGCTACATTAGAGTCGAAGTAAGACCAACCCAGGCCCGCTTCGATGTAAGGCGTGAACGGTCCATCGATCATGTTCCACGTACCTTTGAAGCGAGTGTTGAACTGCGTCAGCTTGTGGTTGATCGTGATATCGTCGTTGATACCCGTGTCATCTACCAGCGTCAGGTTGTAGCGGGGATTCAGCCACTCAAAATCACCACCAAAAGAAAACTTCGGATTGATGTTCAGCGCGACATTGATGCCGAAACCGGTATACGATTTAAGATCAAGCTCTGAGCCGTTCTCGCCATCAACGCTGAAGGAGTCCTGGAAGACGACGGCAAGCGACGTTTCCCAATTGCCAGCCCGCTGTGTTTGTGCATTTGACATGCAGGGTAGTGCGATGATGAGCATCGCGATTGCTAGATTGCGCATTTTTGCCTCGATGTATAAGTGTTTGCCGATTGGACGGCCGCGAATTCTACATTGAATTGGCAGCAACGTCACGCCAGCAGATTCGACTCATCCGAGCATTGACAGTTCCCGCCTTAATCACGTCCCGCCATTGCCAAGCCGGACGACCGGGATTAACCTGCACGCTTTACAGGCCGTGGGTTGGACGCCATGTTGATGGTAAAAGCGATCGCCAGGTGGATTGGCGTTGTTCTTTCAGTATTAGTACTAACGGTGTATTTTTTGCGGGCCTTTGACGCCAGAGGCATGCAGCAGCTAGGCCCTGAGTACCAGGTTGTCTTTGAACATGAATTCGACGCGTCCCAGGAACAGGACACGAGCTGGTCCGACTACCTTGCTATAGAAAACCTGTTGGCGATCGAGTTACGAGAAAAAGTCGACGGCAGCAACAGGGCCGAGAGCATTATTGATCGTCACGCCCCCAATAGTCTGACCGATCCTGACAGCTACCACGACAACTGGAATCACTCATACGAAATTACCGCCAGACCGCAAAAAGGTGTCGCGGTACTACTGCACGGACTGACTGATTCACCCTACTCGATGCTCGCTACCGCACAGACGCTTGCCGGTGCTGGTTACAGCGTGGTTGTGCCGCGTATGCCGGGCCATGGATTTGCAGTGGGAGGCTTGTTGCAGGCACGCAGCGAAGACTGGGCCGCAGCAGTGCGAATCGCGGTCGGACGAGCAACAGAACGCAGGCAGGATGATGAGCCGCTGTTGCTCGCCGGTTACTCGAACGGTGCCCTGATGGCGATCGACTACTCACTGCAGTGCGACGAGTACGATGGTCTCCCATGTCCGGACAGCCTCATGCTCATGTCGCCGGCAATCGCCATTTCGAAGTTGGCCGTCATTTCAAACTGGCATGCCGCCGTTTCCTGGCTGCCCTACTTCGAGCAATTCAAGTGGAGCTCAATCCTGCCGGAAGTGGACCCCTTCAAGTTCACCTCATTTCCGAAGCGCGCTGCATGGGAAATTTACAATTTTTCGAAGCAGACACACGCACAACTGCAGCAACCGGGTGAGGCCGAAAAGCTTCCGCCCATCCTGACCTTCCAATCCCTGGTCGACAACACGGTTACTGCCAGTGCAATCGTCACAATTCTCTATAACAAACTCCCGGAAAATGGGAGCGAGCTCGTCGTCTACGATATCAATCGCAACAGCACTTTGTTGTCGCTAATAAGGAACCCACCAATTGACCCGGTGCAGTACTTCGAAAGCGCGGCGCCGCATAATTACTCTGTTGCAGTCCTGCAAAATCGCAACGCCGATACGATTGCACTCAACGTCATGAGCTTGCCCGCGGGCACTGCTGAATGGAAGGTCAAAACAACTAAACTGCGCTGGCCAGACAGCGTGTTTTCTTTGTCACATATTGCAATTCCGTTCGCCGCGAACGATGAGGTATATGGTGACGGCAGTGGCATGAGAGACAAAGAGGGCCGAGTTATATTCGGCGCACTGGCACCACGCGGCGAACGCGGCGTGCTTGAGTTGACGCCGGACTATTTTCTTCGCGCTCGACACAACCCTTTCTTCGCCTATCAGGCAATGCATCTCTCCAAATGGCTTGAGACCCTCTAGCCCAAAGTTGCTGATCTGCAACTTTTCTTTTTTGGAAACCGCGAAGGTTTTCTGAGTTTCCTGCGTCTAACGGCAAATATCGCCGGGACGACAATCGGTTTTTCATTGATCGATTGTCTGCGCCTGTCCAAGAGACTGATGCGCGGGTTCCGGACGATTGTGATTTGAACTCATCAATGAGGAAGCAATGGACCAGGCAGGCAAAGCTTTCAACTCCGCGATGAAATACTCTTCGACTCATAGTCGAGCTGCCTGCATGGCGGTATGGGGTAGTGGCACGCGCCATTTCAGGTCGATTATCAAGTTTGCAGGTGTCGGGTCTATCGGTACGAGCTTACATTTCGCGGTGTTGTACGTTCTTGTGGGCGTCATGTCTCCGGTCATCGCGTCAACCCTGGGGGCAACTGCCGGTTGCCTGCTCAATTACACCCTGTCCAGGAAACTCGTATTTCAGGACAGAAAAGAACTGTCATTTCCTTTGCCAAAATTTGTGGCAGTCGCGGCGCTCAACATCGGGCTAAATGCCGCGTTGATGTGGGCGCTTATACCGCACGCCCCGGTATTCGTCAGCCAGCTGCTCGCTACCGGCACGGTGTTTCTTTCCGGCTATACGATGAACAATCTATGGAGTTTTCGTGAATACCAAGCTTAGTATTATTGTGCCCTGCTACAACGAGTCCGTCGGTCTGTTGGACTTTCATGCTCGACTACGCGATGCCTTGAGCCCATTGTCCGTTGTCACTGAGATACTCTACGTCAATGACGGCAGCACTGATGACACGCTTGACGTACTCAATGGTCTGCGGACACAGGACCGACGAATTGGCATCGTTGACTTAAGTCGCAATTTTGGCAAGGAGGTAGCGCTTACCGCAGGTATTGACCTGGCTCGCGGCGACGCACTGATCGTGCTCGATGCTGATTTGCAGGACCCTCCCGAGTACATCCCGGAAATGGTTGAAAAATGGTGCGATGGCTATGACGTCGTAGCGATGAAACGCAGCGATCGATCCTCTGACACCTGGTTCAAGCGAGTCAGCGCACTATTGTATTACCGACTTCTCGCAAGGCTTAGCCCCGTAGCCCTGCCGGAAAATGTGGGCGATTTTCGGCTGATCAGCAGGCGCGTGGCGGAAGCGATAAAACAAATGCCTGAACGTAATCGATACATGAAAGGCCTGTTCGCGTGGGTCGGATATCGAACTGTCGAAATACCCTATCGCCGCGATTCGCGTTTCGCCGGCGACACAAAGCTCTCTTTCTTCAAGCTGCTCGGACTGGCCGTCGATGGCATAACGTCTTTTAGTATCGCACCGCTGCGACTTGCAAGCGCCGCTGGTTCATTGATCGCTGTGGCCGCATTAATCTACGGCCTGGTAGTGCTGGTGAAGACACTGGTTCTTGGTGAGCCGGTCGCCGGATTCCCGACGCTTATCGTCTCCATGATGTTCCTTGGTGGCACGCAACTTCTGGCGATTGGCCTGCTTGGAGAATACGTTGGGCGATTGCTCGTAGAGACTAAACAACGCCCACTGTATCTCCTCAATTCGGCTGAATTTCCCGATCTTGATTCCGCGACCGAGCTTGATTCCGCGACAATAATCGCTCCAGCTCGCTGGAGCATAGCCGCAGGATGAGTCGCAGTAGCAAGACGTGGTTAGCGCTGCTGCTAACCACGCTGGTGGTGCGGCTGCTTTCGTTATCAGAATATCCGCTGTTTGACACTACCGAGGCCAGATATGCCGATATCGCTCGGCTAATGCTCGTCAGTGGTGACTGGATTACGCCCTATATCCGGGAGGGCGTCCCTTTCTGGGGCAAGCCCCCACTGTCGTTTTGGCTAACTACCGCTTCCTTCAAAGTGTTTGGCCTGAACGAGTTTGCAGCTCGTTTACCGTCATTTCTATTGGCACTCGCGACCAGCGCATTGATCTGGCGATTCGGCGCGAAAACCCTGTCAAGAGAAGCCGCAGTCGCGGCAGCCGCGATATTGTTGACCAGTGCAATGGGCTTTTTCGCCGCGGGTGCGGTCATGACCGAAGCCTCGCTGATATTCGCCACCACGCTGTCGATGCTCGCATTCTGGATGGTGACCTTCGAAAACGATCGGCGCTGGCAATACATTTACTTCCTGGGGCTTTCGATTGGCCTGTTGGCAAAGGGCCCGATCGCATTGGTGCTAATCGGAGTACCGAGCCTTGCATGGATGTTGTACTACCGCGGTTTGGCGTGGTCGATCAGGTGCATGCCATGGGTATCTGGCACGCTGCTAATGCTCGCAGTGGCAGCTCCCTGGTATTTACTCGCCGAACTGAAGACGCCAGGGTTTATCGAGTATTTTCTTGTCGGTGAACACTGGCTGAGATTTATTGAAACCGATTGGCAAGGAGATCTCTATGGCCATGCTCATGCAAGGCAACGCGGTACGATCTGGCTATATTGGTTAGCTGCAGCATTTCCCTGGTCCCTGCTTGCGGTCTTTGCTTTGTTCAAGACCTGGTGGCCTCGAGCAGGAACACGCCGCTACCCGACCGAGTCCCAGGGCTATCTGTTGCTGTGGGCCCTGACGCCTGTAGTGTTTTTTACTTTTGCAGGTGCCATATTGCCTGCCTATGTTCTTCCGGGCATACCTGCGTTTGCGCTGCTTCTGGGCGGGTGGCTAACGACGACCAGGAATCAGGGCTGTCACGTCGGGTGGCTGATACCCGTTCTTTTCGCGGTGATTCTGCTGGGACCGGGCTACCAAGTGGTGACCACTAAGTCAGAAAAGGAACTCATCAATCATCTCGCAGCAACATCCCCAAGCGCAGAATTGATCTACTACCCGGAGAAGCCATTTTCAGCGAGCTACTATTCACGTGGCAGCGTGTTGCTGGCTAGCAATGACGCCGAGCTTGAGAGCTTATTGAGTAAGCCTGGTAAAGCCTTTGTTGCGATATACAAGAAAGCTGTCGACACGACTCCGTCGAGCATGATGGCCTGCCTGCGATTTGAAAGAAGATCTGGCAGGTTCTTCCTCTTCGAAAAATCTGCAATTAGGTGCCCGATAGCGGCTGAAGGTGATTAGAAGCCTCGCTTGGCTGAGAACAGAAACTGGACACTTCTGGATTTGCTATCGCCGTCAAGCGGATACGCGATATCTACGTGCAACACACGCCCCACACTCGACCGAGTGTTTGCAATTCGCAATCCGAAGCCTACATCTTTTAGCAAGCCAAGGTTCTCACCGCCGGTCGGACTTTCGCCCCAGGTCCGGCCCGCGTCAAAAAACACGGCTCCGCCAACGTTGAACAAATGAAACGGATACCAGTCAGAAAATATGCGCTGTTCCAACGTCAGCACGGCGCTGGAAGTGCCACTCTGGTAGCGCAAAGGGTAGCCGCGCAGCCCCGTGGCTCCACCGAGAGTAATCGGATTGTCCAGGTCGAGGTTGTGTCCAACCGTTGCCGTCAGGTTGGCAAACAACAGGCGTCTGTCCGACTGTTTCTTATGGTAGGTCGCGAACACGGATAGCATCGAATTGCTACTCTGGCTGCCGTCCATTCGACCTGATATTGTCACGCCTGCGAGCAGCGTCTCAGCAGCGTCGAACTTGATACCCGACTGGTAGTTCGCCGCATAGATTAGCGAACCGCCGGTACTCACACTATTCGCCGGAGAGTAGCCCAGCTTCACGCCGTAGCGTGTTCCCAGGTAGCGATCTTCTGTCTTGTTAATCTGATCGAAATTTCTCGCCGTTTCAAATTTGTCTTCGACAACTTCCACACCGATAAACGGATACAGGAATCGCCTGTCGTCTGGCAGTTCGGTCCCGGCCAACGTGCTGTCGGGAACCGCTGAAAAACGGTGATTGTCGTAGTTTAGCCCGGCGCTCACGCGCGTCGTTTTGCCGTTATGTAATCCCCGCGACCACCCTCGTGAGAACTCAAAGTAGTCCGAATCATGAGCAAACTCAGCTTGCGGCTCACCCAGGTCATACAGCGTGTCAATTCGCTCGCCGCTGGCGAAGGTCATGCCGCCAGCTCGCCGGCTATCCAATGATACGAACGGCTTGTAGTACGCGAGTTGATGGTCGAACCCGTCACTGTTGTCTGCAATCTGGCCAGCTAGCGTGTACTCAGTGCCTCGAAAATGCGTATTCGAATAGCCAAGGCTGGCGATTTCCCTGTCAGCGGTCGATTTGTACTCGGCGCCCAGAAACGCGCCACTTCCGAACAGGTTATGCTCCTCAATGCCGAAGCCCCCCGTATTCACGCCGCCTGCACGGCCAAGCGAAAGGTCGGCTTTTAACGTCCACACGTCTTTGGTTCGGACGTTGACATCAACGATGCCATCTTCGAACCGAAGATATTCGATATCCGCTTCGCCGATATATCGGTTTTTGCGTAACAGGCGTTCTGTCTCTGCAACTTGCTGATATGAAAACTCGGCCCCGGGCTCGAACAACAATTGCGATTCGACAACGCCTGTACGCGTCGTCGAGTGAATACCATTCGCCAGACGGTAAAGCCATTTGCCCTCATCCGGATCTTCCAGATCGAAAATGTTCTGATTATCAATAGTGACGAGACCGATTACAGCGTCATGTTTCTCCAAATACTCTGAGGTCAGCTCATTGTCTGCCGGCTCTGTTGACAAGGTCGGTAAGGTTGGAAGAAATATTCCGTAGTTGGGGGTCATCGTCGCGAAAAGCGGCATGCTCCAGAACAATATGGCAGGGCATAGACCCGACATAAATATCCGTTGGCCTCTGTTTGTCGCTATGCGCATGAAGCTTGCCCCCTATGCTTCGATCCACCTACAGCTGTTAGAGGGGTGCCAGCGCAAAATCAGTCGCAATCTTGAGGGTTATTTCGGGGATTTGATCATTCGACGTCACGATATACCTGCGATAATGATGCTTGTCACGGCACTGGAACAAGACCAATCGTGAAATATGAGCAAGCTTATGGCACCGGCAGTACCTCATTTGAGGCCGCTGACGGCGAAGCAGGAATAACACGTTTGGTTGACGCATTCTTTGATCGCATGCGTAGCGACCAGCGGTTCAAGACCATCTATGACATGCACCCGGACGACAATGTTGTTTCGCGAGACAAGCTCAGTCGTTTTCTGTGCGGATGGTTGGGTGGACCAAAGCTATTTCAGGAAAAGTATGGCCGGATAAGCCTGCCTCTGGCCCACCGGCATCTGCCGATTGCCGAGGCGGAACGAGATCAGTG
>RCNF010000993.1_pt1 | contig 14834 bp, 16 predicted proteins | sample 2041311 | NCBI WGS metagenome assembly RCNF01 (sample SAMN09708228, study PRJNA481090) | Marine sediment metagenome, whole genome shotgun sequencing project. | biome: marine sediment; feature: ocean; material: sediment; isolation source: Sewage treatment plant 2 marine sediment (STP2) ... | reverse complement strand
TAGCTGGACCTGTCAAAGCCTATCCAAGCGCCAATCATATGCTGAAAGAACTACAGAAGGCCCTTGTTGAATGTGGAACAGTGCGACCAACTGCATTGACGATTGGTGCGCTGGGCCGCGTCGGCAGCGGGGCTGCTGATCTGTGCGAGGCAATGGGTATATCCGTGACGAAGTGGGACATGGCCGAAACCGCATCTGGTGGACCTTTCCCCGAAGTCTTGCAGCACGATATCTTTTTGAACTGTATTCTTGCGCGGCCCGGCACACCTGTGTTTGTGCCCGCCAGCGCAAAGACGGCCGCGCGCAGCCTGTCGGTTATCGGGGATATCGCTTGCGACCCTGACAGCGATTTTTCACCGATCAAAGTTTACGATCGCACAACGACTTGGGATGCGCCCGCGTTGCGCGTGCATGATCAGCCGGTATTGGATGTGACGGCGATTGATAACCTGCCATCAATGTTGCCTGCTGAAAGCAGCGAGGATTTTGCCACACAGCTGCTGCCGCACTTGCTGACGTTGAATGCGATTGATCAGGACGTCTGGGCGCGCGCGCAGGACTGGTATCAAAGGTCTGTCGAGTAACGATCCAACTTACGCGGGGCGGTAAAGATCGTCCTCTGCAGCAGACGGGTTAATGCCCAGCGCTTCCATCCCAGCCTCAAGGTGATCAGCAAGATGCGGTGATCCTTTAAGGTAATCTGCGGTTGGCGTGGTGGCTTCGTGCGTGGCAGTGGCAATCGCTTCTGCCAAATCCTCGGGCTCGAAACTGCCGCGCCCGATCCAGAAGATCGCAACTAGTCCGGCTTTTTCATAGTCATTGAGTTGGTCTACAAAGCCGTTAAATTCATTCTCGGCTCGGTCAAGCTCGCGGGCCAGAATGATGACTTCAGCAATTTTATCAGCAGAAATAGGTAACATAGTGCGTCCTCCTTATGCATCAGCATAGAGAATGGTCCGCTGACCACCTTGATCTGGCGCAACTGCATTGAAAATGACCGCTTAGGTCACTTTTTGTCGCGCGCCGCTTTTTCTTCTTTGGTCAGCTTGTTGTTCCATTGATTATTGCTCAGGCCAAGCTCTGAGGACAATGGTTTGGTTTTGCCGACGCTGACTTTGCCGCCATTTTTCAGGAATTCCTGAATGAGAGCATCGTCAGTGGTTTCTTTGGGAACATGTTTCATGCCCAGACATTAACCTAGCTTGGCGGCTTGATCAACGACTGCTGCAATCAACTTACTTTGCTCCGAAAAGACGGTAGTACATCCAGTCCGGCATGAACTGTGAAAGGCGGAACACCCAAGAAAACAACATTGGAAAGCTTTTCTTGAAGTGATCGGTGTTCATGTGTTCGAACACCTCTTTGGCGGCATCTTCGGGTGACATGATGAACGGCATGTTAAAATCGTTCTTTTCGGTCAACCGCGTTTTGATAAAGCCCGGGTTTATCAATTGGACGTTGATCGGAGATGTACGCAGATCGGCTTGCATCGATTCGGCCAATGCCATCATGCCGGCCTTGGAGGAACAGTAGCCGATCGCGCCGGGCAGCCCGCGAAAGCCGGACAAAGACCCGACCAAGACGATATGGCCCGCGTTCTTTGCGACCATGTCTTTGATCACTGAACCGACAACACGGGATGCGCCAAGAAAGTTCACTTCGCCCATCATATCGGCTTTTTCATTGTCCCATTCTTGGGATTTCATGGGCCAATAGACACCGGCAAGATACACGACGCCGTCAATGTCACCGATTTGGCTAGCGGCGGTTTCAACTGCCGCGCGGTCGGTTACATCCACGGTCACATACGATGCCTTACCGGGCAGGGCTGCGACCAGTTCTTTCAGGCGGTCTTCTGATCTGGCGGAAACGACCACTTCGGCCCCTGCGCGGCTTAGGCAAAACGCCACTTCCCGGCCTAATCCCTCGCTTGCGCCTACAAGCCAGTACCGTTTTCCTTGCCAATCTGTCACATTATTCTCCTGCGTAAGCTTGGTTTTTGGGGCGCATTGTTGCCACCAGTTCAGCCACTTTGATGCCGAATTTGCGGAACTGGCTACGATTTATGATGGTGTCGTTTGACATTAAGTACATCCAGTCAGTTACGTCCAGCGCATGACCTCCTGCGTCCTCGGTCAGTTTGATCCGGTAGTTCAATAACACAGCAGAACCGGATTGTTGGCCTGTACCTGTGCCCAAGACGTCTGGCGCTTCTGCTGTGATGTGGCCATCGTTGCCAATGGTGAGGGTCCATTCGCGGTCCTGCACCTTGCCGCTATCATAGTAGAATTTCTCGCGCATTGTACCGACGTTGCCGTTCCAAGAAGCTTCGAAATCCGCAACAAAGCGGGATGTGACTTTGCCTGTTGGGCCGTAAATCACGCCCTCGCAGGCGATGGGGCCGTTGAAGCGTTCGCGGATGTCAAAGATCGGGCCATCTGCGTAGTCGTCGGATTTTTGCGCCCAAAAGGACAAATACCGCGTCTTAAGCATGGCCGCTGCACCCATGAGGGTCGCGCCGATTAGGATGTAGGTCATAAACGACATCGTTTAGTCCTCGAGCTTTGTGGCGATCAGCAAGCCGATTGCCACCAGTTTCAAAAGTGACGGTACCAATGCGTAAAGCAGCGTCAGCATCGTAATGGCATCCTGCGGCACATCGGTTGCGCCAGCTTGAAAGCCGGATTGTTCAAGCAACGGCAGCAAAACCACCGCGGCGAAGGCAAGCGTGAACTTGTTTACCAAGTTCCAAAGGCCAAACCCCTGCGCCCCATTTGGCGAAATGGCGGCCATACGTTTCGCAAACATCGCGGGTAGAAGTGTCAGGTCTGCCCCGATGGTTGCTCCACTTAATACGCAGATAACTGCAAAAGGGATCACATCGCCGGACGATAAAGTTAGGGTGTAGGTAAATGACGCCACAGCAAGCACCATTGCGCACAGCAAAACCGGCTTGGCCCCATAGCGTCGCGCGAGCGCCGACCATATCGGCGATGAAATCGCTGCAGCCAAGAAAAACAGCACCAAGAGCGCGCCTTCCCAACCAACAGCGCCCAGTTTGCTTTCGACATAGAACAAGAAAAGCGTCGAAGAGACGGCCAATGGCGTGGCATTCACCAAGGCTAAAATAAGTAATTTGCGTGCCGTTTTGTCACGGATGATCTCGCTGATTTGTGACGGCTCTTGGTTCACGCGGCCTTTCCATTCAGGCCACATAAAATACGCCGCGATCAGTGTGAGGGCCGCAAAACCATATGCAAATGCTGCAAAAGGATGGGCGACAACACCGATCAAGACGGTTGGTACGATCGCGGCGATACACACGCCCACAAGCGCTCCGCTTTCGCGCCATGCGGCAAGCCGGACGTGCCCTTGCGGGTCGTTGCCTGCTTTGCTGACGCCTTGGGCGTAGAAATTGATAGTGAGAAAGCTGAATGCGGTAAAGAGGCCAGTCACCGTGATACCAAACCACCAAAGCGGTGCAATTGGTGGCGGCACTGCAAACAGCCCGATCATGGAAACGCCCATGACGACTGCGGCCAATGTCATTGCCAGCTTCTTGCTGCGGGTCAGGCGTTCGCTGATCCAACCCAAGACGGGGTCTTGGATCATGTCGAAAAGCCGCATCGCAAACAGCAGCGCGCCCAACGCGGCAAGGCTGACACCAAACGTATCAGCGTAGTATTTGGGCGCATAAATATAGATCGGCAGGCCAGCCCCGGACAACACAGCGGCGAACACCGTGTATGCGGGCAAGCGCTCGGTGAGGGCTTTCATCTGCTGACCTCGTCCGAGGGGGGCTTGGGTGCCGACCGAAACGTCGCCCCTTTCCACCACAGCTTGATCGCTTGCCAGTGGATCAGTGCAAGTACGCGGCGTGATCCAAACGGACGGCGCATCGCGGCCTTGATGATGGACCAATTTGTGATTGGTTTGCGCGGTCCAGTGAGCGTTGCAATCAGTCCACCGTTCCCGCGCGAATAATCGATCCAGATACCAATGCTGTCTGGTTGGATATCGAAACGGAAAACATATCCACCTTCAACCGGTTGAAAGGGCGAGACATGCATCAGTTTTTGCGCGGAAAGCGTGTCTTCCTTCGTGATCGCATGCCCGTCTTCGTGGCGACATAAATAGGAATGACGGTCGCCAAAGGTGTTTGACACCTCGGCAATCACAGTGCGCAGGATACCTGCAATGTCATAGCACAACCAAAACGACACCGGATTAAACACATGCCCCAGCAGGCGCGGCTGGGCGAGCAGTTCAATCCGCGCGGTGTCGTCGATATCATAAGTCGCAAGTACGTCGCGCACCCAAGCGGCCCCTGTGCCGGCTGAGGGCGCACCACCATGATCACTGTCTTGAAGGGACATCAGATTGCCAGCGTTGCGCGAAAACAGGGCCGGAGTTTGCGGCGTGGCCTCGGCGTCGGTCAGCACATAGTCGATGGAGTAGCGAAAGGCGTTTTTTGTGCCTCCACGCCGTCCGTGATAGGTTTCACCTGCAATATGATGGACCTGTTGGGTCACTCTGCCGCGACGCGCATGCGGTCAGACGCATTGAGCGCATGCACCACATCCAAACCGCTGGACAGCCCGTCTTCGTGAAAGCCGTTTTTCATCCATGCGCCGCAGAACCACGTGTGGTTCGCGCCATTCATGGCTGTGGCTGCCTTTTGCGCGGCAATAGCTGCGAGGTCGTAGACAGGGTGGCGCAAGGATACTTCGTCCCAGATCAGGTCTTCATTGATCGGACGCTCGCTGTTGAGGGTGACCATCATGTCTTGACCTTTAAGCCAAGGCTGCAAGGAATTCATCCAATAAGTCAGATTCATCTCTGTATCTGTGCGCTGGGCGTCCTCGGTATAGACCCAAGAGGACCATACCTGACGACGTTTAGGCATGATGGATGTGTCCGAATGCAGGACGATCTTGTTGGGCTGATAGCGCACTGCTCCCAGCACTGAATGTTCAACCGCACTGGCATCTGAAAGCATCCGCAGCGTGTCGTCTGAATGGGTGGCAAAGATGACCTCATCAAAGCACTCCCAATCGCCGCCTTGCGATTTGACCTCTGGGCCGTGCACCGTCCGGCGGACCGCATCAATGGGCGCAGCAAGGCGAATATCGACCCCGCGTTGCACCATATCGGTGCCCAATCGCGTTACATATTCGACTGATCCGCCATCAACGGTATACCACTGGTGCTGGCCATTCGCCCCCAGCAGTGCGTGATTGTCAAAAAACTGCATCATCGCATAGGCAGGAAAATCGAGGATCTTTTCTTTGGGCGTTGACCAGATCGCTCCTGAAAACGGCAGGAGGTAATGATCGCGAAAATAGTCGCTCAGCTTCAGCTTTTTCAACAGCTGCCCAATGGTCATTTCTTGGTCTTGGCTGGCGGCTAGCCCTTCGGCGTTGAACTTGAGGATATCGCGGACCATGCGCAGGAACTTTGGGTTGGCGATATTCTTGCGCTGCGCAAACAGTGCGTCGAGGCTCGCCAGACCGTATTCTAATTTGCCGTCATTGAACGAGGCGCCAAAGCTCATGTTACTTTTGGTAACCGGGACGCTCAGGTCGTCAAAGAGCTTTGTCAGGTTGGGATAGTTGGCATAGTTGAACACGATAAAGCCGGTGTCGACTGCTTGGTCTTTGTTCTTGCCTGCCATGCGCGTGCGGGCATGACCCCCAAGACGTTTCTCAGCTTCAAACAGGACCACATTATGGTCTTTGGCCAGCGCATGCGCCGCCCCCATCCCAGAAATGCCTGCACCGATTACCGCGATTTTTCTGGGCGCGGTCGTCCCGGTCTCAAATGGCATTTATTAGGCTCCGACGTGTCTATTATTTCTTAATGTCTTTATTACGTCGCAGCAACTCGCATGGATCATAACAAAAAGCATTCACTGGGGTGATCCAAACTCAAACCCGGTGCGTAATACATTTATGTTAACGGACACGAACACCCTCGCGAAAGTTGATGCGGCCTCGACAGGCACCGCTTATGGTGATGATCAAGGACGACGCAAACGCTCAGCGAGGGACTTGAAGGTGACAGCGGAAGCAACAGCGAAACGAATGGCTTGGGTCGTGCAGATCCATGCCGTGCGCGACACAAAAGACCGCGCTGCATTTGCAGAGCTGTTTGGCTATTTCGCGCCACGGGTGAAGTCGTTTTTGATGAAATCGGGGGCCAGCCCGGATCTGGCAGAAGAATGTACGCAAGAGGTCATGGCGACCCTTTGGAACAAGGCCCATATGTTCGACCCCGCAAAGGCGAGCGTATCAACATGGATCTTTACGATTGCGCGAAACCGCAAGATTGATTTGCTGCGCAAGCAGCGCCGGCCAGAACCCGAAGACCTGCCATGGGGCCCCGAAGCTTTGCCTGATCAGGCTGACGCGCTGGGACTTGCACAAGAGACGGAACAGCTTGGGCAGGCGTTGGCCACATTGCCTGCTGAGCAAAGAAAACTGATCGAGCGCGCCTATTTTGGCGAACTCAGCCATAGCGAAATTGCCGCAGAGACCGGACTTCCGCTGGGGACGATTAAATCAAGGATACGGCTGGCGTTAGACCGCTTACGCCACGCAATGAAGTGATGAATAAAATGAAACAGATCAAACACCACCTCACAGAGCCTCTTTTGATGGGCTACGCCGCCGGCACGCTTCCAGAGGCATTCAGTCTGGTCGTCGCAACCCATATTTCAATGTGCGACGATTGTCGCGCGGCCTTAGCCGAGTACGACGCTGTTGGTGGCGAGGTGATGCTGGATAGCGATCCGGTCACCGTCGCTGAAGACGCGCTGGCTGCTACAATGGCATTGATCGAAGACGGATTTGGTGCTGACAAACCTGCACCGGCGCGTGCGCAGAACGCGTTGTTCCCGGGTCCTTTGCAAGATTATGTTGATGGTGACATCGACAACTTGAAATGGCGCAAAGTAGGCGGCGGCGTGAGCCAGTTGGTTTTGAAAACGTCGCGTGATGCCAGTGTGCGTCTTTTGCGTATCCCTGGCGGTACTGCGATGCCTGATCACGGCCATCGCGGCACAGAGCTGACATTGGTTCTGCAAGGCGCGTTCACAGACGAACATGATCGCTTTGGCTCTGGCGATGTCGAAGTCGCCAATGAGGACATGCACCACATGCCAGTTGCAGAAGCGGGCATGGATTGCATTTGCCTTGCGGCTTCTGACGCGCCGTTGCGTTTCAATGGCATCATGCCGCGCTTAGCGCAGCGCTTTATCGGAATTTAAGCCCAGCCATCTACCACCACTCACTGAACGCCTCGACGAAAGTCGGGGCGTTTTTGTGTGTTTAGACTGTGTGATAGGTTTCGGTGTTTCCGTCGACAGCAATGACCTGACCCGAGACGAACTTGGCAGCGTCAGACGATAAATACATGCACAGTCCTGCGATCTCTTCTGGTTCTGCAAAGCGTCGCAATGAACTGCCGGATGCGTAGTCGGTATAAACAACATCAGTGGTCACGCCGCGCGCCTGCGCCTCTGCTGCAAGGACCCTGTCCATCCGGTCCCCGCTGACTGCCCCCGGGCAGATCGCGTTGCAGCGAATGCCGTGCGGGCCAAGCTCGGTTGCGATGGTTTTGGTGAAGCCGATCACTGCCCATTTCGCCGCTGCATAGGGCGCACGAAACGGCGCACCGAACAGGCCAGAAGTCGAAGAGAGGTTCGTGATCACACCAGATTTCTGCGCCTTCATCACAGGCGCGATTGCGCGGCATGTGATCATCTGCGCGTCTAAATTCACGGCTAGACATTGCTTCCAGGCGGCCAGATCAAGGTTTTCAACTGGCCCGGCCTGACCCGCGATACCTGCATTATTGATCAACACATCGCAGCCGCCCAGTAGGCCCAAGCCAGCCTGCAACCAGTCGTCCAACGCGGCCTCATCCGTGACATCGACGCAGGCACCTATGATCTTTGTACCTAAAGCATCGACGGCCGCGGCATCTTGATCACAGACATAAACCTGTGCGCCTTGTGCAACGTAAGCCTGCGCAATCACGCGCCCGATGCCGCCCGCGCCTGCTGTGATGAAAACCCGTTGTGTCATTGTCTTATCCCTTTGGCGGAGTGATCGCGACCACCGGGGTTTCTTGATCAGGTGCCAATTCCTCAAAATCGAAATTGTCCAAACGGTCAGCACGTTTGCTTGCGCGGGTGGACGCGGTTAGTACGCCAGACACATCATCGCCCGCCTGCCGCAGATGCACCTCCAACTTGCCTGCTTTTTCGCCAATAATCTCAACATCGCGGTGCAAGAGACGCAGCGCTTTGCGGATTTCGCCCGCCTGTTCGCGCATACGTGCGTCCTTAAGGATCGCGCGCATCGTGTTCAGTGTGGCCATGCAAGTGGTCGGTGAGACAATCCAAACCCGGGCGTCAAAGCCGCCGCGGATGACTTCTGGTAGGCGTGAATGCAGCTCTGCATAAACCGCCTCGGACGGGAGAAACATGATTGCGCCGTCGGCGGTTTCGCCCTCGATGATGTACTTTTCACTGATATCCTTGATGTGCTTGCGCACTGCGTTGCCCAAATCGCGCAAGGCGGCTTGTTGTTGTTGCTGCGTGTCGGCGGCGGCGTAGGCCTCGTAGGATTCAAAGGGGAATTTCGCGTCGATTACGATGGGGCCGGGCGGGTTCGGTAGATGCACCAAACAGTCCGCGCGCTTGCCGTTGGAAAGGGTCGCTTGAAGCGCGTAACTGTCCGCAGGCAATGCTTTAGACACAATATCCGTCAGTTGGATTTCACCGAACATGCCGCGCCGCTGCTTATTGGACAGGATATCCTGAAGCGACAACACGTCGCCCGAAAGCTTTTCGATATTGGTCTGTGCGCGGTCGATCGTGGCCAAGCGTTCCTGCAATTGCGTCAGGCTTTTGGTGGTTTTCTCTGATGATCCGGTCAGCGTTTCTTTCATCCGCTCTTGCATGTCCGTCAAAGAACGGGCGGATTTCATCGCGTTATCCGCCAGACGTTCAGCCAATTGCGTTTGCACGTCGGCCAGTCGGGTTTCCATAGTTTGAACCACTTGGACTTGGGCATTGGCTTGGGCGTCACTGACGGTCTGAATGTTGCCCGCTAATTGCTGCTGGCCTTGGCCCAATGACTGCACATCATAGGACATACGTCCCAGTTGGGCGGCGACCAGTTCAACGGCTTGGGTTGATTTTCCAGCGCGGCGCACTGCGACAATCAGCAAGATCACGACAAGCAACATGACGACCCCGCTGATCACAGCGGCTAAGGTCAGTGGATCGTTTAGATTAATTGTCGTGTCGCCGATTTGTATCATGTGCGTCCGAAAAGCCGTTCAATATCGGCAAGTTTGAGTTCTACGTAAGTGGGTCGTCCGTGGTTGCATTGCCCTGAAAGTGGTGTGGCTTCCATTTCGCGCAAAAGCGCGTTCATTTCCGCCGCCTGCATGCGCCGCCCTGACCGGATTGATCCATGGCAGGCGACGCGGCTTAGGATCGCTTCGATCCGTGCCTGAACCGACGCGCTGTCGCCTTGATCGGCCAATTCGTCCACAATATCGCGGATCATGGCAGCGGCGTTGACCTCGCCCAAAATTGCAGGGGTTTCGCGCACTGCAATTGCGCCGCCACCAAAGGGTTCAACAGTCAGACCAAGGCGAGACAGGTCAGCCGCAATATCCAAAATCTGGGCTGCTTCATTCTCGGACAGTTCAACGATTTCGGGGATCAAAAGCGCCTGTGCGGCAACACCGTTTTCAGCCATCTGTGTTTTCAGTTTTTCATAAACCAAGCGCTCATGTGCTGCGTGCTGATCAACAATCACGATGCCTTTTTCGGTTTGGGCAATGATATAATTTTCATGCACCTGCGCGCGTGCGGCACCCAGTGGCAGATCATCTGCGCTCTCATCAGCTTGCGGTTCAAATCGCGCTGATGGTTCTTCGCCAAACCCTGGTGCCTGGGCCTGAAAGGTCATGGATCGCGCGCTAAAGCTCGGGCGGTCCATTTGATAGACACGCGGGGCAAGTGGTTCGGGCGTAATCGCACCCAATGTTGCATTGGCGACCGTGGTCGAGGCGCGGTGACCCGCATCAGCCAGTGCATGACGCAGTCCTGAAACGATCAACCCGCGCACGATACCGGGATCGCGAAAGCGGACTTCGGATTTTGCGGGATGCACGTTGACGTCAACCAGCGTCGGATCGCAGTCTATAAACAAAGACGCAACAGGGTGCCTATCGCGCGATAACACGTCCATATAAGCCGCCCGCAATGCACCTAGCAGCATCTTATCACGCACGGGTCTGCCGTTTACGCAAAGATACTGCGCCACTGCGGCCCCGCGTGAATAGGTAGGCAAAGCGGCATAGCCCGTAAGGTGAAACCCTTCGCGTTCGGCATCAATCCGCAATGCGTTTTCGGCAAAATCCTTGCCTAGAACCGTGCGCAATCGCCCGTGCAGCGCATCGAACAAATCACCCGTTTCGGCATCCGCACGAAAAGTCGTGCGATGATCGCCGTTAGAGGCATCGCGCAAAATGAAGGTCACGAAAGGTTCGGCCATCGACAGGCGTTTGATCACGTCCGAAACAGCCTGCGCTTCGGCGCGGTCTGTGCGCAGAAATTTCAATCGTGCGGGCGTCGCGTAGAACATATCGCGCAGCTCGATCACCGTTCCAGATGACAAAGCGGCGGGTTTTACGTCTTCGGCGTGACCGCCTGCAACGCGAATTTGTGCAGCTTCATGCCCTGCCGCGCGTGATGTGATCGATAGGCGTCCCGTTGCCCCTAGCGACGGCAATGCCTCGCCGCGAAACCCGAAAGATGTGATGTTCAACAGGTCTGAGCCGTCAATTTTTGAGGTCGCATGACGAGACAAGGCCATCGGCAAATCAGCGGGCGACATGCCGCAGCCGTCGTCTGTGACGCGGATCAAGGTTTTACCGCCGTCGGCGATCACCACTTCGATCCGGCGGGCACCAGCGTCGATGCTATTCTCAACCAGTTCTTTGACCGCAGACGCAGGACGTTCCAAAACCTCGCCCGCTGCAATCCGGTTGATTGCGGCGTCGTCAAGCTGCCGGATCACGGGCTGCTGCTTTATCTGGGGGTCTAGGGTGGCCATGCTACAAGTTCTAGCATGGCCTGCCGCGATTCTGCGAGTGGGAAAAGCGCTATTGCGTGCTTGTCAGACCTTCTGGTTTACCCACCACAACAAAGTGCAGATTGTCAGGTTGCAGCAGTTCGGACGCGACGCGGTTAATCTCTTCCAGTGTCACCGCTTCCACATAATCATTGCGATTCACTACATATTCTGGCGGCAATCCGATCATCTGCATTCCGACCATGATCTTTGCAATCTCGTCGTTGCCATCAAACCGCAGGGGGTATTCGCCTGTCAGGAAAGTTTTGGCGACCGCCAGTTCGTCAGCGGTCATGCCTTCATCTGCCATAAGCGCCCATTGCGCCCGCGTGACATCAATGGCTTCGGCGATTGTCGCGTTGGAAGAGGCGACAGAGCCAAGCATCATTTCAGCGTGGAACTTGGGGACAAGGAATGTGCTGATGCCGTAGGTCAGACCGCGCTTTTCGCGTACTTCAGTCATTAGGCGGGATTCAAAACCGCCAGCACCCAGCACGTGATTGATGATGAATGCGGCAAAGAAATCATCGTCGTCTCGTTTCAGTCCTTTGTGGCCGAACAATGCTACGGCTTGCGGTGTGTCATAGTCCACGACTGTGACGCCGCCTGCCAACCCAAAGTCTACATCTTCGGGTGCGTCTGGCCCTGCGGCAGGCAATGCGCCCAACAGATCGTCCAGCATTTCGCCAACGGCTGCGGCGGTCGTGTCACCGACGACGGCCACATAAAGGCGGTCACGGGCCAGTGCGTTGCGGTGCGCGTCAAACATGTCGGTTTGCGTCAATGCCGTGACACTTTCGACTGTGCCATCGCTTGAGGATCCATAAGGATGATCGCCAAAAGCCGCGGCATTGAACACGCTTCCTGCAATCGTGTTGGGGTCTTTTTCATCGCCTGCAAGACCGGACAGCACCTGCGCGCGCACACGGTCTAACGCGTCTTGGTCAAAGCTGGGGTCGACCAAAGCTTGGCGGAGTAACTCCAGCGCCTCGCCTTTGTTTTCGGTCAAGAAACGCGCCGAGATCGATAGAGTGTCGTCAAATGCGCGAAAGCTGAAACTGGCGGCCAGTCCCTCGCGGGCTGTTTGGAATTCCTGCGCTGTCATGTCGCCAGCGCCTTCTTCCAGAAGACCCGTCATCAAGTTGGTCGCCCCGCGTTTGCCGGGCAGATCAAGCGATGCGCTCCCGCGAAAGCGGATTTCCAAAGCGACAAACGGGATCGATGGTTCTTCGACGACCCACGCGTTGATGCCCGCGGGCGACGTGACTTGCTTGATATCAATGTCAGCCAGCGCAGTGGTTGCTGTGAAACTTAGGCAAAAGGCGATTGCGATGCGCAGCATTAGCGTGCCTCCTCTTCATTTGCGACGACCCATCCGGTGACAGATTGATCGCGGTTAAAGACTTTGGCAGCGACGGCTTTGATGTCGTCTTCCGTGACCGCTTGCAAGATATCGGGCCAATCTTGAACGTCCGCGATAGTCAGGCTTTGGGTGAGGGCCGCGCCATAGCGGCGCGCCAGTCCTTGAACGTTGTCTTTGGCGTAGACCTCGGATGCACGCAGTTGGGTACGGATGCTTTCCATACGCGCTGGATCGATTGGCGCTGCCAAGAAGGCAGTGACTGTATCGTCCATCGCGGTTTCGGCCTCTGATAGGCTGACCCCTACAGATGGTGCTACGACGAGGCTAAATGTGCCGTTATCAAGGTTTGATCCGTCATAGGATGCACTGGTGAAAATCGCGGTTTGGGTGTCAAACTGCAGGGCTTGGCCCAAGGCGGACGTGAAGGAAGAGCCTCCCAGAAGATCGGCCAAGTAGACCAATGCGGCGGCCTCTGTTTGTGCGCCCGGATCGCGTTCAGGGGCCAGATAGCTGCGCACCAGATAGGGCTGGCTCACCCGCTGATCGACATAGGTAATCCGACGTTCGGCGCGCTGTGGGGGTTCTTGCGGGCGTTCGCGCACGGGCAGGTTGGCCTCGGCAGGGATCACGCCATAGTACTGTTCGGCAAGTGCCAGAACTTCGTCTGGCTGTACGTCACCTGCGACGACCAGAACGGCATTATTTGGGGAGTAGTAGAGGTCGTAGAAATCAAGAGCGTCGGTAAGGTCCAGCTGCTCCATCTCGTGTTTCCAACCGATGATGGGCACGCCGTAGCGGTGATTTTGGAACTGGGCTGCGCGGAATTGTTCGCGAGCAAGCGCACCTGCAGAGTTCTCGGTGCGTTGGTTGCGTTCTTCCAAGACCACCTGACGTTCTGTCTCAACGTCTGCCGCGGTGATCTGCAGGTTGTTCATCCGGTTGCTTTCCATCTGCATCATCAGCTCAAGGCGGTCTGAGGCGATCCGTTGGAAATAGGCGGTGTAGTCGTAGCTAGTAAAAGCATTGTCGCTGCCGCCATTGGCGGCAACCGTCGCGGAGAATTCACCGGATGCGAGAACGTCAGTGGCCTTGAACAACAGATGTTCCAGAAAGTGCGCGACTCCGGACGCGCCGACAGGTTCGTCGGCTGATCCTACCTTGTACCACAGCATATGCACGACGACGGGGGCGCGGTTGTCTTCGATAACGACGACCTCCATCCCGTTATCAAGCACATAAGTTGTGACATCTTCTGCCGTCACGGCCGTGGCCGCGATCATCAGCGCAAAGCTGGTAAACAGTCGTTTCATAAGCATCCCTAATTTATGGCCGTCTCGTATGAACGACTTACGCCGCTTGGCGCAGTGTTCAAGTCACCATACGCGGATGTGAGGTCCGGTTACTGTGTCGCGCGGTTTGCGCCACCGGGCGTGGGCTGCGGCAAAACCAAAGCCGAAGGTGTTTCCAGCGGTGCCGCAGGGGTCACAAGAAACGTGCTTTGCTCTGGCCCGATATCTCGGAATGCCACGCCATCTGCTCCGCGATTGCCGCAAGCGGCTGTCACGGTTAGGGCCAGTATTGAAAAAATAAGCGCACGCATGAATGATCCCTCGGGGTGTGTTTGCTTTGTTTATCTCAAGTCGTGTGCTGCGTCACGCAGCTTTCTTGCTATCATCCGCAAGGAAGGCCAATCCGATCGCCCCGGCGAAGATCGCGATGTCAGCCACGTTGAATGCGTATGGATTGTTGATCCCGCAGCATGACATGTTCAAGAAATCAGCGACCGCCCCATATAAGAACCGGTCGATCACGTTGCCCATCGCGCCACCAATCAGGAACCCGCCTGCGATATAGACCCACTTGGTCGCGGGAGAACGGCTCAACCACCAAATCACAGTGCAGGTGATTGCAAAGGCCATGCCAATCAGCACCCAGCGCATATCGAAATCGGCAAACAACCCAAAGTTAATGCCACGGTTCCATGCCATGCGCAGGGTCAAAAAGGGCGGAAAGACTTCAACCGATGCGGGGTAGGGCAGTTGATCGGACGGGACACGCACCTGCGCCCATGACAGCCCAAAGACGCTGAACAAGACATAGAACTTGATCATCTGATCAATCGCGAAGACCCAAAAACCAGTCCAGAACATCAGCCGCATTGGTAAACTCCTAGTGCCGGAAATGCCGCATGCCGGTAAAGACCATTGCGATACCTGCGGCGTCGGCGGCAGCGATCACTTCGTCGTCGCGCATCGACCCGCCCGGTTGAATGACACATGTAGCGCCCGCAGATGCGGCTTCCATCAATCCATCTG
>RCNF010000989.1_pt1 | contig 14859 bp, 15 predicted proteins | sample 2041311 | NCBI WGS metagenome assembly RCNF01 (sample SAMN09708228, study PRJNA481090) | Marine sediment metagenome, whole genome shotgun sequencing project. | biome: marine sediment; feature: ocean; material: sediment; isolation source: Sewage treatment plant 2 marine sediment (STP2) ... | reverse complement strand
ATTGCGTTTGGAAATGCAGCAGGCGATGCAGGCCGATGCGGCTGTGTTCCGCACCGACAAAACGCTGGCTGAAGGCGTTGAAAAAATGACCAAGATCGCTGGAAAGATGGATGATCTGTTTGTTACTGACCGCAGTCTGGTTTGGAACAGCGACTTGATGGAAACGCTGGAACTGACGAACCTGATGCCAAACGCACTGGCCACGATTGTGGGTGCTGAGGCGCGCAAAGAAAGCCGCGGCGCACATGCGCATGAGGATTATTCCACGCGGGATGACGAAAAATGGCGGGTGCACACGATCAGCCATGTTGATGGTGCAAAGGTTAAGCTGAGCTACCGTCCCGTTATCACCAAGGGTCTGACCACCGAAGCCGAAGGCGGTATATCTGAAGCAAAGATCGCACCCAAAGAACGGACGTTCTAATGCGGCGGATTGCTGTCATATCCCTTTGTGTCGCGGGCCTTGCTGCATGTGCACCGATGACACCAGAACGCGCGGCTGACCGCTGCGAGGAACGCGCACGCGCGGCTCAAGGGCCAGAGGTTGGCCTGACGATGGGCGTGAATAACCGCACGGGCGTGTTTGGCGGTGCCAGCATTGGAATAAGCGCAGATTCGATCATGGGCCGCGATCCTTTGGCGGTTTACGAAAGCTGTGTGATGAATTTGACGGGCGAACTCCCGATCCGGCCTGCGCGTTTGCGCGATATTTAAGCTACGCGAGAAGAGAGAAGAATATGGTACAACTGACACTTCCAAAGAATTCCCGCATGAACGTGGGCAAAACCTGGCCAAAGCCAGAGGGCGCGACCAACCTGCGTAAGGTTCAAGTGTACCGCTGGAACCCCGACGATGGCAAAAACCCCCAGCTCGACACGTACTTTGTCGACATGGACAGCTGCGGCCCAATGATTTTGGACGCGCTGATCAAGATCAAAAACGAGACTGATCCGACGCTGACGTTCCGCCGTTCATGCCGCGAAGGAATTTGCGGGTCTTGTGCGATGAACATCGACGGGATCAACACGTTGGCCTGCATCTACGGCATGGATGAAGTCAAAGGTGACGTGAAGATCTACCCGCTGCCGCACATGCCCGTCATTAAGGACTTGATCCCTGATCTGACGCATTTTTATGCGCAGCATGCCTCTGTGATGCCGTGGCTTGAGACGAAAACAAACCGCCCTGCCAAAGAGTGGAAGCAGTCGATTGATGACCGCAAAAAGCTGGACGGTCTCTATGAATGTGTGATGTGCGCGTGTTGTTCCACGTCCTGCCCATCATACTGGTGGAATGGTGATCGGTATCTTGGACCAGCCGCTTTGTTGCACGCATATCGCTGGATCATCGACAGCCGTGATGAGGCGACAGGCGAGCGTCTGGACGAGTTGGAAGATCCGTTCAAGCTGTACCGTTGCCACACGATTATGAACTGCGCCAAGACTTGCCCGAAGGGTCTGAACCCTGCCGCAGCGATTTCGCACATCAAAGGTATGATGGTTGAGCGGGTCGTTTAAGTCATACTAACCGAATGAAAAAACGCCGCCCACATTGGGCGGCGTTTTGCGTTTAGCAGTAGCGTTCGGGTGCTTTGGATTGCCCTTCGCTATAACGGTCGCCCCATGCCCATCCGACGGGTAAGATGGCGTCGATATTGGCGATCAGATCAGGTGTCATGTCGATTTGATCCGCCCCTTCCCAATCGCCGACATGCGCTGCCGTTCGGCTACCGGGAATAGGGATCACGTGGTCGCCTTGATCCAAGAGCCACGCCAATGCCACGGCAGGCGCGCTATGCCCGTATTCTGCGGCAAGCGTCTGAAAGGCCTGCGCGCGCGATTTGTTCTGCTCCCAGTTAGGGGCTTGAAAGCGCGGCATTTCCAGCCGGAACGCGCCAAAATCTGGATGAGCGGGATCGATCACGCTACGCCCGAAAACGCCACGTGCCAGCGGCGAGAATGGGATAAAAGCCACGCCTAAGCGCCCACATTCTTGCAATATGCCCAATTCAGGTTGCCGCGTCCAAAGTGAATACTCGTTTTGGACGGCGGATACCGGCGTTTCCGCGTGTCCTCGGCGCAAAGTCGTGGGGGATATTTCGGACATGCCCCAGCCGCCAATTTTACCCGCTTCAATCATGCGACCCATAAAGCCTGCAACGTCTTCCACGGGAACAGCGGGTTCGCGGCGGTGAATATAGAATAGGTCGACGTAATCAACGCCAAGGCGTTTGAATGACCCCTCCAATTCAGCCTCAAGATACGCGGGATCGTTGCTGATAGGGTGTGCGGCGTCCCGCGTAATGCTGGCCTTGGTTGCTATGCTAGGTTTGTGGCCACGCGCGGCGAGCCAGCGGCCCATCACGGCTTCGGATGTGTAAGGGCCGTAGATGTTGGCCGTGTCGAAATGGGTCATGCCCATATCCCACGCAAGGTCCATCACGGCAAAGCTGTCCGCCTCGTTCGTGGGACCAGTCAGTCCGCCAAACGACATGCATCCCAGACCCAACGCACCAACATCGGGGCCGGACGCGCCCAACTTGCGCTGCTTCATGCGAAGGCCGCTGATAATGCGATTTCGACCATGTCACCGAATGACCGCTCGCGGTCCTCTGCTGGCAAGGCTTCGTGGGTGATCAGGTGGTCGCTGACAGTTAAGATTGCCAAAGCGCGCCGCCCGTGGCGAGCAGCAAGATTGTAAAGCTCTGCTGCTTCCATTTCGACACCTAGAATACCGTGGCGGGTCATTTGCTCTGTCAGGTCGGGGCGTTCGTCGTAAAAGACGTCTGATGAATAAATGCCGCCGACATGGGTTGGAACGCCCTTTGCCTTTGCGGCATCGTGCGCTGCAGCGAGCAATCCGTAGTCGGCACATGGGGCAAAGTTTAGTTCTTTGAAAATGCCGCGCGATGGTGTGGATAGTGTCGATGCCGTCATCGCAAGGATGACATCGCGGATACCGACATGGTCTTGCATGCCCCCGCATGACCCGATGCGGATCAGTGTTTGCACATCGTAATCTTGGATCAATTCATTGGCGTAGATCGACAAGGATGGCATACCCATGCCGGACCCTTGGATCGTGACAGGATGGCCGTTCCATGTGCCGGTGAAACCCAGCATACCGCGCACTTCGTTGATGCAGCGCGCGTCTTTGAGGAAAGTTTCTGCGGCCCATTTGGCGCGATATGGATCGCCGGGCATGAGTACGGTTGGGGCAATATCGCCTTTTTCTGCGCCGATATGGATTGTCATAGGTGGGCCTCCGATTTGTAAGAGGCCCAGTTTATGTCACATCGTCGGAAAGGTGAAACCTAGATTTCCATTGCGTCAGGCGTGATGCCAGCAACAATCGCTGCTTTGAACCAATCAGGCTGGCGGCCTTTGCCGGTCCAAGTTTGTGAGGCGTCAGCAGGGTTCTGGTATTTCGGAGCAGAGATCTTTTTTGGACCTGTTTTGGCTTTGCGCGGTGCAGCGATGCCCGTGATGTCGGCAAGCGAAAAACCATGCGCGGCTGCGGCTTTTTCAGCTGCAAAAAGTGCGGCTTTCTTGTCGGTGGCAGACAGTTTTGCGAGTGCCTTGTCGACATTCACCTTGAGCTTATCCAACTCTTTGCGCGACATATTTTTCAGATCAAATTTCATTGTGACAGACTCCAGTTCTTGAAAAAAGGGAATAGCACCAGTTTGTACAAGGGCCAGCCGCAAAGCGGGTAGCCTATACTAAAGCGTAAAAATCTACCGACTATTCAGCCGCAACAGAGCGTGGATCAACTAATGTGACAATATCGGCCATGATCTTATTCAATTCGAAATCTTTCGGCGTATAGACTTTCGCCACGCCCATTGCGCGCAATGCGTGCGCGTCGTCTTCGGGGATAATACCGCCCGCAATAACGGGGATATGTGTGATGCCTGCGTTCTTCAAACGCGCCATGACATCACGCACCAGCGGGATATGAGATCCGGACAAAATAGACAGCCCAATAACATGCACATCACCGTTTTGCGCAGCATTTACGATTTCTTCGGGGGTCAGTCGAATACCTTCATATTCAATATCCATGCCGCAATCACGCGCACGCGTGGCGATTTGTTCGGCGCCGTTTGAATGGCCGTCCAATCCTGGTTTGCCGACAAGAAACTTTAGGCGGCGGCCCAATGCCGCACTGACGAGATCGACCTGTTCGCGCAGTTCCTCCAGCCCTTCGGTCCGGTTTGACTGGTTGCTGCTGACACCAGTTGGCGCACGATATTGCCCGAAAACGCTGCGGATCACGTCAGACCATTCGCCAGTCGTGACACCTGCGCGTGCGCATAGAATTGATGGTGGCATCATGTTGCTGCCGTCTTTTGCAGCCATGCGCAGCGCGGCGAGCGCTGTTTGAACGGCGTTGTTATCGCGGGCTGACTTCCATTTTGACAAACGGTCCAGTTGGTCGGCTTCGGCCTTTGGATCGGCAATCATGATTGCATCGTCGCCTGCAGTCAGCGGTGATGGTTCACCTGCTTGCCATTTGTTCACGCCAACAACCGTTGTGTCGCCGCGTTCAATGCCACCGATGCGGGCTGCGTTACTCTCAACGAGGCGTGATTTCATATAGGCAATCGCCCCAACTGCGCCGCCCATGCCGTCAATTTGCGCAAGCTCAGCGCGCGCGCCTTTTTTAAGTTCGTTTACTTTGCGATCAATTGCGGGGTTTCCGTCAAACAGATCATCGAATTCCAAAAGGTCCGTTTCATAAGCCAAAATTTGTTGCATCCGCAGTGACCATTGCTGGTCCCAAGGGCGCGGTAAACCAAGTGCTTCGTTCCAGGCGGGCAGTTGCACAGCTCGTGCGCGAGCATTTTTCGAAAGCGTGACTGCAAGCGTTTCCAATAGAATACGGTAAACGTTGTTTTCGGGCTGCTGTTCGGTCAACCCAAGTGAATTGACCTGAACGCCATAACGGAAGCGCCGGTATTTGGCGTCTTCGACATTATAGCGCGTCGCGCAAATCTCATCCCACAGTTCAACGAACGCACGCATCTTGCACAGCTCAGTCACAAACCGAATTCCGGCGTTTACGAAAAATGAAATGCGGCCGACCATTGCGGGGAAATGTTCGGCGGGGACTTTGCCTTTCAAATCATCCAAAACGGCGGTGGCGGTCGCCAATGCAAAGGCCAATTCTTCTTCGGGTGTCGCGCCAGCCTCTTGCAGGTGGTAGGAACACACGTTCATTGGGTTCCATTTAGGCAGATGTTCGCGGGTATAGGCGGCAACGTCTGTGATCATGCGCAGCGACGGTTCAGGCGGACAGATATATGTGCCGCGCGACAGGTATTCTTTGATGATGTCGTTTTGCACGGTGCCTTGCAGCGCGCTGACGTCAGCGCCTTGTTCCTCGGCGACGGCGATATAAAGGGACAGCAACCAAGGGGCGGTCGCGTTGATCGTCATTGATGTGTTCATCTGGTCAAGCGGGATATCGTTGAACAAGGCGCGCATGTCGCCCAAGTGGTTTACCGGCACGCCAACTTTGCCGACTTCGCCTTTGGCCAAAATATGATCGCTGTCATAGCCAGTCTGTGTTGGTAAATCGAAGGCGACGGACAGACCGGTTTGACCTTTGGCCAGGTTCCCGCGGTACAGCTCATTCGATGCTTTCGCAGTAGAGTGACCTGCATATGTCCGAAACAGCCAAGGGCGATCTTTCTGCGGTTGCGACATGCGGGGTACTCCTGAATCAATTTGGGTAATTAAATTACTCATGAAGGTGTTTATCGGACATTTTGTGGCGCTGTCAATTCGCTGCATTGCGGCATGACGGGATTTACCTTCTCGGTGTTCCCTGTCACGTTCACGGCATGACGCAAACGGTTACTATGCCTATCTGGGTTTTTGTTTTGATTGTCCTGTTTGCAGGCGTCACATTTGCGTCTCACTTCTTGTTCCCGTCGGTGCGCTGGTTTTTCCGCAAGCGGGCAGAGCGGGTGATCGCCAAGGTGAACAAACGCCTGCAGCGCCCGATTGAGCCGTTCAAGCTGGCGCGTCGCTATGACATGATCCAACGCCTGATCTATGACCCAGAGGTCACGCAGGCGATTGTCGAACATGCCCACGATGAAAAGATCCCCGAAAACGTCGCTTTCGAGCAGGCGCGCCGCTATGCCCGCGAAATCGTTCCGTCATTTTCGGCGACTGCTTATTTTGGCGTAGGTATCCGATTTGCGCGCTGGCTTTCGAAATCGTTGTACCGGATCAAGCTGGGCACATTTGATCGCAAACGCCTTGAGAAGATCGATCCAGATGCCGCTGTCATCTTTGTCATCAACCATCGCAGCAACATGGACTACGTATTGGTGACGTATCTTGCCGCGAATGCAGGTGCGCTGTCTTATGCAGTGGGCGAATGGGCGCGGGTCTGGCCGTTGTCGGCGGTAATTCGGGCGATGGGCGCGTATTTCATCCGTCGCAGATCGCGCGGTGCGCTATATCGCAAAGTGCTTGCGCGCTATGTGCAGATGGCCACACGCGGTGGCGTCAGTCAGGCTGTGTTCCCCGAAGGCGGGCTTAGCTTGAACGGTCTTCTTGCCCCGCCACGCATGGGCCTGCTGAACTATATTGTCGAAGATTTTGATCCTGCCGCGCGTGAAGTAATCTTTGTGCCTGTCGCTATTAACTATGACCGTGTGCTTGAAGATACGATCCTGATCAAAGCCGATCAATCGGGTACACGCCGCTTTAAGCCGTCGATGCTGGCGGTATTCGGACGGGTGGGGCGTCATATCATCTTGCGGATCACGCGGCGGTTTCGTGGGTTTGGCGTGGCGTCTGTCAGCTTCGGAGAGCCGCTTGAGCTGTCAAGATTCCACGCTGAGGACAGCAGCGATTTGACGAAGGCGATCGCGACAGAGCTGATGCAGCGTATCGCCGATGTGACGCCCGTTCTGGCAGTTCCGCTGGTGTCCCGTCACATCCTGAGTTCTGAACCGATCCTGATTGCTGATCTGGAATCGGCTGTGGCCCAATCGCTTGCATCTTTGAGTGAGCGCCGCGTGCCCAGCCCGCGTCGGAAATCTGCCGAGGTTGTCAAAGATGCAGTCAGCCGTTTGGCGGCACGAGGTCTGGTTGTGGAATCAGACGCGGGCGTCAGTGTGACGGATGAAGGTCGGGCCGTTTTGACCTTTTATGCGAACTCTATCGCGCATCATTTTGATGCAGTTGCAGCGAAAACAGACGAAATTGCTGCAGTTGCAGAGTAATTAAATTACAAAAAACGTCCGTTTCTGGTTGCAAAGTTACTTTTCAATCTTGTATCCATTTGCCAACAGCATTGATTCTGCAGTGCGGCGAAATTTAGAAATTGAGTAATGGAGACTGAAATGGCCCTCGACCAATCTGCCCATGGGGCAACATACGCAGCCCCCGAAAAAGACCTCTATGACATGGGCGAAATGCCCCCATTGGGTTACGTCCCCGGGCAGATGCACGCGTGGGCGATCCGTCGTGAACGTCACGGCGAGCCTGATCAAGCATTCCAGCTGGAAGTTGTCGACTGCCCCAAGCCCGACAGCAATGAAGTGTTGGTTTTGGTGATGGCCGCTGGTGTGAACTACAATGGGGTTTGGGCAGGCCTTGGTGTGCCAATCAGCCCCTTCGATGTTCATAAGGCAGAATTTCATATTGCAGGCTCGGATGCTGCTGGCATCGTTTGGGCGGTAGGTGACAAGGTCAAGCGGTGGAAGGTCGGAGACGAAGTCGTTATCCATTGCAACCAAGACGACGGAGACGATGAGGAATGCAACGGTGGCGATCCGATGTTTTCCGAAAGCCAACGGATTTGGGGATATGAAACGCCTGACGGATCATTCGCGCAATTCACATGCGTGCAATCGCAGCAATTGATGCCGCGTCCACAACACCTGACGTGGGAAGAAAGTGCATGTTATACGCTGACCCTCGCGACTGCTTATCGGATGTTGTTTGGTCACGAACCGCATGACCTTAAGCCCGGTCAGAACGTATTGGTTTGGGGTTCATCTGGTGGTCTGGGATCTTATGCAATTCAGTTGATTAACACCGCTGGTGCAAATGCAATTGGCGTCATTAGTGACGAGAGCAAGCGTGACTTTGTCATGTCCTTGGGCGCCAAGGGTGTCATCAACCGCAATGACTTTAACTGCTGGGGCCAGTTGCCCACAGTAAACACGCCTGAGTACAACATTTGGCTGAAAGAAGCGCGCAAGTTTGGAAAGGCGATCTGGGCCATCACAGGCAAAGGCGTCAACGTTGACATGGTCTTTGAACATCCCGGCGAAGCGACATTCCCTGTTTCATCCCTGGTGTGCAAAAAGGGTGGCATGGTTGTGATTTGTGCCGGCACCACGGGCTTCAATTGTACATTTGACGTGCGCTATATGTGGATGCACCAAAAGCGCCTGCAAGGTAGCCACTTTGCCCATCTTAAGCAGGCAAGTGCCGCCAATAACTTGATGCGCGAACAGCGACTTGATCCGTGCATGTCCGAATGTTTTGACTGGACTGACATCCCCAAGGCACACACCAAAATGCTGCGCAATGAACATAAACCCGGCAATATGGCCGTGTTGGTACAGGCACCTCACGTGGGCTTGCGCACATTCGAGGATACCTTGGAAGCGTCGCAGAACCGCTAGGTTCATCTTATTCCCAAGTTGGGCGTGGCCGGAGACGGCTGCGCCCATTTTTTCGTCTTTCCCTTGGTGAGTGTTCGCTTGTTAATGGATAATTAATGTTTCCCAGCGACGGTCACGCATGGGCAACGACTGGATCATCGACGTTCTGGCTGACTTACATTCATTTGCCGATCAGAACGACATGCCGCTTTTATGTGCGCGATTGGATGAAGCTATGCTTGCCGCTGCTGTCGAAGTTGCCGCAAAGCGACATCACCCTGCGTCCTGGTCTGGGGACGATCACGTACCGGCGGGTGCAATTGGTAAAGACTAACCACCAATAGCGCTGGCAGCACTTGATGGGTCCAGATATAGTCACGGCATGAACGCGCCCACCATCACATTTTCAGAAGATCAGGCAGAGGCTTGGGATAATATCGCAGCCGTTTTGCGTCAATCCGGCATTGATCTAGACGATAGTCTGCTTCAGCCGCCGCAATCTGATAGCCCATCGGTTTTAGCTGTGATCGGCAAGGCAGGATCGGGCAAAACGATGCTGCTGGCGCGGCTTTATCGCGCGCTAGAAGAGGCAGGCGTCGATATAATTTCGGGCGACTGGGAAGGGCGCAAACGCAAGGACCGCCGCACCTTGGCCATTCTTGCTCCAACCAACAAAGCCGCAAGTGTTTTGCGCAATCATGGCGTGCCCGCGACCACAATCCACCGCATTCTTTATACGCCAGTCTATGATCCCGAATATGAAAAAGTCGCCGAATGGCTGGCTGGTCAAGGCGAAAAGCCTGACATTGAAGGGCTGACAGAAATCGCTTTAGACCGCGCCTTTGCATCCTATCAGATCAACAAATCAATCCCCGCCGCATTGGCTGCAGCCGGCCTGCGAGGGAGCGATTTCATCACGGGCTGGAAGCGTCGCGAAGAGCCGATGGATATTGGCTTTGTCGATGAAAGCTCGATGCTGGATGCAAAGCAGTTCGAAGACCTTCAAGCAATTTTCCCAACGCTTTTGCTGTTTGGTGATCCGGCGCAATTGCCGCCTGTGCAATCCAGCGGCGGTATGGTGTTCGAGACATTGCCAGCGCCCCGCGTTCTGACGCTCAGCCGTATTCACCGCCAAGACGCAGGCAATCCGATCCTTGATCTGGCGCACGCATTGGCCGACCCGCAGCTTGATTTTTATGCGTTTGAACGGATGGTTGAAGAAGCGTCCCAAAGCGATGAACGTGTCGTGATGGCACAGCGGGTTGAAGCGGACTTGATGGCACGTTCGCCATGTTTGGTATGGCGCAATGCGACACGTATCCGCCTGATCCACGCGTTTCGTGCGGCTTTTGACGCGCCTTCTGACGAGTTGCTTGCAGGCGAGCCATTGGTCTGTGACGGCATCGAACTACCACTGAAGCACCGCAAAAAGCGCCTCGATCTCGAGGCGCGCGGACTGATCAAGGGCGCGCAAGTTATCTATCTAGGACCTGGCCGCAAACCGGGGTTTTCGCGCCTGCACGTCATGGGAGCAGAGGACCCGCAGGTCAGTGCCGCCAGTATTGTTAAGATCGAACAAGAAGGTGACGCCGAACCGTTTATCCCTTTTGCTGCCCGCATGGGGGCCACGTTCTTGCATGGGGCGGCGGTGACAATTCACAAAGCCCAAGGATCCCAATGGGACACGGTGCAAGTTTTTGCGCCTGATATTTACGCTGCGTCCCGGATGGGCCGGATTGAGGCGGGGCAGCCGCTTTGGAAACGACTGGCCTATGTGGCGATAACCCGCGCGGAAACGCAGTTGCGCTGGGTCGTAAGAAACCGTCTTGGTCGGCCGCAGGGTGTCTTGCGGGTCGATGATCTAGAGGTCCCCGCTGTCCCCCTGGAATTGAGAAGTGAAGAGATATGAAGTCAATCATCATCACAGGTGCCAGCAGTGGCATTGGCCGCGAAACGGCAGAGTATTTCTTGGCGCACGGTTGGCGGGTTGGCCTGATTGCCCGGCGCGCCGAAAAACTGGCCGAGGTGATCCACGACAATGCTTTTCACCTGCCTTGTGACGTAACAGACGAGGCCGCTGTGGACGCTGCCTTTGCTGCCTTTGGCCATGTAGATGTGTTGTTCAATAACGCCGGCATGTTTGGTCCGCAGACGACGATCGACCAAATTGCACTAGAGGATTGGAAACAGGTCGTCGACGTAAACCTTACTGGCATGTTCTTGTGCGCCCGCGCGGCCTTTCGGCAAATGCGGCATCAGACGCCGCAAGGTGGGCGGATTATCAACAACGGTTCAATTTCGGCTTATACGCCGCGCGAGGGCTCGATCTGTTATACGACCACCAAACACGGGGTCAGCGGCTTGACCAAGACGCTATCGCTGGATGGACGCGCTTTTGATATCGCGTGCGGGCAGATTGATATTGGCAATGCGCGAACCGATCTGGTGCTGAACCTTGAAAAGACGCGCGCAGCCCAAGGTCTTGATCCGTTGCCTAGTATGGCCGTCGCAGATGTCGCGCGATCCGTGTTTCACATGGCGACACTGCCGCCAGAGGCGAACGTGCAATCAATGATGGTGATGGCGACAAAGATGCCGCATATCGGGCGCGGTTAGCGGCGCAATACCGTAAAGATTGCGGATGCACCCCAGCCTGCTGCAATCGCGATAGACAGCGACATCAAGCCATACAAGAACGCATTCTCATGGGCGAGGTTGTATAGCCAGCGTTCCAATCCAACCTTTTTGACAGGAATTATGGTACTGAACAAATCGACGATTTCGCCGCCGCGGGTCAGATAAATTTCGGCCTTGTACTCGCCTTCGGTTAGGTTGGCTGGCATCGGGATGAGGGTGCGAAATAACGTTTCTTCTTCGACCGATACGCCTGTCGGCAGTATTTGATACAGACCCTTTGCGGACCGAATGCGGATCAAAGCATCTGTGAAGCGTTGTGCATCCGATACATTGGATCCGACAGAGCGGATCGCGCGTTGCGTGCTGATCCGTGTATTCAAATCTTCGGTGAAGGTCAGAATTTCTGACAAAGGACGGTTGGTTGCAACCGCATAAAATGTTGGTGCAACGTCAACATCCACGGCCTCTGTGTTGACCCAGATGCCCAAACGACGATCTTTTTTACGCACAGTCACCGGCGCATCCGGTCCGGCGATGGTGACGATCACACCAAGGTCGCTGTCGGTTCTGATAGGCGCATCGCGTTTGATAGCGCCAAAAATCAAAATATCAGAGCCTTCGAAAGTCGCGGTGATTGCGACCTCGTCACGGCTGAGGCCAAGCACGATTTCTTCGGCTTTAACCGGGGCAGCAAGCAGCAAAAAGAGGACCAGTAGGCGGAACATCAGTGACCTCCTCCGCCGATTGAATATAGCTCGCTTGGCATCACAAGCAGATCAAAGGCCAGCTTGCCACAAACAGCAAGAACCATGACAGCCAGCCAAATACGCAGCTGCTCTGCTTTCATTTTGACGCCGATGCGTGTGCCGATCTGTGCACCAATCACGCCACCAACCAGCAGCAGAACGGCCAGCACGATATCAACCGTGAAGTTTGTTGTCGCATGCAGCATTGTGGTGAACGCGGTCACAAAGATAATCTGGAACAGGGACGTTCCAACGACAACTTTGGTAGGCATACCTAGCAGATAGATCATTGCCGGAACCATGATAAAGCCGCCGCCGACACCCATGATGGCGGCCAGAATGCCAACCAACACACCAACGATCAGTGGTGGGATCACAGAGATATAAAGGCCTGACACCCGAAACTTCATTTTGAAGGGCAGGTTGTGGATCCAGTTATGCTTGCGCCGTGTAGGAACAGACACGCCACCTGCCTTGTTGCTGCGCCGAATAGCCTTGAGGCTTTCGACGAACATCAACGAGCCGATCATGCCCAGGAACACGACATAGCAAAGCTGCACTAGCAGTTCGACCTGCCCCTGCGCCTTGAGATAGTTAAATATAATAATACCGAAACCGGAACCGACTAAACCACCGATTAGCAACACGGTGCCCATTCGCAGGTCCACCGTCTTTCGTTTGAGGTGCGCAAGCACGCCTGAGAAAGAGGATGCAACGATTTGGTTTGCTTCGGTCGCAACGGCCACAGCCGGTGGGATGCCGATAAAGAATAGCAGTGGCGTCATCAAAAAGCCGCCACCTACGCCAAACATACCGGACAAAACGCCCACAATTCCGCCTAGTCCAAGTAAAAGGAAGGCGTTCACCGAAACTTCGGCGATAGGAAGATAAATTTGCATGAGCTGTTCCGGGGCGCTTGTGCCGCTGCTTGCACCAAAACCGTTTCAAGCGCCCCTGTCAAATGCCACGAGGCAATTCACGCTGCAAATGCAGCATTTCAGCAACGTGGACCTATTGGTGTGGGTGGTTTGGACTTATGAAAGGTTGCGCAAATAGCCGCGCAGGACTTTTTCTAGCTTAGCGGCACCGATAGGTGCCATTGCTTTGGTGTGTTCGTGGCTGATGGCTTCATCGCTCATTCCGGCGGCCATGTTGGTGATCGTCGAGATTGCCGCGGCCTTAAGGCCAAGGAACCGCGCGAGGATCACTTCGGGAACAGTCGACATGCCAACGGCATCAGCACCCAGCATCGCTATTGCGCGAATTTCGGCTGGGGTTTCGAACGATGGGCCAGAGTACCATGCGTAGATACCGTCTGCCATTTCGACTTTGGCGGCATCCGCCGCCGCGCGTAGGGCTTTGCGTGTGTCCGGATCATAGGCGTCCTTCATCGGCACAAAGCGTGCGTCAGTGGGTTCGCCTATCAGAGGGTTGAGGCCAGAAAAGTTGATGTGATCGGACAAGCACATGATTGATCCTGTCGGCATATCCGCGCGCAATGATCCGGCGGCATTCGTCGCGATCATCGTGTCTGCACCAAGTTCCTTGAGGACTTCTAAAGGAAGGCGCATCGCATCACCGCGCCCGCTTTCGTAATAATGGGCGCGTCCGCCAAAGACCGCAACGCGCACACCTTCAAGATCGCCGATCACAAGGTTCGGGTTGTGGCCTGACACACCTGCATGCGGAAAGCCGGGCAGGTCGCCGTAGGGGATCGCGACACCATCAACTTCATTGGCAATATGCCCAAGGCCAGAGCCAAGGATCAGGCCGATTTGCACAGGTGCGCGGCCTGCGACATTTCTGATTTGATCAGCGAGGGTCTTAGCGTTCTTTGACATAAGGTGCTCCACCAGCACGAGGCGGGATCGCTTTGCCGACAAAACCGGCCAAGATGACGACAGTTAGGATGTAGGGCAGCACATCTAGGAACTGGCCATTGACGCCAAAGCCCAGCACGTTTTCGATCACATCAGCGCGCAGCGACATCGCCTGTAGGAAGCCAAAAAGCAGGCAGGCATAAAGGGCATGCCAAGGACGCCATTTAGCAAAGATCAGCGCGGCAAGGGCGATAAAGCCGCGTCCGGCGCTCATGTCTTTGACGAAACCGGCTTGCAGCGCTGTTGATAGATATGCACCTGCAATGCCACATAGGATGCCGCAAATACCAACGGCAGCAAAGCGTAGCCAAACGACAGACACGCCAGCGGTATCAACAGCCGCAGGGTTTTCACCAACAGCACGCAGGCGCAGGCCGAAACGTGTGCGGAACAAAATCCACCACGTCAGCGGCACCATGGCCAAGGCCACATATACAAGGATCGTGTGGCCAGAAATAAGTTCGTAATAGATTGGCCCTAGGATAGGTACGTTCTGCAAGGCTTCGGCGAAGGGCAATTCAATCGGGTTAAACCGCGCGCCGCCTGTCAATTGTGGCGTGCGACCGCCTTGGCGGAACCAGCTTTGGGCGATGACAACCGTCAAACCCGCCGCCAGAAAGTTAATCGCCACACCCGATATCAATTGGTTGCCGCGGAATGTGATTGAGGCCAGACCATGGATCGCTGACAGCAACAACGACGCGCCGATACCAGCCAGCAGGCCTAACCAGACGCTGCCAGAAATGGCTGCAACGGCCGCTGATAGAAAAGCGGCCGCCAGCATTTTGCCCTCTAGCCCGATATCAAAGATACCGGCCCGCTCTGAAAACAGACCTGCAAGGCAGGCCAAAAGAAGCGGGGTCGCTAGACGCAATGTGGCGTCCAGCATTTGCAAGAGGGTTGCGAAATCCATTTAGGCGGCTTTCTCCATCAGGAACGGGAAGAGGGCAAAGAAACG
>RCNF010000988.1_pt1 | contig 14863 bp, 14 predicted proteins | sample 2041311 | NCBI WGS metagenome assembly RCNF01 (sample SAMN09708228, study PRJNA481090) | Marine sediment metagenome, whole genome shotgun sequencing project. | biome: marine sediment; feature: ocean; material: sediment; isolation source: Sewage treatment plant 2 marine sediment (STP2) ... | reverse complement strand
ATTAGGATTTTTAGCTTTTTCTTCCTGATATAATAAATAAGATGATGCAGACCTGTGATGACCATCTGCAATATAGATAGTGTCTATTTTTTCAAACTCATCTTGTATGGTTTTAATAGTAGCTTCATCATCAATTTTCCATAAGTAATGAGTGTCTTTATAAGTCATTGTAAACTCATATTCAGAATGCTTTTTCTGAGCTTCTTCAATTATTTCTGCAATTGATTTGTTATCAGGATAGGTGAGAAGGACTGGTTCTGCATTAAAACCTACTGTTTCTAAATAGCTTTTAAAGGTTTCTTCCCGAGACTCTATCGTATCTTCATGTTTTTTAATGATGTCATTTTCGTAGTCTTCAGCACTTGTTGCTGCAATGATGCCATTAAAAGTTTGATTGTGACGATTTACAATTCTGTACACATAATATGAAGGGTTGTCATCAGTAATAAATATGTGGTCTTCTTTAAATTCTAAATATCTGTTTTTTACTAATTTGTAACGTTCTTCACCAGTAATTACCTGATCGTATTTATAACCAGGGTTTACAATATGAAGAAATGTGAAGGGATTATAGTTCATACGCCCATCTCGCTCATCTACTGTATAACTCTGGTAAGGACGAGAAGCAACCAAACCCACAATGGCTCTGGTTGGTCTTACTGCTTTAAAAGGAACTACTTTTGCCATATTTTATTTTTTCTTCATTACGAGAATCGAAGGGACGTTGTAATCTATTTAAAAGGATGAGATTGCCACACCAAACTAGTTTGCTTCGCAATAACGTTTGGATTGTTACTTAATAAACTGTTTTGCAATCTTTTCTGCTTTCCTACTTTCGGAATAATCATAAAAACCTTCACCAGATTTTATTCCCAATTTACCTGCTCTAACCATATTGATAAGTAGAGGACAAGGTGCGTATTTCGGGTTTTTAAATCCATCATACATTACATTAAGAATAGATAAACATACATCTAACCCAATAAAATCTGCTAATTGTAAAGGACCCATTGGATGAGCCATTCCCAATTTCATAACTGTATCAATTTCTTGAACTCCAGCCACTCCATTGTAAAGTGTTTCAATGGATTCGTTTATCATTGGCATTAATATTCTATTTGCCACAAATCCTGGGTAATCATTAACTTCTACTGGAATTTTGCCCAATGATTTAGATAGTTCCATTATGGTATTGGTTACTTCATCACTTGTGTTGTAACCACGAATGATTTCTATCAACTTCATAATTGGAACTGGATTCATAAAATGCATTCCAATAACCATTTCTGGTCTTGAGGTTTCAGCAGCAATTTGTGTGATGGAAATTGATGACGTATTTGTTGCCAAAATGGTATCGTCTGGACAATCTGTATCTAATTGTCTGAATATTTTAAGTTTTAAATCAATATTCTCGGTAGCAGCTTCAACAACTAATCCAGCATATTCAACACCTTCAGTAATGCTTGTAAAAAGAGTAATATTATTTAGAGTGTCTTGCTTTTGAGCTTCAGTTATTTTCTCTTTAGCAACCATTCTGTCTAAATTTTTAGCAATGGTTGAGATTCCTTTTTTAAGAGCTTCTTCGCTAACATCAATCAATTGAACTTTAAATCCTGATTGAGCAAAGGTATGGGCAATGCCATTTCCCATAGTTCCAGCTCCAATTACTGCAATGTTTTTCATGTTCTTAATTTTAAAACTGATCGATAATCATTTTTGCTACACGTAAGGCTTCTGTACCATCATGTAATGTCACAACAGGTGAAGTATTGTTATTTATAGCATCAGCAAAGGTTTCTAATTCATCTAAAATAGCATTGTTGTTTGCTACCTCTGGATTATCAAAATAAATCTGTTTTTTGATGCCTTCAGCATTTTGAAGAATCATATCAAAATCTCCTGGAGATTTTGGAGCATCCTTCATTTTAACAACTTCACATTTCTTTTCAAGAAAATCTACAGATATGTAGGCATCTTTTTGAAAGAATCGTGTTTTACGCATGTTCTTCAAAGAGATTCTACTAGCAGTTAAATTTGCAACGCAACCGCTTTCAAATTCTATTCTTGCGTTTGCAATATCTGGTGTTTCGCTTAATACAGAAACTCCACTTGCTGATACATTTTTCACTTTTGACTTAACCACACTTAGTATTATGTCTATATCATGAATCATTAAATCTAAAACCACAGGAACATCTGTACCACGAGGATTAAACTCTGCTAATCTATGTGTTTCGATAAACATTGGATTTTCCAGTTTATCTTTTACAGCAAGAAATGCAGGATTAAAGCGTTCTACATGTCCAACTTGACCTCTTAAATTGTGTTCGGCCAGTAATTCTCTAATATGTTCTGCCTCTTCAACCGTATTTGTAATAGGCTTTTCAATAAATATATGTTTGCCTTTTGCAATGGCTTGCTTTGCACATTCATAATGAGAAAGAGTAGGTGTGACAATATCTACCACATCAACAGCTTCTATTAAAGCATCAATGGTATTAAAGTACTTATAACCAAATTCTTCTGAAACCTTTTTAGCATTGGTTTCGTCAGCATCATAAAAACCAACAAGGTCATATTTTTCAGATTGATTTAGTAGTCTTAAATGAATTTTCCCAAGGTGACCAGCACCAAGAACTCCAGCTTTGAGCATATTTTTTACATTTTAAACAAAAATAAGATTTTTCACTATTTATTGATGTGAATTTCATAATTAAATGCCTTAAAAATTAATAATTAGAAATTCTGTGGCATTTCATTTTTAGCTTTCAAATGTTTGAGTATTTTTAGGGGATAAAATCTATGTACTATTGAAAGATACTTTTAAACATAAAGGGTTAAGGCAACAATTAGTAGAAACTATTAAAGATAAGGGAATAACCGATGAAAAGGTTTTGGAAGCCATTGGGAAAATACCTCGTCATTTATTTATGGATTCGAGCTTTATAGATCATGCTTATCAAGATAAACCGTTTCCGATAGGTGCAAATCAGACTATTTCTCAACCTTATACAGTAGCTTATCAAACCGAATTATTAAAGGTTAAAAAAGGTGATAAAATATTGGAAATTGGTACTGGAAGTGGTTACCAAGCAGCTGTGTTAATAGAACTTGGCGCTAAATTGTATAGTATTGAAAGACAACAGGAGCTGTTTAAAAAAACCAATAAGTTTCTTCCTAAACTGGGTTACAGAGCTAAAAAATTGATTTTTGGCGATGGATTTATTGGTTTGGAGGAAGAAGCACCTTTTGATAGTATTATTGTAACTGCTGGTGCACCTTTTGTTCCGAAGCCTTTATTGAATCAATTAAAAATTGGAGGACGTTTGGTTATTCCTGTTGGAGACAATGTGCAAACGATGACCTTATTTATCAGAAACGGAGAGAAGGAGTTTGAAAAGCATGAGTTTGGTGAATTTAGATTTGTGCCTTTATTAGAAGATAAGAATTAATCTTTTGGTATTGGTAAGTATTCCTTCGGAATTGGTTTGCCTTCAATGTCTTGCCTCCATTTTATATTAGAGATATACCAACGATTGTTTTCATTAATCAAGTTAATATTGTTAACTCCGGTGTTTAGATTTTTTTTAGTCAATTGACTACTAAACGATTCATATTTACTTGAAACGTGATTCATATGTCTAAAGGTGCTTATAGCTCGTTCAATTTCGTTTTGAAAAAAACCGTTTTGAGTTAACCATTTTCCATAAGTATTTATGTATTCATCAACCGACATATAATATTTCACATAATTGCCTTCACTATTTTTAGCCTCAAGAGTAATTTCAGCATTTGGCTTAAATAAGTACTTGAATAACTCCCAGTCTCGTTCTGTGTTTTTCTCCCCAGAAATTGTGGAGTATAAAGTTTTTATGGTACTATCTATAGTTTGTACATTTTGTAAATACGTGTCTTCCACGGAATCCTGTGCTTGAATTTGTGAGATACTAATTGTAAAAAATAATATTAGGGTTATTAGTTTATTCATTCTTACTTTATTTATGTTAATTAAAAACTCACTCCAAAAATAACAGCATCATCAGTAAAACCACTTTGATAGGAACGCAAATAATCCACTCTTAAAAATCTAAATTTTCCCCAACCAATATTGTTTAATCCAACAGTAAATTCCTGATATGGTTTTTGAGTTTCTGTAGATAAGCCATGAGCACCTACAACCAAATTAAAATTGAGTTTATTCAATAACGGAATTTTATTCATTATATAACCTTTAAAATCATGTTCTGCATGAAGTTCTGCATAACTTTTATTAGTGCTCATTCCATAATAAGGTAGATTATTGAATTTATTTAAATAACTACCTTCACTTATATGAGTTTGGTTTCCGTAGAAGTGATGATAATCCATGAAAGCAATATCATCTGCATTAAAAAAACTACCACCTTTTAAGTTATATTGAAAACTTCCTTTATTACCGACATCAAAACTTTGGGTTAGTCTAGCTTGAAGTTTATCAAACTCGTAATTTGAATTAGTTGCGGCAAATCCTTTTGAATAGGTTAGATAAATAGTTGGAAATTTATTGTTTACATTGGTTGCTTTGCTTCCTGGATAGCTAAAATAGGTTTGTCCAAACCTAATGCGACCAGTTATATTTAGCTTAAAAATATTGTGTGCATCAAAAGGAGCAACTCCAAAAGCCGTTTCATCTAAAGGATTATTGCTTGTTAGAAAATCATCAGGTTCATCTGTTACTGTCCAGTTGGAATTGTTGAACAATGGGTATCTACTTTCAAAACTTATATTAGACATTAATCGGAATCCATTAAACAGTTCTTCAGAATAACCTATTTGACCATATGCTTTTCCATAGAGTTTCATGTAATTATCTTCGAAAAACAAGGTGCTAAATGAGTTTATACGTTTAGAAATTGGGTTAGAACTGTTGAATTGAGCGACTGTGTTTCCTCCAGCAACACTCAAAATTGGTTTGGAAATGTTATTGAATTTATAACTTAAGTTTCCATTAATTCGAAAACGTTTATCAGATAAGCCATAATTGGTTTTTAATGAAGCTTTTAAATAGCGTCTGTACTCATCATAATTTTTTCTAAAATTAAAATTGAGATTTCCATTATGTCCTTGAACAGTATTATATGTGAAGGTTAATAATGGAGGACTCACTCCAATAGTCCAATCTTTATAGGAATTTGAATAGTTATAACCTGCAAATAGACTGGTAAGTTTGAATTTGTTCTTTTTGGCATCAATTGAATCTAAATAGGTTTTAGATTTTCGTACTATTTGAATGCTGTCTTTTTTAATGTAATCTGAAATTTCTTCAGTAGACAAAGGAACTGGACGAATAGTTTCCCAATACGTTGAATCTTTTTTATTGGCTTGGTCTTCAAACGCTAATAACTCTTTTGTAAATGACTTTTTAGTGTATTTAGGTTTAAAATTGTAATCACTGTAAACAGCAGTAAATCGTCCGTCACCTTTAATGCCAAAAATGCTATAGTTAAAATCGATGCTTTGCGAAATTAATGCCCAAATTTTATCGGTTTTAGAATAGGAGAACGATTGTTTAATAGTTATGGAATCAGCAACTGGAATTTGAGCTTGTTCGCCTGTAACGGTTAAATCTAAAGCATAAAATGACCATTCATCTTCAACTATGTATAGATATCCAGAGAAAATTCTATCGTTTTTACGTTTTGGAAGCACCTTAATTTTATTGATGAGATTTCCATTGTCATCATAAAAATCACCTTCTAATTTATATCTGTAATAGTTAAATGCATAATCAGAAATTGGTGAAATTAACTGATTTTCAATCTCTATAGTATTGTTGTAAAAATTAAAATCTACATCACTTGCATTGTTAAAACTGAATCCATTATCGTCACCACTTACTTTTGATGCAATAATGGTTTCTTTTAGTTTATCTGGTTTTTTGAACTGAATTTTTGAAATGGTTTCCGAAAGGTAAATAATGCCACTTCTGGTAGAATCCAATCCACCACCAAGGTCGCCAATATCTTGACCAAGAATTTTTTCAGGCGCATTTTTAATTTTAATCAATCCACGTGAATAAAATTCAGCTTTAAATTCATCATATTTTGATAGATTACTTTTTCTGTTATCAATAGCTTTTCTAATTATAATATTTGCTGGATTATCTTCAGCTTTTACAATAACCTCGTTCAACGAAACAGTTTCTTCTTCTAATAATACATTCAACGAATAAGGAAACGATTTAATTTCAATTGTCTTTTTTACGGTCTTGTAGCCTAAATATTGAAATACAATAGTGTAAGTGTTAAGTTTGGTAATATTAAGTTCGTAATTACCTTCGTTGTTGGTTGTGGTTCCAGTATAGGTGTTTTCTATGTAAATATTTACAAAAGGAAGTGGTTCGTTTTTGTTATCTGTTACAGTTCCAGTAATTTGAGCAATAGATTGAAAACTAATGAGTAGTAAAAGAAGAAGACACCTATGCTTCATTGATTAGTTAGAGTTAGCTTAAAAAAACATTCAAACTTAATAATAAAAGCTGCTTAATAAATGTTAAGCAATCATAAAGTTATTTAAAATTTTTCTTAATTCTGTCCAAATCACGTTTATTATCTCTATCTCTCATGGTTTCGCGTTTGTCGTGTAGTTTTTTACCTTTTGCTAAAGCAATGATTAATTTAGCAAAGCCTTTATCGTTTATAAATAATTTTAACGGAACTATTGTTAAACCAGAATTTCTCACTTCTCTGTTTAACTTTTTAAGCTCACGTTTATTTAACAATAATTTGCGTTCTGCTCTTGGTCTATGGTTGTGGTAAGTGCCATACAAATACTCTTCAATATACATGTTAACAACGAACAGTTCGCCATTATCATTAAATTCGCAAAAGCTCTCTGAGATAGATGCTTTGCTATTTCTAATGGATTTAATTTCGGTTCCAGTTAGTACAATTCCAGCAGTATACTTATCGAGTATTTCGTACTCAAAACGTGCTTTTTTGTTTTTTATGTTGATGTTTTTTTGCATGAGAGCCAAAGGTAATAATTTAAGCTTAAATTAAAATGATTGTCATGTATTATGTAGCTTTACGACTTAACTTAAAAAAAGATGAATCGATTATATATTGTTTTATTTATTGGAATTTTCAGTTTTGTATCCTGTAAACAAAATAAAGCTCAAAAAAGAGATGCAGGGTTTATTGTAAATGAATCTATTAAAGCATCTGGAGGAGACAAGATAGAAAATTCTTCAATTTCTTTTAGTTTTAGGGATAAGCAGTATAAAGCAGTAAGAAACAAAGGTTCTTTTCAATTAGAAAGGCATTATAAAGACTCTATAAATAGCATTAAAGATGTTCTGTCTAATTCTGGTTTTAAACGATTTGTTAATGATGAATTGATTGCACTTCCGGATATTACTGCATCTAAATATTCAAATTCTGTAAATTCTGTGCATTATTTTTCTGTGTTACCTTATGGTTTGAATGATGTAGCTGTAAATAAAACGTATTTAGGTTTGATGAACTTAAAAGGGAAAGTATATCATAAAATTAAAGTAACTTTTGATGAGAATGGAGGAGGAGATGATTATGACGATGTGTTTGTGTATTGGATTGATAGTAATAGTTATAAAGTAGATTTTTTAGCCTATTCCTATCATGTAAATGGAGGAGGCGTGCGTTTTAGAGAGGCTTATAATGAAAGAATTATTAACGGAATTCGCTTTGTAGATTATAACAATTACAAGCCAAAAAGTAAAGATGTTTCCCTTTTGGAACTGGATAAATTGTTTGAAACAGATAACTTAAAACTACTGTCTAAAATTGAATTAAAAAATATAGATGCTAAATAGATAAGTTAGTTAGATTGCAACTCAACTTGTTTAAGCTCCTTATTTTGCATTCTTTTTATTTTATTTTCACTTGGAATTGATTTTCGTTCAAGTGAAGAATAGCGTTCATCCCAGTTTTCATCTATTGTTTTCAACTTTTTAAAATTGATTTTAATTTTATTGTTTTTAATTTCAAGCATATTACCATTAACGGATTTAAGTTTGAAATTACCTTCATCATCTGTTCTGGAAAATTGAATTAAATTCTCTTCTTCATCATAAAACTCCATATTGATTGGTTTATTTCTACAACATGACAAGTCTACTTTACCATCTAAAAATACAATTTGTCTATCTAGGCTTATTGCTTCATATTTAATGGAATCAATAGCAATTTCCATTGCTTTTAATCTATCATCTTTTTTAGGAATAAATTTTATGGGAGCACTTAAAAAAGTGATGCTTCCTTTTTCTGAAGTAAGTTTTACAGTAATATCAGTATTATTATTTTCTAAATCAATCCAATAAGCAGGATCCTGATATTCTTTTTTATTTTGAGCTAAAGAATAGGCACATAGGCTAAAGCTTATAGTAAGAAGTAATAAACGTTTCATCTGTTAAATTTTTAGTTTTCAACTTGTCAGATGTAATTTGCCAATTAATTATTTGGTAAAACCAAAAGAGGGAACTGGCTCATTCCATGTCAACAATGCAATTAATTAGTATGTTAAATTACTAAAATTTAAGCAGATACTAAAATTGTTAATTGAAATAGTTTGTAAAACTTGTAAATTTCTGGATGGCAAAACGTATTAAACACTGTTTATTTAGCTGGATTTACTAATGGATTTACTACTGTATTTACTACTGTAGTTTCTGTTGAGGTTTTAAACTGCTCGTCAATTGGTTTTTCGTAAACTTCAATAGTAGCAAAACGGATGTCTGCATTTGCATCGAATGACTTTAGTTGGGTAAAATTAAATTTAAGCTTACCATGATTTATTTCGATTAAATTACCATTAATACTTTTTAATTTAAAGTTTCCAAACTCATCAGTTTTTGTAGTTTGAATTAAATTGTAATCGTCATCGTAAAACTCTAATGAAATACTTGCTTGGTAACAGCAAGACATATCAATTTTTCCTCTAAAATAAATCATTAATCTACCTTTAATATCATAGGAAGCATTAATATTTTTTATTTTAATGTTTAAATCTGTTAAGCCTTCCTCTGGAATAGGAGTAAACTTTACAGGAAGTATATAGTTGTGTATTTGATCCTCTTTGTTTTTAATTACAAAAGGTGTGTCTTTAATATCAGTATCTTCTGCTAAATTAATATTGATATCTGTTGGATAGTCTTTAAACGTAATCCAATTGTCTTGTGCGTTGCCTAAAAAGGCACACAATAACATTACTGTAAATAGTATATTTTTTTTCATGATTTGGAGGGGTTTACCACAAAGTTATATAATCACAAAGTATGCCAAACAAGAAATTGGTTGAGGAGTAAAAATATTCGGTTATTGGATTAGAAATGCAAAAATAATCGTTAAAATACTGCTAATCAATTACAATAAGTGAGTTGAAGAATTTTTTGTTATTAATATGTACTATATATAAATTTGAATTATTGCTATCGTCAATCTGTTTGTATTTATCTTCATTTAAAAGTTTATTTACAAACACAGGAGTCGTGTTGCTATGTCCAACAATTAAGACGGTTTTACCTTTAGTTTTTTCCTTAAAATTATCTATTTCTAGATTTCTAGGGTTATAAATTATTATTTCTAATCGTTTATTATCTGCAGTAGGTTGAGCAGTTTCTTTAGTTCTAAAATAATCTGTAGAGTAAACAGCATCAAAGGGAACGTGTTTTAATGTGTTTGCCCAATTTTGAGCCCTTGATAATCCTTTTTTAGTTAAATGAGGATCTTTTACATCTTCTTCACTTCTGTCTTTTTCTGCATGTCTTATAAGATAATAAGTCGTAGCGTTTTTATCATTTTTGTTTTGAGAAAATGATGAAGATACTGTTAGTAATGTAAAAATTAGAATGAAGAGATATTTCATTATAATAGGTTGTTTATCTATCTTCTAAGCTAGTTCAAGAGCAATTTCTATCATGTCTTTAAATGTAGTCTCACGTTCTTTACTAGTAGTTCGTTCTCCTGTAACTAAAGAATCTGAAATAGTTAATATTGTTAGAGCATTTACATTGTGTTTTGCTGCAATAGTATAAAGCCCAGCGGTTTCCATTTCTACGCAAAGCACTCCGAATTTCGACCATTTTTTATATGATTCGAAATCATCAGCATAAAATTCATCACTTGTAAAAACGTTTCCAGCTTTTACTTCGATGTTTTTTTCTTTAGCTGCTTCAACGGCTTTAATAAATAATCCAAAGTTTGCAGTAGGAGCATAATCTGCACCACCAAAACGGAGCTCGTTAACACCAGAATTAGAAGATGCTGCCATTGCCATTACAATATCTCTAATTTTCACACTTTTTTGATATGATCCTGCGCTACCAACTCTAATAAGGTTTTTTACACCATAACCTGTAATAAGCTCATGTGCATAAATTGAAATACTAGGAACTCCCATTCCTGTTCCCATTACAGATACTTTTTTACCGTTATAGGTTCCAGTATATCCTAACATATTTCTTACTCTGTTAAAACAAACAGGATTTTCAAAGAAGGTTTCTGCTATCCATTTAGCTCGAAGAGGATCGCCAGGAAGAAATATGGTTTCTGCAATCTCTCCTTTTTTGGCTTCTATATGTACACTCATAATTAGTTTAAAGTTTAAAGTTGCAAGTTGAAATGTTCTGACTCTTGCGTATTAAATTGTTTTTTAATAATCTGATTTTGATGTTGTTCCTGATACAATGGCAATTCCAGAAGATGTTCCTAATCTCATGACTCCAAGATCAATATACTCTTGAGCAGTTTTTGCGTCTCTAACACCACCTGATGCTTTTATCTTCATTTTATCACCAGCAACACTCTTCATTAGTTTTACATCTTCAATTGTTGCTCCTCCAGTACCAAATCCAGTAGAAGTTTTGATAAAGTCTGCTTTTGCTTTTAAGGCCAAAGCACTTACTTTTAGTATGTCTTCTTTATCTAAATAACAAGTTTCCAATATAACTTTAAGTGTGTTTTTAGGCATTGCTTTTTTTACAGCTTTAATGTCTTTGTATACTTTTTTTAAGTCATTACTTTTTAAAAGTCCAACATTAATAACCATGTCAATTTCGTCAGCTCCATCTTTAAGAGCTTGCTTAGCTTCGTAAACTTTTGCTTTAGTGCTCATGGCTCCAAGTGGGAATCCAATAACACTACAAACTTTAACCTTACTTTTCTTTAACTCTTTTTTAGCTAGTTTAACATAACAACTATTTACACAAACAGAAAAGAATTCATGCTCTTTTGCTTCTTTACATAACTTAATTATATCATTTTTAGTTGCGGTTGCTTTTAATAATGTGTGGTCTATATATTTATTTAATTCCATATGTTTTTTTATAGAATACAAATTTAATACTTATATAATTTTAGTACATGATTTTTATCAGAATAATTTATATAAAAAAAGCAACGCTTTTCTAATTAAAGATTCACGTTGCTTTCTAACTAACCAACCATTATGAAAACGGTTCAAGGTGTGTAACTATTGCACACTTGACTTTTATAAATCTTCAGTTACTAAATCACCTTGATTTCTAAAGACTAATTTATCATCAAAGGCATCTAGTAAAATGATGCTATCGGTTGTAATTCTACCAGAAAGTAATTCTTTACTTAATTCATTTAATACTTCTTTTTGAATCACTCTTTTAACAGGTCTTGCTCCATATTCTGGATTGTAACCTTTTTCAGCTAAATAAGCGACTGCATCAGGAGTGGCATCAAAAGTAATACCTTGTTGTGCAATCATTTTAGTAACGCCTTTAAGCTGTAGTCCAACAATATCTGAAATGTTCTCTTTGCTTAACGGTGTAAACATAATGATGTCATCTATCCTATTCAAGAATTCTGGTCTAACACTTTGTTTCAATATGGCTAACACATCTACTTTGGCAGCTTCAATTGCCGAATCTATATCTTTAGTTGCATTAAAACGTTCGTGAATAATATCGCTTCCCATATTAGAGGTCATGATTATTATAGTGTTTTTAAAATCTGCTACACGACCTTTGTTATCTGTCAAGCGACCTTCATCTAATACTTGCAATAGAATATTGAACGTATCTGGATGTGCTTTTTCAATTTCATCTAACAAGACAACAGAATATGGTTTTCTACGAACAGCTTCAGTAAGTTGTCCACCTTCTTCGTAACCAATATATCCTGGAGGCGCTCCAATCAATCTGCTAACTGCGTGTCGTTCTTGATATTCGCTCATATCAATTCTTGTCATCGCATTTTCATCATCAAACAAGTATTCTGCTAATGCTTTTGCTAACTCTGTTTTACCAACTCCAGTGGTTCCAAGGAATAAGAAGGTTCCTATTGGTTTTTGTGGATTTTGTAAACCTGCTCGACTACGTCTTACAGCATCACTAACAGCAACTATTGCTTCTTCTTGTCCAACCACTCGTTTATGCAATTCGTCTTCAAGCTTTAATAGTTTTTCACGTTCACTTTGAATCATTTTTGTGACTGGTATTCCTGTCCATTTTGCAACTACTTCTGCAATGTCATCATAAGTAACCTCTTCTTTAATTAAAGATGTTTCGCCTTGATCTTGTAATTGTTTTTGAAAACCTTCAAGTTGTTCTTGAGCTTCTTTTATCTTTCCGTAGCGTAATTCTGCTACTTTACCATAATCACCTTCACGTTCTGCGCGTTCTGCTTCTAACTTGAAATTCTCAATATCTTGTTTGGTATTTTGAATATTATCGACTATTTCTTTTTCGCTTTTCCATTTAGCATTAATAATGTTTCTATCTTCTTTAAGATTCGCTAAATCAGATCGTAATGATTTTAATTTAGATTCATCTTTTTCCCTTTTAATGGCTTCAATTTCAATTTCCAATTGCATTATCTTTCTGTCCAAAACATCTAATTCTTCTGGTTTAGAATTGATTTCCATTCGTAATTTAGAAGCAGCTTCATCCATTAAATCGATAGCTTTATCTGGTAAAAAACGATTGGTAATATATCGTTGAGACAATTCTACAGCACCAATAATTGCTTCATCTTTGATTCTAACCTTATGGTGTGTTTCATACTTTTCTTTGATACCACGAAGGATGGAAATAGCACTTTCTGTATCAGGTTCATTTACCATTACTTTTTGGAAACGTCTTTCTAATGCTTTATCCTTTTCGAAGTATTTCTGATATTCATCCAAAGTAGTTGCTCCAATGGCACGTAATTCACCACGAGCTAAAGCTGGTTTTAAAATGTTTGCAGCATCCATAGCTCCTTGTCCACCACCTGCACCAACAAGAGTGTGGATTTCATCAATAAATAACACAACATTGCCATCGCTTTCAGTTACCTCTTTAATGACAGCTTTTAAACGTTCTTCAAACTCCCCTTTAAATTTGGCTCCAGCAATCAATGCTCCCATATCTAAGGCAAAGATTTGTTTGTCTTTAAGATTTTCTGGAATGTCTCCATCAATAATTCTGTGAGCTAAACCTTCTGCAATAGCAGTTTTACCTGTTCCAGGTTCACCAACTAAAATTGGGTTGTTTTTGGTTCTACGTGATAAAATTTGAAGAATTCTACGAATTTCCTCGTCTCGACCAATAACTGGATCTAATTTTCCATCTTTTGCTAATTGGTTAAGGTTTTTTGCATATTTATTCAATGCATTATAGGTTTCTTCCTGACTTTGGGACGTTACTCGATCTCCTTTACGTAATTCATCAATAGCAGCTTGTAAACCTTTTTCAGTTACACCTTGGTCTTTTAAAATTTGAGAGATTTTACTCTTTGTTTTAAAGATTCCGAGGATTAAATGCTCGATGGATACAAAATCATCGTTCATCTTTTTAGCTAGAATAGATGCTTCATTCAATGATTTATTCGCTTCGCGCGAAAGCATGATTTCTCCACCAGAAACTTTTGGAAAGCTTTCTAGCTCTTTATCCAAAATCTGTTGTACCATTGTTACGTTTACATTCAATTTTTTTAAAATGAATGGTAATACGTTTTCATCAACAGTAAAAATGGCTTTAAAAATATGTTCATTTTCTATTTGTTGATGACCATAGCTTTGAGCAAGTTGTTGTGCCTGCTGAATGGCTTCTTGTGATTTAATTGTATAGTTATTAAAATTCATGATTTTTGTTTTTTCTTTTCAAATCATACTAGTCAATAATCCTACCAATGCATCAATAAAGACAAAATGTCTATTTTATGCAGTAATAGCGTGACTTTTAGTCAGTTTGTAAGGAATCAATAATACTTTAGACTACTTTTGAAATCACATTTTAAGTTTAAAAATTAATGAGTTTTATAAATAAGTTATTTGGGTCTTCGGCAGGCTCAGACACCAAAAAGAAAGAAGAAAAGGTCTTGCCTTGGATTCCTTTAAATGATATCCAGCAGTTAAAACATATAGTAGAAAAATCTAAAACTAAAACTCAGGTTATTTTTAAGCATTCTACGCGATGTGGTATTAGCAGAATGGTCATCAACCAATTTGTTGACGGTTATAATTTAACCGAAAAAGATTTAGATTTATACTATTTAGATTTGTTGAGTTTTAGGGATGTATCTAGTGAAGTTGGTTATAAGTTTCAAGTCGTTCATCAATCTCCACAGCTATTGGTTATAAAAAATGGAGTAGTGGTTGCTCATGATTCTCATGGTGCAATAAATGGTATTGATTTGGGGCGGTTTGTTTAAAGTTTATGTATAGCTTAACTGTTTAAACTATTGAGTTTTAGCTTTTAAAAAACTAACTTCTCTTTTCGAACTATATAGTTTATTAAAACGAAACAATATCTAACCGATAAGCGTAACTCCAAAAATAGACATAAAAAACTCCCAAAGTAATTTGGGGGTTTTTGTTTTTTTATCCTCTTAAA
>RCNF010000987.1_pt1 | contig 14864 bp, 14 predicted proteins | sample 2041311 | NCBI WGS metagenome assembly RCNF01 (sample SAMN09708228, study PRJNA481090) | Marine sediment metagenome, whole genome shotgun sequencing project. | biome: marine sediment; feature: ocean; material: sediment; isolation source: Sewage treatment plant 2 marine sediment (STP2) ... | reverse complement strand
TTTTTTGAGAATTGTATGTGTTAAAAAGCCATCAAAATATATATTCAGTTTTTATGGGGTGATAGATCTCCTCTCAACAATCCCAAAATACTTATCATTCTTTTTTGCTGGTTCTCAGTATTTTACTGCGTTTCGAGCTCTAAGGCTTTTAAGAGTATTCAGAATTTTAAAACTGGTCCGTTTTGTAGGAGAATCAAATAATTTATTGAGAGCAGTAAATGCAAGCAAAACTAAAATATTTGTTTTTGTTTTTTTTGTTCTTATCATCTCTGTCATTTTAGGTACTGTTATGTATTTAATTGAAGGTCCACAGCATGGTTTTACTAGTATTCCGCATAGTATTTATTGGACCATAGTAACATTAACGACGGTAGGTTACGGAGATATTTCCCCAGAAACGCCCCTTGGTCAGTTTATAGCCACTTTTATTATGATCATAGGTTACGGTATAATTGCTGTACCTACTGGAATAGTATCAGCAGAATATGCTGGATCTAAAAAAACTGAATTTGATAAAGGGCGATCATGTGAAAGTTGTGGTGCAGATATTCTTCGAAATGACGCCGAATATTGCAGAAGATGTGGTCATAATTTAGAAGATGAATAAGTATCTTATTACAATTGTAGGTCCAACAGCAATTGGCAAAACCTCGTTAAGTATTGACATTGCAAAACATTTTAATACAGAGATCGTTTCTTCAGACTCCCGTCAATTTTATAAAGAAATGAATATTGGTACAGCAGTACCAAGTATAGAAGAATTAAAACGGGTAAATCATCATTTTATTCAAAACTTATCTATCCACGATGACTATAACGTTGGTCAATTTGAAAAAGATGCCATTGCTACCTTACATGAACTATTCAAAAAACATAATATTGTTGTGATGGTTGGCGGCAGTGGTTTATATGTTGATGCTGTTTTAAAAGGTTTGGATAGTTTTCCGGAAGTTGACCTATCAGTTAGAAAAAATTTAAAATTACAATTAGAAGAAAAAGGTATTAAAACATTGCAAGAGCAATTAGAAAAATTAGATCCTGAAACCTTTCAAAAAATTGATATTGAAAATCACCAACGAGTCATAAGAGCATTAGAAATTTGTATTGGTACGGGCAATCCATTTTCATCATTTTTAACTGATAAAATTATTCAAAGAAATTTTATACCAATAAAAATAGGCTTGACTGCTGATAGAAATATTATTTATGATAGAATTAATGAACGAGTTGATATAATGATGGCATCTGGCCTACTAGATGAAGTTAAATTTTTGTTTAAATATAAAAATTTAAATGCTTTACAAACAGTTGGTTACAAAGAGTTGTTTAGCTATTTAGAAAATGAAATATTATTAGATTTTGCTATTGAAGAAATTAAAAAAAATACACGCCGTTTTGCCAAACGACAATTGACCTGGTATAGAAAAGACAACGAAATCTCCTGGTATGATTTTACAGAAAACACACAAATTATTATCGACTTCATCAATGCAAAAATTATCAAAGAATGAAAAATGAATATGTAGATATTGATACGTTAAAATTTTTATTATTTAATGTTCATCAAGTTGAAAATTTATTGAGTAAAGATCGTTTTAAGGAATATGATAAAACATCAATTGATATTTTTATCGACTCTGTAAAGTCATTTTCTGACATTTCATTATACCCATATATTAAAGATATGGACGATAAGCCATCCTATTTTAAAGATGGTAATATTAATGTTCACCCTCAATTTGAAAATATTCTAAAAAATGCCGGTGAAATGGGTCTCGTTGGTGCTATGTATGATTTTGAAGATGGAGGAGTGCAGTTACCATCCACTATTTTTCATGCTGCTTATTTCATCATGGAAGCCGCTAATAATCATGTACCAGGATATTTAGGTTTAACAGCTGGTTCCGCTAATTTGATCCTGTCTTTTGGCAATCAGAAACTAAAGGATACTTATGTGCCAAACATGCTAGATCTAACTTGGGGAGGTACTATGTGTTTGACAGAGCCACAAGCCGGTAGTTCACTTTCTGATATTACTACTTCAGCTACACCAACGAATGACGATTACTATCTAATAAAAGGTCAAAAAATATTTATATCAGCCGGTGATCACCAATTTTCAAGCAATTTTGTCCATTTAGTACTCGCTCGAATAAAAGGAGCCCCCTCAGGAACAAAAGGAGTTTCTTTATTTGTTGTTCCTAAAAATAGACCCAATGACCACGATGATTTTGTTCATAATGATGCTGTAGTTGCCGGTGAATTCGAAAAAATGGGACAAAAAGGATATTGCACCACACATTTGGTATTTGGTGATCATGACGATTGTAGAGGATGGATCGTTGGCGAACCTAACAAAGGTTTATTTTATATGTTCCAAATGATGAATGAAGCCCGTATCGCTACAGGGCGCATGGGAACAGCTATTGCCTCCGCCGCTTATTTTTCATCGTTAAAATATGCGAATGAACGCCCACAAGGAAGAAAACTAAATGATTCCGGTCAAAAAAATGTGAAAGAAGAACAAACACTGATCATTAATCATCCTGATATTAAGAGATTATTATTTTCTCAAAAAGCCATTATTGAAGGCTCACTTAGTTTGATTTTAGAAACAGCAAATTATGTAGACAAAGAAATGACAAGTGATAATGACAAAGAAAAATCCGATTATAATTTGTTGTTAGAACTCCTTACACCTATTGCAAAAACATATCCCGCCGAGCAAGGCATCAAATCAACCAGCCATGCTATTCAAATTTTAGGTGGTTATGGTTTCTGTTCTGATTTTATGCCACAACAATACTATAGAGATATTAGGATAATTGCCATTTATGAAGGAACCACAGGAATTCAATCACTAGATCTATTAGGAAGAAAAATTACCCAGAAAAATGGCAAAGCACTTGAATTGTTAGCCACTGAGATTCAACAAACAATTGCAAATGCCAATTGTTATAATGAATTGCGACCATTTGCTGATATTCTATTAGAAAATTTAGGACTTGTTAAAAAAGTTATGAGCATTTTAATGCCTCATGCAATAAAAGGGAACTACGAGCGCTTTCTGGCGGACGCCAGTGTATTTATGGAATTTTTTGGTGCAATTGTCATAGGATGGCAATGGCTGAAAATTGCTACTAAAGCCTCAACTATGTTGGAAAATAGTAATGGAAATCAGCCTAAAGAATTTTATAACAGTAAAATACATACCATGAAATTTTTCTATACTTATGAACTAGTAAAAACTAAGGGACTTGCAAAAACCCTTATGAATACTGAAAAATTGACCATTACAGCTTCTAAAGATCTTTTTTAATAAAATAAATTCTCTAATTTTATATTAATTAGATCCTTATGTTTCCAATTAATTAGGAAATAAAACCAATTTATTTTTTTTTGTTAACTTGGTCTTACCATAAACCTTAATCTTTCCATATGTTAAATTTCGACTCACCAATTGCTGCTTTTGAGTATTGGGAAAAAAACACCCCATCTAAACCATTTTTAAGACAACATTTCAATAATAAGGTTCTCAGTTATTCTTTTGAAGAAAGTGGAGATGAGATTAGACGAATGGCAAGTGCTTTAACTGCTTTTGATTTACCTCCCCAAAGTAAAATAGCACTCTTATCAAAAAATTGCCCCCATTGGATCATGGCAGATATTGCAATCATGATGGCGGGTCATATTTCTATCCCTATTTATCCTACTTTACAAGCTGATTCGATTCAACAAATATTAGAGCATAGTGAATCTAAAGCCATTATCATAGGGAAACTTGACAATTACGAATCCCAGAAAGACGGAATTCCTGATATTCATAAAATTAGTGTTGAGCTATATGGTATCAATGAGAACTACACTTGGGAAGGTCTTTTAATGCAACATAAACCCATTCAAAATGTTTTAAAACCAGACCCAGCAAACCTTATTACCATTATTTATACTTCCGGCACAACTGGTAATCCAAAAGGTGTTATGCACTCGTTTGCTAATTTCACTTATGCTTCAAATACTATCTTAGATATTCTGATTCTTCCTGAACATCCTAAATTTTTTTCCTATCTACCACTCTCACATATTGCCGAAAGAGTTGGAATTGAACTCAGTGGTATATTTAGAGGTGCCTCTATAACATTTGCTGAGTCTTTAGACACCTTTGCTCATAATTTGGAAGCAACGCAACCTCAATTGTTTTTTGCAGTCCCTAGAATTTGGGCAAAATTTCAAGAAAAATTATTGGAAAATATACCACAAAAAAAATTAAACAATTTATTAAGCATACCAATAATTAAAAGTATCATAAAGAAAAAAATCAAAAAAAAATTGGGCTTATCTGAAGCTGTTTTAATGATTTCGGGTGCTGCTCCCCTTGCTGTTAGTCTTATGAACTGGTATAAAAAAATTGGTATCACTATTTTACAAGGTTATGGCATGACGGAAGATTGTATTCTTTCACATTTTAATTTGCCCGAAGATAACAGAATAGGTACTGTTGGTAGAGCTGTCAAAGGAGTAACCGCGAAATTATCATCAGAAGGTGAAATTTGTATTTTGAATAATTGCTTAATGAAGGGGTACTATAAAAACCCCGAAGATACTGCCTCAGCATTTGATGAAGAAGGCTATTTAAAAACAGGAGATATTGGTGAATATGATCACGAAGGATTTTTAACGATTACTGGGCGTGTTAAAGATCAGTTTAAAACTGATAAAGGTAAATACATTTCTCCAGCTCCGATTGAATTAGAGTTTTCAAAAAATCCATATATAGAACAAATTTGTATTGTAGGTATGGGAATTCCACAGCCTATTTTATTGATTATTCTAACTGCTGAAGCAAAAAACATTGACAGACAGGAACTCAGTGAAAACCTCATCAATATGATTAAATCAATAAACCCTACTCTTGAAAAGCATGAAAAAATTGAAAAAGTCATTATTATGAAAGAGGATTGGACCGTTGAAAACGGGCTCATTACACCCACCTTAAAAGTAAAGAGAAATCAAGTCGAAAAGATACACATGCCAATGTATAAATCATGGTTTGATTCTAAAGAAAAAGTAATTTTTGAAAAATAATTATATGTGATTAAATGAAATTACACTTAACAACGCAACAGCTAGAAGATGGATTAGAGCATATAAAAAATTCACCAAAGGATATCACTTTAATAGATATGATAGTCTGCAGACCGAGTGAAGGTGATAGAAAAATGCTTCAAGAAGGATATCTGGATAAAGAAAAAGGACTTGTTGGGGATAATTGGCTTGAAAGAGGCAGCTTAAAAACTACCGATGGTAGTTCACATCCTGAAATGCAGCTCAACATAATGAACTCAAGAAGCATCTCACTCATTGCACAACAAAAAGACCGATGGCCATTAGCTGGTGATCAATTATTTATTGATATAAATTTAACTGACAAAAATATTCCGGCAGGTACTAAATTATCTGTAGGGCAAGCTATTGTAGAAGTTACGGCTATCCCCCATAATGGATGTAAAAAATTCACTGACCGATTTGGAATCGATGCTGTCAAATTTGTGAATTCATCAATTGGCAAAGAATTACACTTGCGTGGTGTAAATGCAAAAATCATAAAATCTGGTAAAATAAAAGTTGGAGATATGGTAAAAAAGATCCTTTAATAGATCTTTTTATTATATAATTCAGGATATTTTGCAGTTATGTCTTTATAAAAATCTTCTATAATTTTCATGTCCTTATCAATATCTCCAGATAAGGAAATTGAACCACCTATACCCGCAATTTTATTTTCGTAGTCTAAATATCCTAATGAAACTGGAACGTTCGCTTTTTTAGCAATATGATAAAAACCCATTCTCCATTTCCTTACTCTTTTTCTTGTGCCTTCGGCAGGTACTAACAAAACAAGTTTTTCGGTTTCTTTAAACAGGCCAACAGCATAATCGACCATATTATTATTTTTACTTCTATCAACACCAATGGCACCAAGCCATTTAAAAAGTAATCCTTTTAAACCTTTCGTATAATCATCTTTGATTAAAAATTTGGCATTCACTCCTTCTTTCCAGTATACTGCTATGGCAAATAATAAATCCCAATTGGATGTGTGAGGAGCGGCTATCATAACACATTTTTCAGAATGATATTGTTTAAGATAGCTTGCTTTCCATCCGAAAATGAACAATACAAAGTTTGCTATTATTTTTTTCATAATAAATAATTATTCTTCTTCAAAAAAATCATCTTTAAAACCTATTAAGTATAATTTTTCCTGAGCCCTGGTTACGGCCGTATATAACCATCTAAGATAAGAAATATCCTGTCCATTAGGCAAATAAGGTTGCTCAATAAATACAGTCTTCCATTGCCCTCCCTGACTTTTATGACAGGTCATGGCATAAGAAAATTTAATTTGTAATGCATTAAAATATTTGTTGTTTTTCACCGATAAAAGCCTCTTATAAGAAGATTTTTCATGAGCAAAATCTTTTTTTACTTCTTCATACAATTTATTAGAATCATCATATGAAAGTGAGGGCGTTTCACTTGTCAAAGTATCTAAAATAATAACCGTTTCAAAAGGTTTTTGATCAGGATAGTCAATCATCCTAACGGTTACCTCTGCAAATCTAAATCCATATAACTCCTTATAATTAAAAATTTGCATAATCTCGCAAATATCTCCATTGGCAATAAAACCTGCAGAAGAAGAATCTTTTAACCAAAAATAATTATTTTTGACTACCATTACATAATCTCCTGTTGCAATTTCATTTTCCTGCCCTCTTATTTTACTCCTTATTTGTTGATTATATTGATTGGCACGTTTATTAGATCTAACTATCAAAGTGGTATCCTCTACCCCATTATTATCGTACGCCGTGGTTATAGCATCTTCTATTTCGTAACCATCTGTTAATCGAATAACATCAGGGAAATCTAATCTGAATTTAAATTCTGTAATGTCATACTCATTTAATAACAACCTTAATTGTGTAGCATTGGCCAAAATACCAGAGTCTTGATGTTGTCTCATAACCTCATCTAACTCAATTTCTATAACATTTTTATTATAATTTAATTCAAGTGTATCTGCTTGAAGCGCTGGGCTCATTTCCAATTTAACTGGAGGTAATTGTGCCGTGTCACCAATAAAAATTAGTTTACAATTTTTACCGGAATATACATAAAACAGTAAATCATCTAATAATGATCCGTTTTCAAACAATTTAGCATCTGCTGCTCTATCGGGTATCATAGAGGCTTCATCAACGATAAAAATAGTATTAGTATGCTTATTATTTTGCAAGACAAAAGAAACACTACCATTTTTCGCTTTTCGCGGATGATAAATTTTTTTATGTATGGTATAGGCTTGCCTGTTGGAATAGTTTGCAATAACCTTAGCTGCCCGTCCAGTAGGTGCTAATAAAACAGACTTCAGACCAGCACGCCAAAGGTTATTAACCACAGTACTCATAGTAGTAGTTTTACCGGTACCAGCATATCCTTTAAGTAAAAAAAGTTTTCGGTTATCCGTATCAAAAAAAAAATCAGATAGCATCTCTAAAAGACTATCCTGAACTGTTGTTGGACTAAATGGAAATTTTTCTGATAGGGTATTATAAAACTGTTTTGAGTTGCTAATCATTAAATAAATCAATAAAAGACCAAAGGTACAAATTGATTTAGGCTTAAAAGTTTTAAGCATTAAAAAATTTTTGTAGATTTGCGTATAACCATTTAAAAAACTAATTCAACACAAAATGAGTACAATTTTAATTATCATAGCAGCGATACTAGTTGTGGGATTATTGTCTTACCTCATAGTAAACAAGGTTCCTAAAAAATTAAGACCTATAATCTCGATAATACTTTGGATGTTAATAATTTTTCTCGGGTATAAAATTTATCAAAGTATTATGGGCCCTATAGAGTTCAATAAGGAGAAGAAAATTAGATATACCTTAGTTATTGAAAATTTAAAAATTATTCGTGATGCAGAAGTAGCATATAAAGAAGTTACCGGTAATTTTACGGATAAGCCAGCTAATTTGATTAGTTTTATTGATACTGCTAAATTTGCAATTACAGAAACTAAAAACATTGTGATTACAGAACAAAGAGGCGCAATCTCAGTTGATGTTGAAAAAAGAGTTACTGATACTATAGGTTTCAAAGATGTAAGAGCTAGCTTTGCTGGTAGAGATTATAAAAATATGTTTGGAGTACCTAACACCGATGCTAAATTTGAAATTAAAACCGGTTGGGTTGAAAAAGTACAAGGTGTCAAAGCTCCTGTTTTTGAAGCCAGAGTTGATAAAGCAATTGTTTTAAAAGGTTTGAACAAGGATTTGATGAGAATGGAAAAAGAATCTCTTGGTGGTGCTGAAGTAAGTGGCGCATATATTTCTGTAGGTTCTTTAGAAAATGTAAATACCAGTGGTAACTGGCCCCCATCGTATGATCCAGACGGAGAAAAAGATAAAGACAAATAATTTAACAAATTTTGAAGAAAGTCATTTATCCATCCAATTTAGTTTGGATGGATTTTCTTTTTGTGTATTCCATAAAGACAGCAAAACTTTTAAAGCACTTTATGATTATAGCTTTGAAGAATCTAACAATACCCCTCAAAAATTATTAGAGAATATTTCTTCCATTTTTGATAAAGAAGAATTGCTTCAAAAAAAATATCATTCGGTCAATATCAGCCATATTAATGAACTGGCGGCATTAGTACCAAAATCTTTATTCGATAAAGAGAAGTTAAAAGACTATTTACGTTTTAATACAAAGATTTTTAAACATGATTATTTGGCATATGACGAGATAGTTAATCAAGATGTTGTCACTGTTTATATTCCATACATAAATATTAACAACTTTTTTATTGACCGGTTTGGCGGTTATGACTTCAAACATTACTCTCATATACTTATCGAAAATTTATTGAGTATTTATAAATATAGTCTGGTGCCTCACGTTTTTGCTCATGTTCATAATAACCATTTTGAATTAATAGTAATAGCGGACAAAAAACTCCAATTATACAATACATTTACTTTTTCAACTAAAGAAGATTTTATTTATTATGCTTTATTTACAGCAGAACAATTGAAACTAAATCCCGAAAAATTTGAATTTATTTTATTAGGTTCTGTTGAAAAAGATGATGAACTGTACAAAATAGCTTATAAGTATATTAGGAATGTAAGTTTGATTGAAAACAGATCTAAATATTCATATGATGATGTTTTTACCGAATCAGATAAAAGAACCTATTACACCTTGTTAAATCAGTATTAATGCGCATTATATCGGGTAAATACAAGGGTAGGCGTATTACCGCACCAAAGAATCTTCCTGCCAGGCCCACTAAAGATTTTGCAAAAGAAGCCTTATTCAATATCATAAATAATAACTATTATTTCAATGAATTGAGTGTATTAGACCTATTTGCCGGTATTGGTAGTATCAGTTTTGAATTTGCCTCGAGAGGCACTCAAGATATTATAAGTGTCGACCAGCATTATCATTCTTTAAAATTTATTGAAAAAATCGCTAAAGAATTTGAATTCCCAATTCAGACCATTAAAAGTGATGTTTTTAAATTCTTAGAAAAGGCAGTGCTTAAACGCGATATAATTTTTGCCGATCCCCCATATGAATACAGTAAAGAACAATTTCAAAATATAATTACCTTGGTTTTTGCAAATGAGCTTCTTAATGAAAATGGTACGCTCATCATCGAGCATTCAAATCGAACTGATCTTTCCGACATCGCTAAATATACTTATTCTAAGAAATATGGTAATAGTATGTTCAGCTTTTTTGAAAATAAACATTCTTAAAAATCACCAATACTTACCTAAATATTAGTAATTTAGTGTCTTTCAAAATTAAAACCTCCTATCTCATGAAAAAAATATTGCTTATTCTATTAATTCTAATTAGTGTAATATCCTGTAAAAATGATCAGGGAAAAATAAAAAAACAGGCCATTGTTGATAATTTAAAATCCTATTCGATTGAACAAATCATGGATAACGAATCTGTATTTGGTGGTAGTTTTTCTCCAGATAACTCAAAATTATTAGTTACGAGTAATAAATCAGGCATATATAATATGTATACCGTACCAACGGATGGCGGCGAATATGAACCTTTAACACATTCGGACAGTTCATCAGTCTTTGGAATTTCATATTTCCCGAATGATGAAAGAATGCTGTTTAGAATGGATAATAATGGAGATGAGGTTTATCACATTTATTTGAGAGATACTACCGGAGCTTTCAAAGAATTGACACCCGATAAAGGTGCGAGAGCATCTTTTTATGGGTGGGCACATGATGGTAATAGTTTTTATTATGGATATAATAATAGAGATCAAAGGTTTACTGATATTTATGAAATGGATCTAAATATCTTTGAATCTAAATTGTTATACCAAAATGATACAGGCCATTCCTTTGGTGGCATTTCAAATGATAAACGATATATGGCATTGGGTAAACCCATAAATACCAATGACAGCGATTTATTTATTTATTCTTTTAATGATAAATCACTAACAAAGATTAATGACACCCTTAGTGGAAATAGTGCTGCAGATTTTCATCCAACGAATAAATCTTTGTATTATACCACAGACGAAGGTAATGAGTTCTCATATTTAATGAAATATAATATTGAAGATCAAAGTCGAGAAAAAGTTTTACAAAAAGATTGGGACATTACTAATAGTTTTTTTACTCATGACGGAAAATATCAGATAACTTATGTTAATGCTGATGCAAAAACTGAAATTGAAGTAAGTGAAGTAGAAACCGGTAACTTGGTTAATTTCCCAACTTTTGATGCAGGAGACGTTAGTAATGTGAGTTTTTCAAGGGATGGAACGAAAGCACGGTTTTATGTAAGAGGATCTAATACACCGTCTGATCTATATTCTTATAATGTTGCGACCAAAGAATACAAAAAATTATCAGATGTATGGAATAAAGAAATTAATCCGTTAGATATGGTTACTGCTAAAGTAGTTCGTTATAAATCTTTTGACGGATTAGAAATTCCGGCTATTTATTATACCCCGTATCAGGCATCGATAAAGAACAAAGTCCCTGCATTAGTTTGGGTTCATGGTGGACCTGGAGGGCAATCAAGACAAAATTTTTCTCCTTTAATTCAATACTTAGTTAATAACGGATATGCCATTCTTGCTGTGAATAATAGAGGAAGTAGCGGGTACGGAAAGACATTTTATCAAATGGATGATCAAAATCATGGTGAAAAAGATTTACAAGACTGTATTGAAGGTAAAAATTGGTTAGCTGAGCAACCAGAAATTAATGGAGAACGTATTGGTATTATTGGAGGTTCATATGGAGGGTATATGACTATGGCAGCACTTACATTTAAGCCTGAAGAATTTGACGTTGGTGTAAATTTATTCGGTGTTACCAATTGGTTGAGAACCCTAAAAAGTATTCCACCATGGTGGGAAGATTTTAAAGATGCCCTTTATAAAGAAATGGGTGATCCTAATACTATAGATTCAGTGCGTTTGCATAAAATTTCACCATTGTTTCATGCTCAAAATGTAACCAAGCCTCTTATTGTTTTACAAGGTTCAAAAGATCCCAGAGTATTACAAGTTGAATCTGATGAAATTGTTGCCTCGGTAAAGGCAAATAATGTACCCGTAGAATATGTTCTGTTTGAAGATGAAGGCCATGGCTTTGTTAAAAAAGAAAATCAAATTGAGGCTTATGGAAAAATATTAGAGTTTTTAGATAAGTATTTAGGTCAAGAAATGCCAGTTAAAAATTAGATTAAAAGCCGCTTTTGAGCGGCTTTTTTATTCCAACCAATCTTTAAAATCTCTTACGCGCTCTCTGCTTACTATAACTTCATGCTCATTAAATGAATTCAATTTGATCTGTAATCTGGAATTTGTATAAGAAACCATATCTTTTATGGCATTGATATTTACATAAAACTTACGACTGACTCTAAAAAACGTCTGCGGTTCCAATTCTTTATCAAGATCTTCCAATGTAGCATCGATCAGGTAATCCCTATTGTCAGTTGTATGAATATAAGTTCCTTTATTTTCGCTGTAAAAACATTCTATAGTATCAATTGTGATCATCTTTAAATGCTGGCCGACCTTCACGGTAAATCGTTTTTTATATTCACGCTCTAGCGGATTTATCAATAATTTCTTAATATCCTCAAAATCTAAAGAAACATTTTTCCTTTCCGGGATTCGTTCTCTGTATTTAATAACAGCTTTTTCAAGATCTTCAGAATCAATAGGTTTTAACAAATAGTCAATGCTGTTAAGTTTAAAGGCCTGTAAAGCATACTCATCATAAGCTGTTGTAAAAATAATGGCACTTTTTACCTCTATGTTTTCAAAAATTTCAAAAGAAAGCCCATCTGATAATTGTATATCTAAAAATATAAGGTCAGGATGTTCATTTTCTTGAAACCATGCCAGTGATTCTTCTACCGAATGTAACATAACGTTTGCCTTAACATGTAAAGCTTGTAACATCCTGTCCAATCTTCTGGCTGCAGGCTTTTCGTCTTCAATAATGATCACATTCATTTTCTAAAGGACTTAAATTGATTGTTTTCTTCTTCCATAAAGTCTTTGATCTTACGTTCTTCCCAATTTTTACCAAAAAGAAAAGGCAAGCCGAATACCGTTAATCCATGAATGGCTAATCCAATTCCCCAAAATCCCCAAATAGCTAATGTTCCGAAATCCCAGAGCGATTCTACCAGGGTTTCACCTTCACCCATGTCACCATAAACTTTTAATACTGTAATGCCTGTATTAACAAGTACATAAATAGCTAGGTGTATATAAAATCCCTTGATCTTAGCTACACGTTGCTTTGCGAATATATATTTATCATCTTTACTGTGATTTTTTTCCATATCTCTTTTATTTATTGCCAATGACCGTTCTTTACCTTACTATTTTCTTCTTCCTCCATAAACTCTTTAATTTTTCTGGATTCCCAATCCTTGACGATCGAAAATTTAAGCCTGTATACATACAATCCATGTATTAACACACCTATCCCCCATAAAACCGGAATAAGTGCAACATTTATATTTAACCAATACATAAAACCACTATCGGTAGCTTCGGTCTTAGCAATAACAAAAGTTATGATTTGCTCTTTAAAAAGTAACCAAACGACTACAAAAATTATATAAATGAAAAGATGTTGATAAAACTCTTTGAGCTCTTTAACATGCTTTAAAGCGTTTTCATATTTAGTATTAATCTTATGATTTTTCATTGTAGTTAACTTTATTCCCAATGCTGGGTTTTAGTTCGTCCATCCTTATCTTGATCCATAAATTCCTTGATCTTTCTCTCTTCCCAATCTTTATTGAAAAAAGGATTCCATTGAAATACCCCAACTGCATGAAATACAATACCTATCCCCCATCCAAACGCAGCCCATAAGAACCATGCGTAGCTCCAACCATTGGTATAATAATTTATTATCGCCAAAAAAGAAATTACCAAAACATATGATGTTAGATTAGAATAGAATTTCTTTAGTTCTTCAACGCGCTCTTTAGCACGGATATATTTATTTTCTTTATCAAAATTTTCCATGATTATTAGTTTTAAATTCGTTAATCTTTATTCATAAACTCTCGTATCTTACGCTCTTCCCAGTTCTTTCCAACAAACGGACTATAGCCATAAGCTTCCATTCCATGTGACACAAGTCCAAATCCCCAACCTAAGATCGGGAAAATAACCCATGGAAAATCTGTTGTTCTATAATTTACATAGGCTAAAATAGGGATGACCACTATGTAGGATATCAGATTTGAATAAAAACCTTTAATTTTCTCTACTTTTTCTTTTGCTCTTACATACCGTTTATCATCTATATAAGTTTCTTGTGTTTTCATTATTGAAATTTGTTTAGTAAGCATCGGTATTGCAACAGAAAAATGCGATGCTGTTTTGTTAATATTTACAGCCTTATTAGACAATAAGCTATAGCGTTGCTTAATGTTAGCCAATCCAACTCCGCTGCTCTTTTTTAAAACTTCTTTTGGTTGTAATCTATTTTCTACAACCAAATTACCTTGGTTTTCGTAAATCTTTATATGTAGGGGCTTAGATGAGTTTACAATATTGTGTTTTACAGCATTCTCCAATAATAGTTGTAATGAAAGAGGTACTACTTTAGCTTCAGGGTTATTTGACTTTTCAGGAATCTCAAATACGATACTGTCTTCAAAGCGCATTTTAAGTAACCTTATATAGGTATTAGCAAAATTTAATTCTTCATCAACAGTCACCAATTCTTTATTTTTTTGTTCCAATACATATCTATACACCTTTGATAAAGCTGTAGTAAATTGTTGGGCAGCGACCGGATTTTCATCGATTAAACTTGTTAGTACATTTAAGCTATTGAATAAAAAATGAGGATCTAACTGATTCTTCAATGCATCAAATTGAGCAGAAGCAGTACCGGCTATTATTTTTTGCTCGGTAACTTTTTTCTTTTGCAGCGCTTGATAAAAATAAACAGCATGAAAAAATGTAGATGCAGTAACTGTAATTATTAAAGATGTCAAATAAAAAGTGCCATTTTGTAATTCTTCATTAAAGAACTCTTCAAAACCCTCTCCTTCAATTGCCATTTCCTGAATCATTCTCAACAAAAACATACTTAACATGGTTAAGACAATTCCTCCAACTATACCAATTGCTAACCTATAATTGGTATATTTTTTCCAACTGACAGTGTTCAGATAATCAAAAAAATAACTATTTACAAAGGTCAACACAATTGAATACATTTGATAATAGC
>RCNF010002419.1_pt1 | contig 14873 bp, 13 predicted proteins | sample 2041311 | NCBI WGS metagenome assembly RCNF01 (sample SAMN09708228, study PRJNA481090) | Marine sediment metagenome, whole genome shotgun sequencing project. | biome: marine sediment; feature: ocean; material: sediment; isolation source: Sewage treatment plant 2 marine sediment (STP2) ... | reverse complement strand
GCCGAAGCAGCAACCGACGCAGGTGCTCTGGTTGCAGTGGTGACCGGGGACGCCGGGGTGGCGCAGTGGGCAAGAGCGCACGGTTATCTCACAATCGACGAGTCGGTGTCCGCGGCATCGGGACTCGACGGTGCCGCTGAGGCGGCGGTGCTTGAGGCGACACGACGCCAGCGTCCCTGGGCTGTGATCCATGCCGATCTGCCACTGGTTACACCCGCGGCACTGCATACGGTCTTTGCCGCCGCCGCACACGGCCCGGTACTCGTGCCTTCGTACGACGGTGGTACGAACATTGTTGCCGGGACTGGATCAGGCTTCCGCTTCCGCTACGGCGAGGCCAGCTTCCACCGTCATCTTGCCGCAAACCATGCTGCCCGGGTAATCACCAATTTCCAGCTGGCCTTGGACCTCGACACGACAGCCGACTTGGCTCGAGTCCTCGACCTCGATTCTGGTGGTTGGCTCCGTAAGCATGTCCGCTGACGTCACCGTATCCTGACGCGATGACCAACGACAAGCCAAATGTGTACAGCGACATCGGTGTCAGCCTCAAACCGCTGGCCACCCCCGCAACAGCCCTGGCCATTGGGGCCCACCCCGACGATATTGAGTTCGGTGCGGGCGGCACCCTCGCCAAATGGGCGGAAGCCGGTTGTCGAGTCACGATGCTGGTGGTGACCGACGGCTCCAAAGGCACTTGGGACCCCAGTATCGATCCAGCGGATCTGGTGCGGACCCGCGCTCAAGAACAGCATGCTGCCGCCGCCGCATTGGGTGCGACTGAGGTCCGGCACCTCGAAATGGTCGACGGTGAACTCGAGTACACCATGGAACTTCGCAAGGAGATGTGTCGACAGATCCGAGAGGTGAAACCCGACGTGGTACTCAGTCATGACCCGTGGCAGCGGTATCAGCTTCACCCCGACCATCGCGCCACCGGGTGGGCGGTAATGGATGGTGTCATTTCGGCCCGCGATCACTTGTTCTTCCCGGAACAGGACCTCGAGGAGCATCGGCCAGGGTCTGTCCTTCTGTGGTCCGCGGATGCTCCTGACCATTGGGAGGACATAGCCGCTCAATTCGATTCCAAGATTGCTGCCCTCCTGTGTCACTCATCGCAGGGAACCACCACCATGGGAGGGGCGGAACAAACCGAAAGCAATCGCACTACGTTTGTCTCCGAGATGGAGAAGTGGGCAGCCAACTTGGGTACGCCCGCCGGTCTGACAAGAGCTGAGTCGTTCAAGAGGATCAAGCCATGAGCAACGCCACTCGATCACTCGTCCTTGGCTCGGGAATTGTGGGCCGAGCCGCTGCCTGGGATCTGGACAGACGCAATCACGACGTGACGATCGCGGATGCAGACGCTACCGCCGCACAACGCGTTGGCGAGGAGCTGGGTATCCGCTGGCAACAGATCAATGTGACGAATGCTGCAGCTGTCGACCTTGCCATGAGCAGTGCCGATACCGTCATCTCAGCTGTTCCCTACCTTTTCGGGGAAACGCTGGCGACGAATGCCATAAGAAACGGCTGTCACTATTTCGACTTTGGCGGCAACCCCACCATCGTCAAGCAGCAGCTGAGACTCGATGGCGACGCCCGGACCGCAGGTGTAGCCATAGTTCCAGACTGTGGTCTGGCCCCTGGCCTCGCCAACGTTATGGCCGCCGGCCTGATCCGCAAGGCTCCCACCGACCGAATCGAAAGCGTCCAGATCCGCGTCGGAGTCCTCCCCCAAGAACCAAAGGGAACCCTGCGCTACCAGCTTGCTTTCTATGCAGGAGGGCTCGTCAACGAGTACGCCGAACCGTGCGAGATCATCCATGATGGTGAAGTTGCCACTGTCGATCCGCTTACTCGTTTTGAGGAGCTCGACTGGGCCGATACCGGCCTCCACCTCGAAGCGTTCTCCACGGCTGGCGGCACCTCAACAATGTGTCAGGACTACGCGGGGCGTATCGATGAACTTGAGTACAAAACACTGCGCTACCCCGGCCATGGTGAGATCTTCGCCGCGATGAGGGATCTAGGTCTGTTCGAAGAGAACCCGCAGACGTTTGCCGGGGTCGAGATCGCACCGAGGACGGTCCTGTTGGATCTTCTGACCGAGCACCTGCCAAGCGGCGCCCCGGACATAACGCTGGTCGGTGTTTCCGTGACTGCCGAAGGATATGCGGCCGAGCTTCTTATTGAAGACGTCAATGATGGGCGGTTCTCCTCGCTGGCGAGGACGACCGCGTTCCCGGCCGCAGCATTGTGTGATTTGGTGGTGCGAGGCTCCGTCGACTTCCGGGGTGCGGCCGCCATGCATGCGGTTGCTCCGCCAGACCTGCTCTTGGACGAACTCAACCAGGTCGGTATCGAGGCCCAGCCCAGGTGATGCAACACGCCGTGACGGGTGCAGCCCACTAGGGTATCGGTATGCAAGAGAACGTAGCCGTTGTAACCGGTGGCACCGGCGGTTTAGGCCGTGCCCTCATCCCGTATTTGGTCCGCCGCGACTTCAAGGTGGCGGTTACCTACCTCATCCCCGACGAGGCTCGCAAGCTCGAGGACGAGCTTGACCTCGACGAAGACAGGCTGATGCTGCGGCGCTGTGATTGCACCGACATGGAAGCCGTTCAGTCCGTGATGAAGGATGTCGTAGAGACGTTTGGTGGAATCAACGTCGTCGCTGCCTTGGTCGGTGGATGGGCAGGCGGTCGCGATGTGGCAGAGACCGATCCGCTGCGCTTCGACCGCATGATTGATCTCAATCTCCGCTCGGCATTTTACACCCTACGGGCGGCGCTCCCCCATATGCAGGCTGCGGACTGGGGTCGCATTATCGCCGTTGGCAGCCGTGCCGCTAGCGAAAATCCGGCAGGGCAAGCTGTCTTCAATGCTTCAAAGGCTGCCGTCATGTCACTGGTGCAGTCGCTGGCCACGGAACTCGACGACACCAATCTCACAGCAAATGTGCTCGTCCCCTCCGTCATCGACACCAGGGCGACACGGGCCGCCCTCCCCTTCGCTGACTACATGCACTGGCCCAAACCATCCGATATTGCCGCCGTGCTGGACTTCCTGCTCAGCCCAGCCTCTCAGGTCATCAACGGTGCGGCGATCCCGGTGTACGGCAAGGTCTGATCAGACCCGGCACCGGCCTGGTCCGCAGTCGTACTGCTAGGTGACTCCCTCGCAGTCGTGAATCCATGCGACGAAGGATTCGACGTCGCCGGATCCTTCCTCTGCGATGTAGCAAAGCGCCCATTCACGGACCTGGCGGTCGCTGAATCGACACTCCATCAGGAAGCTCCTTGCTTCGTTTGCGAGAAGGTGCGCCCCTTCGAGCTGGGCGAGATCAGGAACCCGATCATGGGCACCGGTCTCTGCCGGGTGCTTGGGGAGCGGGCAAGTTGCCATTGTGACTCCTCAACGTCTCCCCCTCATTATCTACCTCGGAGTCTGCGGAGGGAAGGGAAATTGGCCACTCAACTCCTCCTGGAGCGCAGGACAGAGGCACCCGACTCAACTAGCAGCACACAACGAGTGCGCCCGGCTAAAAAGGTCGGGCGCACTCGGCGCGTCTTAGGACGTCTCGGCTAGTCGGCGGCCTCGGCATCGAGGTCCACGCTGATCCCGTCGTAGATCTCGTCGTAGTAGAAGCCACCCTGTGCGTAATCGGAGTTGTAGTGCCGTGTGCCATCAACATTGTTTCGGTATATGTAGGGCGAGACGTGGAGCCGCTCCCGGTGGAACCGGCCGTCGCGGCCATCGAGGATCTCGGTACCGCTGCCGTAGAGCATCAATCCCCCATCGGCCCTGACCTCATGCTGGGGGCTGGTCTCACGATACTCATGGCTGACGTTCATCAGCTTGTGCCCGAGCTCGTGAGCGATAGTCTTCCACGAGTTGTCATCCTTCGTCAGATCCGTAATCGTGATTACCCCCCGCAGGTGGCGAGGCATGGTCGCACCGTACATGTAGCCCGGGAATGACAGGCCGCCCGTTGAGATCGTCTTGAGCTGCCAGGTGCGGAAGTCAAGCTGTTCGTAGAAGTCCATGAACACATCCTGCACCGTCACTAGGTGCACGATGAGATCGTTCCCTGGAGCATTACCAACGATCGACTCGAATGCCACGCCCGCCTCGTCGGAGATAACCGCAGGATGACGTTCTGCTTCTACATACATGTTGGCAAAACGACCGCCAGGAACCTCGCTTCCTGGCTTCGTCGAGTTGACACCGAACAGCGCCGGATCTAGCGAGCCAGTCTTGAATGAGTCGAGCCTGAGTTGCACTCCAACCGCACCGAAGATCTCTTGTGCCGCGACAAAACCATCCACCAGTAGTTCTGGCGTCACCTTGGCGCGGTGCGAAGGATCGAGATTGTCTGGGTAGTAGATGGCCACGTCGACTGTTGGCATGGCCAGATCGAGGCCATTGCTGATCGATCTGATATCGACATCTGGGTCCTGTGCCCACGGGTTCATCTGCGTCATCTCCTTATCCTTGGGCCGGATCTTGGCCACTGACCTCGTGTCCGTAGACCCGGGCTGGATGATCCTCGGGCAGCTCTCTGTAATAGAACGGCTCGCCCGCGGCTGATTCCTTCTGCAGCTCGTCGCGCGCCCAGAGCATCCCGGAGATCATCTCGTCGTATGATTCGTTCCCCTCTTTCAGAATGAGGATTACGGCTGGCCCTTCAAACGGGGTTTCGAAGCCGGTAGGCACCCCTCCCGGGAAGTGGAACAGGTCATTCTCGTTGATGACCGTCCGCACCTCCTTGCCATCCTCGGTGGTGCAAAAGACCCATCGACCTGAAATCGTGTAGATGATGCTCTCGGTGTCATGGGGGTGGGCAAAGCAGTACTGGCCAGGGTGCATGACGATCGTGTGCGATCTGATCTTCGATCCCGACAACAGAGGCACCAGCGTCCCCTCGACCGTATCGATACCGGGCTGGGCGGCCACGCTGCGCAATACCCGGCATTCGCCGATCGCTTCCAGCCCAACAGGGCTGATCTCAGCTGAGGTCATTATTTCTACTCCTTTGCATCGGCGCTGGCCGGCGCGTCCTATCTATGTACTGTTTCAAGGTTGCTGGAGAGCACCGTCCCCGATCAGCGCCGCGATCGCCTCGATATCTCCACCGATGGGTCGGTCGTGCTCGAGGCTCGGAACAGCCGTGCGGATCACCGCATGCAAAGCTGCAGTACCTGGGGCGGACCGAAGCGGCGCCCTCTGATCGACCCCTTGGGCAGCGCACATGAATTCGACGGCAAGAACCTTCTCGACTCCGTCGAGCACCCGCAACAGCTTGGTGGCCGCACCGAAGCCCATCGAGACGTGGTCCTCTTGCAGTCCCGACGTGGGTATCGAATCGACCGATGCCGGGTGCGTCAGTACCCGGTTCTCCGCGACAATGGCCGCCGCCGTGTATTGCGCCAGCATGTAGCCGGAGTCAACGCCAGGGCGACTTGCCAGAAACGGAGTCAGGCCAGCTGAGCGCGTTGGATCGAGAAGCCGATCGGTGCGACGTTCCGATATCGAGCCAAGCTCGGCCACCGCGATCGCAAGAAAGTCGAGAGCAAAAGCGAGCGGCTGCCCGTGGAAATTGCCAGCCGACACAACATCGCCCTCATCGGCAAACACAATGGGATTGTCGACAACAGACCCAGCCTCGGTCTCAAAAACGTTGGCCGCATGAGCAAGGACATCGCGCACCGCCCCATGGACCTGGGGGGCGCAGCGCAAGCTGTAGGCATCTTGTACGGCATGATCGAAGTCGGCCGCATGAGACTCGACGATGGCAGAGCCATCGAGCAAACCCCCGATGCGAGCCGCAGATTGCTTCTGTCCAGGGTGAGGTCGCAGTTCGTGAATTCGGGCCTGGAAGGGAACTACCGAGCCTAGCAACGCTTCGACGCTGAGCGCACACGCTGCGTCGGCGGCCTCCACCAGGGTCTCGGCCATGTCGAGAGCGATGATGCCGATTGCCAGCATGCCCTCGGTGCCGTTCAGCAGGCTCAGCCCTTCCTTTGCTTGCAGCCGAAGCGGCTCAATCCCAACCTCAGCCAGGACTTCCGCCGAAGGTCGCACCTCGTCTTGGTACCTGAGAACCCCCTCTCCGATCACAGGGAGCGCCAGGTGGGCGAATTGTGCCAAGTCTCCGCTGGCTCCTACCGAACCCTGACGAGGAACCACCGGCAGCGCATTGTGCTCCAACAGCTGCAGCAACCGTTCCGCGACGACAGGACGGACCCCGGAATGGCCCTGGGACAGCGTTCGTGCCCGCAATACGAGCATCGCCCTAACGACGACATCATCCAGTGGGTCGCCAACGGCAGCGGCGTGAGAACGGATCAGACGATGCTGCAATTCGTCGACTTCGTCGCGACCGATGTGCGTGCTGGCCAGCGCTCCGAAACCAGTCGTGACGCCATAGACCACTTCATCGCCTCTGATGGCCGCTTCGACAACGGCCCGGGCGCTGAGCATCCGCTGCCGTGCGTGATCACCAAGGGCGACCGACGCCTCTTGTCTGGCGACGGCGAGTACGTCGGCCCTAGTGAGCGGTCCGCCATCCAGAACAACTTGATTCATCGGGTCAGGCATCTTGTTGGACTCATTGGATCAAGACCTCACAGACGGGGGTTGATTCGTTCTTCCATTGCGAATGCTATCAAGGCAAACCCAAGCGATGCGGCCATGATCATCAGACCGGGCGGCAGCACCCACCACTTCCACGCCGGAGTCAAAAAGGCACCGCGGGCCTGCGCCCAGAATAGGATCGACCCCCAACTCTTTTGGATGGGATCACCAAGGCCAAGGAAGCTCAAAGCGGCTTCAAGCAGGATTGCCGTCGATACGGCACGCACGAATGTCCCTGTGGCCAGCAACGCCGTTCGCGGGAGGACGTGGCGAACGATCGCCCATCGATCAGGAGCACCCATGGTTCGCGAAGCGAGGACATACTCCCGTGACCGCAACGACAGGACCTGCGAGCGGATCACCCGAGCCGGGCCCGCCCAGATGAGCACGCCGATGACAACGATGGTGTTGATCAGGCTTCTTCCTAGATACGCCGCAAGAATGATGAGCAGCGGGAGGAAGGGGAGAATTAGGACCACGTCTACACCGCGCATCAGAACCTTGCCAAGTCGCTTCGGGTAGTACCCGGCGAGGACGCCGACGGTCGTCCCGAGGAACAACGCCACTATCGCGGCGACAATCCCGACGGTGAGCGAGACTCGTGCTCCGAATATCAACTCTGAGAGCAGATCTTGTCCGACGTCATTGGTACCAAGCAGATGCTCGGAACTCGGTGCCGAGAACGGCACGCCCACCCGCTCGGTCGGGTCGTACGGTGCGATCCACGGCGCTCCGGCTGCCATCACAATAAGGGTGACGACAATCGCACCGCCCACCCATCCCAGCCGGTCGGCGAGGCTCGATCGCTTCGCCTTCTTCTCTGCACGGGTCAACCCGAAGGTGCTCATTGCTCTCTCATCCTGGGATCAAGGATCGGATACAACAGATCGGCAAAGAGGTTGGCCAGGAGCACCGCAACGGTGAATACCAAGAAGGCTGCCTGCATGACCGGATAGTCCCGACCTGACACCGCTTCGAACACGAGCCTTCCCAAGCCTGGGTACGAAAACACTGTCTCGATGATGACGGACCCACCAAACGCAAAGGCAAAGCGAATAGCGAGGAAGGTCACCACGGGAGCAATGGCATTACGGGCGACATGCCCAAACAGGATGCGGGTCTCCGATGCGCCTTTGGCGCGGGCGGTGCGGATGAAGTCATCGCCAAGAACCTCAAGCATCGAGTACCTCATGGTGAGGTAGACCCCAGGAATAGACAAGACCGTAAGGGTGACGATGGGTAGCACGGCGTGTTTGGCGATGTCGCGCACGTTGTCCCACCCCTCCAGATATGCGGCCGGTGTCACCGCTCCGAACGAGGGGAACCACCCGAGTTGGACGGCAAATACTGAGATCAACAGCATCCCCAGCCAGAACGAAGGAAGCGATTGCAGCCCAATCATTCCGGTCAACAGCGTCAGGTCCGACTTCTTGCCTCTTCGCCACGCGGAGAACGCGCCCATGATGATTCCGAAGAACGCGGAGATCACCAGAGATGCCCCGGTGATCAGCAGCGTCCACGGGAGACGCTCTCCAATCATGTCAACAATCGGCTTGCCCGATCGATAAGAGAAGCCAAGGTCACCGGTCAATACCGCTTTCCAGTAGTCAAAGAACTGGAAAATGAGGGGGGCGTCAAGCCCGACCTTGTCGATGATCTCGGCGCGCTGGTCAGGTGTCATCAATCCGACATCTACCCCGGCGAGCAACGCAAGCGGGTTGCCCGGCATGAACCGGGGCAACATGAAGTTCAGGCTCACCGCAACGACGAAGACGACCAGGTACTGGTCAAGTCTGCGTAGCCCTAACCTTCTCATTTGTCATCCCATCAATAAACGAGTGTTGGGGAGGGTTGGACCCCTCCCCAACAACTCACTGAGTAGTTCTACGGCCGGGCAGCTGCCGGCAGCATCGAAACCTTGCTCACGATTCCCTGGCCTGCGATGAACTCCCAGTCCGCATAGACCTCGGAGTTGTATACGTAGGCACCATCGGGGTACGCCAGCAATACGAACGGAACCTGTTCGGCGATCAGAACCTGCAGGTCCATCAGTAGCGATTTCGCTGCCTCTTGGTCAGCCTCGGTGAGCAGAGCCGCCGAGATCGTGTCGATCTCGGAATTAGCGAACCCGGTCAGGTTGAGGAACCCAGTACCAGGGTCACTATTGACCAGCTCAGCGATCCGAATCGTGTTGGCCTGGATCGGTGCCGACCATCCCCAAGACGCCATTTCGTAATTGCGCCCGTTGCCGATATCGAAGCCCGGCCATACGGCCTCTTCCCATGTCGCTGTTTCCACCGAAGCGACCGTCACCTGGATCCCGACATCAGCCAGGAAGCCAGAGACAAGCTCGGCGATTCTCAGTCGCAACGAGTCGCTGGAGTTGGTCAGCATCTCAAATGCCATCGGCTGGCCGTCATACTCGCGGATACCGTCTCCATCACTGTCGAGATAGCCGGCACCATCGAGGAGGGCCGCGGCAGCAGCTGCATCGAACGTGGGGGTCACTGCGGGGTTGTAGACCGACTTGTCGGGGTGAACCCAGCCCGGGCTACCAACTGTCGCCGCACCTAGATAGACCGTATCAACAATGTCCTGGGAGTCGATAGCAAGTTGCATCGCTTGGCGAACTGCCAGATCGTCAAACGGCCGCTTGCTGGCGTCAAAGTTGATCATCTGTGTCGTGAATTCGGGACCCTGGGAGATATCCAACGGATCCTGAGCATCAAGCAAAGAAATCTGCTCGGGGCTGACCCGCTCGAAAATGACATCTACCTCGCCGGAACGAATCGCGGCCAGAGCACCTGAATCATCGGCAAAGACAACAAGGATGATCTCGTCAACCGCCGGCGCACCGCGGAAGTAATCGGGGTTCGCCTGTAGTCGGTAGCTCTGCTCTTCCTGGTAGTCGGTCATCATGTACGGACCGGACCCGACGTTCGTCGCGATGTCGAGGATCTGGTCGCCTGGTGTCTCGATACCTTCCCAAATGTGCTGCGGAAGAATCGGAATGTCGGCGAGAACCACTAGGTCAAACGCAGGGTTTGGTGCGGCAAGACCGACAACCAAGTCATTGCCCGAAACCTCAACAGTTTCCACGCCGCGCAGATCCCTGGAGAATCGACCAGTGGCGTTGTTGATGAAGTAGTCGAATGTGAACTTGACGTCGTTGACGGTCAACGGCTGCCCATCATGCCAAGTTGCTCCGTCGACAATCGACATCGTGTACTCGGTGAGGTCGGCATTAGCAGTCACGGTCTCCGCAAGCCAAGGCTGCGGAATGCCTTCGAGCTGCATCAGAGAGTCGTACTGCAGCATCAGCAGGTTCCATCCCGGGAATCCGCTGATGTAGCTGAACGGGTTGATCGTGTCTTCACCACCGGTTATGGCAGCCCTAACTCTGATCGGTTCGGCGGACGGCGCCGCCGTGGTCTCAGTACCGGTATCGTTGGCTGAGCTTGTCTCTGTTGCGCCGCCTGCGGCTGCGGTTGTCGTTGTCTCCGCATCGTCGGAATCACTGCAGGCACCAGCCAGCAATCCCAGACAAACCAACAGAATCGGCAACGTCCGTCGCTTGATCATGGGTCTTCTCCCTCGTGTGTACTCATGGTCTCTGTCGTCTCTGGGGTCGGCTCAGTTCCCGATGCTGTCAGAAAAGGTGGCTCGAGCCCGGTCGTTGAAGATGTTGCAACAAGGTGACAGGCCACCCAACGCTCGGGCGCCACGACCCTCAGCTCCGGCACTCGGACGGCGCACTCCGCGACTGCAACTGGACACCGGGTGTGGAAACGACATCCCGGAGGTGGGTCAGCTGGATCCGGTAGGTCGCCCTCGAGCGGCGGTGCGATTGCTGCCGCCTCGTTCGGATTCGGCACCGGGACCGCGGCAAGAAGTGCCTTGGTGTAGGGATGGAGAGGTTCATCGTATATCTCGTCACGGGGGGCACGTTCGACAATCTGCCCCAGATACATCACCGCGATTTCGTGGGAGATGTGGCGCACGACGGCAAGGTCATGGGCAATGAAAATGAGTGAGACGCCAAACGCCTGCTGGGTTTCGTGGAGGAGATTGACGATCTGGGCCTGTACCGACACGTCGAGTGCCGATACTGGTTCATCGCAGACGATGACCTCCGGGTTCGCAGCCAGAGCTCTGGCAATAGCGATCCTTTGGCGCTGCCCGCCACTGAACTCGTGGGGATGACGGATGACGGCGTCTCGTGACAAGCCAACCTGTTCGAGAAGATCGCCCACCCGCTCCGCACGCTCTTCAGCAGTCCCAATCCTGTGTATCCGCAACGGCTCGGCGACAATATCGCCCACCCGCATTCCTGGGTTCATCGACGAGAAAGGATCCTGGAAGATCATTTGGATCGTGCGCCGATGGGGACCGCTGCGAGTGTTGAGGGGCTGGCCCTTTATCTGAACCGTTCCTGCAGTCGGTTCGACCAACCCGACCAGAGTCCTGCCGAGAGTGCTCTTGCCGCAGCCACTCTCTCCGACAACACCAAGCGTTTTGGCGTGATGAACGTTCAAGTCAACACCGTCGAGAGCGCGCACCACAGTGCGACGCCGGGCCCTGCCTCCGCGGTGAACGGGGAAGTGCACCTTGAGATCCTCGATTCGAACGACCACCTCATCGCGGCTGACGTCCGTGGTCAACCGGTCCGAATGCTCTACCGGCCATAGGTTGCGGCCGTCGCCAATGCTGTTCAGGTGGACGCAGGCCGACAGATGTTCGTTGTCACCGACTATCTCGAGATCGGGTAGCGCGTCTGAGCAGTCCTCCTCCCCCATCGGACAGCGAGCATGGAAAGGACATGACTCAAGACGCTCGAGAATGGCTGTCGGGGTTCCAGGTATCTCAGGCAACCAGGCCGTGGACGGCGTATCGATGCGGGGTATCGATCGGAGCAGCCCACTTGTGTACGGGTGCCTTGCTTCGCCATAGACATCCTTGGACTGACCCGACTCCATTATCCGACCGCCGTACATCACTGCGACCCGGTCGGCGATTTCGGCAACGACGCCGAGATCGTGGGTAATCCACACCACCGCCATACCCAATTCGCTCTGAAGCTCCTTCACCAGATCAACGATCTGTCGCTGCACTGTCACGTCCAAGGCGGTGGTTGGCTCGTCGGCGATGAGAAGCTTGGGATCGCAGGCGAGAGCGATGGCGATCATTACGCGCTGGCGCATTCCTCCCGAGAACTCGTGCGGGTAGTCACGCACCCGACCCTTGGCGTTGGGGATCCCGACTCGCTCCAGCAGATGAACCGCTCTCTCCATCGCCACCGCCCGCGACACGTTGCGGTGCAGCCGCAGCGCCTCGGCGATCTGGCGGCCTACGGGATGGACGGGATTGAGCGACGACATAGGATCCTGAAAGATCATTCCGATATCGGCACCGCGGATCTTGTTCATCTCCCGTCGGCGGAGACCTGTGATCTCTCGGCCTTGGAAGCGGATCGATCCGGAAACGATCCCGGGAGGACTGGGGACAAGACCCATCACGCTCAACATCGAGACGCTCTTGCCAGACCCCGACTCCCCTACAAGTGCGAACACCTCACCAGCGTGGACATCGATATTGACACCATTGACGGCGTATACATTTCGATCCGGCAGGGCGAAGTGGACCGCCAGATCAGTAATCGACAGCAATGCACTCGTGTCAGTTGAGTCGGCCACAGAGTGGTCGGTGCCTGACGTCGGTGCGATCCTCGTCACGAGGGAGGGGATTCCGGATGCGTGTGGTTTGCGTCGGCTGAATCGGCGACAGGTTCGTGTCCGTTCGGCTCAACGTGAACCACAAGATTGTCGAGATTGGGTATGGCGTGTTCCAAAGCGTGTTCCACCTTATGGGCTATTTCGTGCCCTTCAACAACAGACAGGCTCTCGTCAACGACGATTTGCACGCTTGCATCAAGGCGATGTCCTATCCAGCGTACCTTCACATCTTCGACTCCAAGAACACCGGCTACCGCGGCGCTCCTTGCTGCAACCTCGTCGACGGTGTGGGGTTCAACACCGTCCATGAGACGCCGGAAAACCTGCTTGGTCGCGTCACGGAGAATGAACAGGATGGCGAGGGTGATGAGCAGCCCGATTATTGGGTCTGCCGCGGGAAAACCCAGTGCGACGCCGATTGCACCAAACAGCACGGCCAGAGAGGTGAGCCCATCGGTGCGAGCGTGATAACCGTCGGCGATCAGCGCTGCCGATCCGATCTCGCGGCCGACCCTGATCCTGTAGATGGCCACAAACTCGTTGCCGATGAAGCCGATGATTCCCGCTGCCGCCACCATGCCCAGGTACTCGACATCTTGGGGGTTGAACAGACGGTCGATCGATTCCCAAGCAGCGAGGACGGCCGACAGGGCGATCATGAACACGATGAACAGGCCGGCAATGTCTTCGGCGCGCCGGTATCCGTAGGTATAGGACCGAGTTGCCGCACGCCGTCCGAGAATGAAAGCGATCCAAAGCGGGATCGAGGTAAGGGCGTCCGAGAAGTTGTGGATCGTGTCGGCGAGCAGCGCCACAGATCCGGTCAATATGACTATGAACACCTGCAGAATCGCAGTAACCATCAAACCGACAAGCGATATCTTCACAGCACGGATGCCCTTTTCGGAGGATTCGAGTGCGCTGTCTATCGAATCGGCAGCATCATGGCTGTGCGGGACATACATCGATTTGATACGAGCCCAGAGGCCGTGACCGTGGTCGTGGCTGTGCCCATCGTCGCCATGGCTGTGCTCCTGGTCATCGTGATCGTGGTCCGCGGCTTCGGTGCCAGCTTCGTCGTGGACGTGGGCCGGCGTAGCCTTGGGGGGTGCACTGTCGTCGGATTTCACGGCGCTATCCTTTGTCCAGGTGAGGTCTCAGCAAACATCGTCACACGCTGTGTAAGATTTCACTACCGTAAAGCAGAGATACCACAGGCGTCAAACTAAAGTGCCAAGTTTCCGAACAAACCTCGACGAATCAGCAAGAAGCGCCACCGATAAGGCCTATGCGGTGTTGCGCTCTGAAGTCCTCTCGTGCACGCTGGCACCCGGCACCCGGATTGTCGAAGGTGAAATCGCCGAACGCCTCGGGATGAGCAAAACCCCCGTCAAAAAGGCGCTGGGCATGCTGATTCACGAGGGGTTTGTCGAAGTCCGGCCCCGCCATGGATACCGTGTAACCGACATAACGCTCGCTGACGTCCAGGAGATTTACCAACTGCGACAGGTAGTCGAACCTGCTGCAGCAGAGCTGGCGGCGACCAACGCCACGCCTGAGCAACTCCAGCAACTGCGCGCCCTTGTCGAAGACCATGCCGACGACACCTACGACGATCGGGCGGCAAAGGTCATTCGCTTCCACGAGATCCTTGCCGAAGCGTCGGGCAGCACCAGGCTGGCGGCAATCCTGGGCAATCTACTCGACGAGACGAGACGTCTCCTGTCACTCGGTCTCGACATCGAGCAGAGCGTGAATCTACAGGCTGGGGAACACCGGGAACTCCTTGACGCTCTCCTCAAAGGTAACCACCACATCGCCAGACAAATCGCCGAGCAGCAGGTCGAGACGGGACGGATGCGGATGTTCGAGGCGATCCTGGCATCTCTCACCAGCGCAGGTGGTGCGGCTGAAACGGTTGTCCTTCGGCCGCATCGATCCGACTTGAGTAACGACCGCTAGCTTTCGTACTTCGTGCGATGAGAAACCGTCTTCTGGCCACCTGAAGTCACGTACGCTTGCGACCTCATGTCAACCAACGTCGCACTGGTCAGCACTTATGAACTTGGTCACCAACCATTTGGGGTGGCCTCGGCGGCCGCGGCACTGCAGGCAGCCGGAGCAGTGGTGACGGTGCACGATCTGTCGATCAGTGCGCTCGACGAGCAAGCAATCAGCGTCGCCGACCTTGTCGGTATCTACGTGCCGATGCACACAGCGACCCGGCTCGCCGAGCCGGTGCTGCGGCGCATCAACCGGGACTACCCAGACACCCACATATGCGTATTCGGGCTATACGCGGCTATGAATGACGGCCACCTCCGGTCGTTGGGCGCAAATTCGGTGCTCAGCGGAGAGTTCGAGCAGGGTTTCGTGGACGTGTTCGAATCGGTGAGCGCTGGTGCTCCCGTACCCCAACCGGAGCCAGTCTCGCTCAAGCGGCGACCGTTCCGACTCCCCGATCGATCGGGCCTGCCGACGCTGGACTCATATGCCCACCTG
>RCNF010000984.1_pt1 | contig 14875 bp, 16 predicted proteins | sample 2041311 | NCBI WGS metagenome assembly RCNF01 (sample SAMN09708228, study PRJNA481090) | Marine sediment metagenome, whole genome shotgun sequencing project. | biome: marine sediment; feature: ocean; material: sediment; isolation source: Sewage treatment plant 2 marine sediment (STP2) ... | reverse complement strand
CCGCCGCGCGCTGCCTACATCCGCATGATCCTCGCCGAGCTGCAGCGGCTGGCCTCGCACCTGGTGTGGCTCGCCACCCACGCGGTCGATATCGGCGCGATCACGCCGTTCTTCTACACCTTCCGCGAACGCGACGCGATCCTCGACCTCTTCGAGGAGTACTGCGGCGCCCGCCTGACCCTCAACTGCATGAAGATCGGTGGCGTGCCCTTCGAGCTGCCCGACGGCTGGCTCGATCGCTGTTCGGTGCTGGTCGACGGTTTCAACGCCCACATCGACGAGTACGAAAACCTGCTCACCGAAAATCGGATCTGGAAGAAGCGCACGATCGACGTCGCCGTCGTGACCGCCGAAGAGGCCGTCGAGTGGGGGCTCACCGGTCCGCCGCTGCGTGGATCCGGGGTGGAGTGGGACATCCGCAAGGTCTTTCCCTACGACCGTTACGACGAGATCGACTTCGACATCCCGATCGGCAAGAAGGGCGACACCTACGATCGCTACCTGGTCCGGATGGAGGAGATGCGGCAGTCGGTGCGGATCCTCCGCCAGTGTCTCGACAAGCTCCCGGAAGGCCCGTTCATGGCGAAGGTGCCCAAGATCATCCGCACGAAAGAGGAGGGCATGGTCTATGGCGCGGTCGAGGCCCCCAAGGGTGAGCTCGGCTACTTCATCGTTGCCACCGCGAAGGGGACGACTCCCTACCGCTGCCGCGTTCGGCCGCCTTCATTCGTCAACCTCCAGGTCCTGCCGCTGATGGTCGAGGGGAGCCTGGTGGCCGATCTCGTGGCCGTCATCGGAACCCTCGACATCGTGCTCGGGGAGATCGACCGATGAGCGCCTGGATTTCGGATTTCGGATTTCGGATTTCGGATTTTTCGCCAGGGCCATTCATGAATGACTCGCGGGTGGGTGCGGGCAAATCCGCAATCCGCAATCCGCAATCCGAAATTGTTGATCGGGCCGCAGGCCCGCGGAGATCGCTATGAACGATCCCCTGATGGTGTACATCGGCCTGCCGCTGATCAAGATCATCGTCACCCTGGCGGTGCTGCTTCTGACCATGGCCTATCTGACATTCGCCGAGCGCAAGATCCTCGCTTATATGCAGGTGCGGTTGGGACCCAACAGGGTCGGCCCCAAGGGCTGGCTGCAGCCGATTGCCGACGGTCTCAAGCTGTTCGTCAAGGAGGACCTGGTGCCCGGTCAGGCCGAGCGCTTTGTCTTCTTCCTGGCGCCGATTCTCATTTTTGCCCCCGCCATGCTGGTGTGGTCGGTGATCCCGTGGGGCGAGAACTTCACCGTCGCCGGCGTCACGATCACACCCTTCTTGGCCGACATCAATATTGCCGTTCTCTTCGTCCTGGCGGTTTCGTCCGTTGGGGTCTACGGCCTCATCCTCGGCGGTTGGGCCTCCAACAACAAGTTCTCGTTGATGGGCGGTCTGCGGTCGGCGGCGCAAATGGTCTCGTACGAGGTCCCGATGGGATTTGCCGTTGTGTCGGTGCTCCTGATGTCGGGGACCCTCTCCCTGGTCGGCACCGTCGAGGCCCAGCGCGAGGCGGGTCTGTGGTACATCTTCCCCGGAATTCTCGCCTTCGGCATCTACTTCATATGCGGCGTCGCCGAGACCAATCGCAACCCCTTCGATCTTCCCGAGGCCGAGGCCGAGCTCGTGGCCGGCTTTCACACCGAGTACTCGGGGATGAAGTTCGCGTTCTTCTACCTCGCCGAGTACATCAACATGCTCGTGGTCTCGTCGCTGGCGGTGATCTTCTTTTTCGGTGGATGGCTGCGGCCGTTCCCGAGCGTCGAGTTCCTGGCCTTTCTCGACCTGGTGCCTCCGTTCTTCTGGTTCTATGGCAAGGTCCTGGCCTTTATCTTTGTCTACATCTGGTTCCGCGGGACCTTCCCGCGATATCGCTTCGACCAGCTGATGCAGATCGGTTGGAAGTGGCTCCTGCCCCTGTCGCTGGCCAACATCGTGCTGGTGGCCCTGGGCGTCCTGCTCTTGAAGGGATGATTTCATGAGCATTGGTGAATTTGTAAAGAACCTGATTCCGACCGATCTCTTCGGTGGGATGGCGGTGACGGGCGGCTACCTCTTCCGCAAGAAAGAGACGATCCAGTACCCCGAAAAAAGGATGCAGCCAAAGGACCGCTTCCGAGGCCTGTTCGGTTACGACCTCGAACGCTGCATCGATTGCCACCTGTGCGCCAAGGCCTGTCCCATCGACATCATCTTCATCACCGATCACACCGAAGTGGAAATGGTGGGGGAGAAGAAGAAGAAGAAGAAGATCATCGACCGCTACGACATCGACGTCAAACGGTGCATGTTCTGCGGTCTCTGCGAAGAGGCGTGCCCGACCGAGCCCAAGGCCATCTGGCTGACAACTTTGAGCTATGAGGGCACCACCTACGAACGCAACGAACGGCTTTATTACACCAAGGAGCGGTTGGCCGACTGGGACGGGATGCTGGCCTTTCCCGGTGTCGTTCTGCCCAAGGACGGCCAGAACCCGGCAGCGCCGATGACCAAGATCGAAGCCGAACCGGCGGCAGAGGGTTAAAGGAGCGGCGTGATGGATTTCCTGGCCGCAAATCTCGAGGCAATCGTCTTCTACACGGTCGCGGTCCTCACGGTCGCGGGTGGGATCGGGGTGATCTCCTTCAAAAACCCGGTTCACTCCGCCCTTGCTCTGCTCGGGACCTTCGTCATGGTGGCGGTGCTCTTCATCCTGCGGCACGCCGAGTTTCTCGCGGCGGTGCAGGTCCTGGTCTATGCCGGTGGCATCATGGTCCTCTACCTCTTTGTCATCATGCTGTCGCGGGTCAAGGACCTGAGCGTCGAGCGGGTCTTTCTTTCCAGCACTGCGCCGCTCGCGATACTCGGCGGCGTGCTCCTGGGTTCGCTGGTCGCGGTGGGCATCCTGCTCGGGACGATGGCCACCGGTGACGGTGGTGCGGCCGCCATGCAGGCGGTCGATGGCGTCCAGGTCGGCAACACCGAAGCGGTGGGTTGGGTGCTCTACACGAAATACCTGATTCCATTCGAGGTGGTTTCGGTGGTGCTCCTGGTGGCCATGATCGGCGCCATCGTATTCGCCCGGAGGGATGCGGTTGTCGCCGATCCCGGCGAGGGGGTTCAGTCGTGATTTCCGCCGAGCCCTATGTGGCGCTGTCGCTGATTCTCTTCTGCCTCGGCCTCATCGGATTGATGGTGCGGCGCAACTTCATCACGGTCCTGATGTCGGTCGAACTGATGTTCAACGCCGTCAATATCAACCTCATCGCCTTCTCATTCCGGCTCGGCGACCTTGCCGGCCAGGTTCTGGCGATCTTCGTGATCACCGTCGCCGCTGCCGAGGCGGCGATTGGTCTCGGTCTGATCATCGCCCTGGTCCGGCTCAAGGACACGGTGGCCCTGGACGAGGCCGACGAGATGCGGGGTTAGTTCATGTCTTTTTACGATTTGATCTGGCTCGTGCCCGTCTTCCCGCTGATTGGTGCGGCGTTCAACGGGCTCGTTTCCAACCGGCTTGGTCTCGAGAAAAAGGTGACCCACACGGTGGCGCTGATCGCATCCGGTCTCGCCTGGCTGTGGGGCTGGGCGGCGGTGATCCAGTGGTACTTCACCGAGGACATCACAAAGCCATACGTCGTCAAGGCGTTCACCTGGATCTCGGGCGGTGATCTGACGATCTTTGGCGGTCGGGTGGTCCCACTCGACATTTCGGCCTCGTTCCAGCTCGACGCCCTGTCGGCGACCATGCTCGGTTTTGTCACCTTTGTTGGTTTCCTCATCCACCTCTACTCGGTCGGCTACATGCACTCCGAGCCCGACCGTGACTACGCCCGGTACTTCTCATATCTGAATCTCTTCATGTTCGCCATGCTGACCCTCGTTACTGGCTCCAACCTACCGGTCTTATTTGTCGGCTGGGAGGGTGTGGGTCTCTGCTCCTACCTCCTGATCGGTTTCTATTTCGAGAAGGAATGGTGCGCCGCGGCGGGGATGAAGGCCTTTATCGTCAACCGCATCGGTGACTTCGGGTTCCTTCTCGCGATCTTCTTTGCCTTTTTCTATTTTGGAACCCTCGAGTTCGACGGCCTCTACCAGGCGATGGCGAACGACCACAACCACGTCTTTGCAGGGGCTGCCACGATCATCGGTCTGCTCCTGTTTGTGGGCGCGATGGGGAAATCGGCCCAGCTGCCGCTCTACGTCTGGCTGCCCGACGCCATGGCGGGCCCGACCCCGGTCTCGGCCCTGATCCACGCCGCGACCATGGTCACGGCCGGTGTCTACATGGTGGCGCGCTGCAATTTCTTCTACCAGGCGAGCCCGACGGCCATGTTGACCGTGGGGGTCATCGGCGGAGTGACCGCGGTCTTTGCCGCCACCATCGGTCTGGTCCAGAACGACATCAAAAAGGTTTTGGCCTACTCGACCGTTTCCCAGCTCGGTTACATGTTCCTGGCCGCCGGCACCGGCGCCTACATCGCCGCCATCTTCCACGTCGTCACCCACGCCTTCTTCAAGGGCTGCCTCTTCCTCGGTTCGGGGTCGGTGATCCACGGCTGTGGCGGCGAACAGGACATTCGAAAGATGGGCGGGCTCAAGAAGTACATGCCCACCACCTTCTGGACCTTCCTGGTGGCAACGGTGGCGATTGCCGGCATCCCGCCGCTGGCCGGTTTCGTTTCGAAGGACATGATCCTTGCCAAGACCTTTGAAGCGGGAATGACCAACCTCAACGGCTACGGCACCACCTACTACTTCCTGTGGTTCCTCGGACTGGCCGGCGCCGCCATGACCGCTTTCTACATGTTCCGCCTCGTCTATCTGACCTTCTACGGGTCCTTCCGTGGCGGTGAGGAGGCCGAGCACCACGTCCACGAGTCGCCGTGGACCATGACCCTGCCGCTGCAGATCCTGGCGGGGCTCTCCATCGTCGGCGGTCTGATCCTCGGCTTCCCGGGCCAGCTCTTCCACCTCGATGGTTGGAGCTTTATCGATCGTTTCCTGGCGCCGGTGATGCTCACCCACGGTGAGCACGGAGGCCACGCTGTCAGCCTGGGTCTCGAGTGGGGGCTGGTGTTCGTATCGGTAGCGGTGGCCCTTGCCGGAATCTTCGTGGCCTGGCGCTTCTATCGCAACGACCCCGACTTTGCTCGACCGAAAGCGCTCGCCGAACGCTTCCCGCTCGTCTACAAGCTGCTCCTCAACAAGTACTGGGTGGACGAGATCTACAACGCGACCTTTGTCGCGGGCACCATCAAGCTGTCGCGCCTCCTGTGGGAGTTCGATTCAAGGGTGGTGGACGGTGTGGTGAACGGCACCGCACTGTCGACGCTTGGTTCTTCATTCATATCCGGCGTCTTTGACCTCAAGGTGGTGGACGGCGCCGTCAATCTGGTGGCCAAGTCCTACGACGTGGCGAGTCACCGCTTCCGACGGTTGCAGGTGGGCTTTGCCCAGGGCTACGCCATGGTCATGGTCTTTGGCGCCGCGATGCTGCTCGGCATCTTCTACGTCATCAAACTCTGAGCTAGGGGACGACGATGGATTTTCAATACGGCTGGCTTCTCAACCTGATCTGCTACCTGCCGCTGGCGGGCGCGATCTTCATGATGGCGTTCATCAACAAGGAGAACTCCTCCGGGATCAAGGCCTTTGCGACGGCGGTCGCGGCCATCGATTTCGTGATCTCGATCCCGTTGTGGTTTCTCTACAGAACCGACGGCGCGGAGTTCCAGTTTGCGACGCAGTTTGATTGGATCCCTTCGCTGGGCGTCCAGTACATCTTCGGCGTCGACGGCTTTGCGGTGCTGCTGATCCTGTTGACGACGCTGCTCGGGCTGATCGCGATCTACAGCTCCTACACCGCCATCACCGATCGGCAGAAGGAGTACTACATTTTTCTGCTCCTGTTGCAGACCGGGATGCTGGGTGTCTTCTGCTCGCTCGACTTCATCCTCTTCTACGTCTTCTGGGAAGTCATGCTGGTTCCGATGTACTTCCTGATCGGCGTGTGGGGCGGACCGCGGCGCCTTTATGCGGCCATCAAGTTCTTCCTCTACACCCTGGTCGGTTCGGTTCTGATGCTGGTTGGCATCCTCACCCTGTACTTCTACAACGCAGGCGGACTCGCGGCCATCGGTCTCGAGGGACTGGGCAACCCGGCCACCTTCTCGGTCACCCAGTTCTACTCCATCGCTCCCATGATTCCGGCCGGCGTGCAGTTCTGGGTCTTTCTGGCCTTCTTTGTCGGATTTGCCATCAAGGTGCCGATGTTCCCCTTCCACACCTGGCTGCCCGACGCCCACGTCGAGGCGCCGACCGCCGGCTCCGTGATCCTGGCCGCCGTCCTCCTAAAAATGGGGACCTACGGCTTCGTTCGTCTCTCGCTGCCGATTCTGCCCGATGCGACCGTCAAGGCGGTGGGGTGGATCGGGGCCCTGGCCATGTTCGCGATCGTCTACGGGGCGCTGGTGGCGATGGCGCAGAAAGACATGAAGAAGCTGGTGGCCTACTCGTCGGTGAGCCACATGGGCTTTGTCATGCTGGGCATGTTCGCCCTCAACGCCGCGGGACTTCGTGGATCGATCCTGCAGATGCTCAACCACGGTGTCTCGACCGGCGCGCTCTTCCTGCTCGTCGGCATCGTCTACGAACGGCGGCACAACCGGATGATTGCCGAGTACGGCGGTCTGGCAAAGGTGATGCCGCTCTATGCCACCTACTTCATGATCATCACGATGTCGTCGATCGGGCTGCCGACCCTCAACGGTTTCATCGGCGAGTTCACGATTCTGATCGGTGCCTTCCTCCACTCGTGGGTGTGGGCCCTGGTCGGCGCCTCGGGCATCGTCCTCGGTGCGGCCTACATGCTGTGGCTCTACCAACGGGTCTTCTTCGGCGAGCTTTCGAACGAGAAGAACAAGGACCTGCCGGATCTCAACCGCCGCGAGCAGTGGACCCTGATTCCACTGGTCGTCGTGGCTTTCTGGATCGGGCTCTATCCCAAGCCGTTCTTTGACCGCATGGCGCCGACTGTCGACCGCGTGCTCGAGCGGGTGGCGGCGGCCGTGCCCGAGTTCGAGACCGCCGCGGACCACGTGGCTGAAATCGCCCACGAGCCTGTTCCCGAGGCGGCGGGGGAGCACGGGGAGTAGGTCATGACCATGACCCTCGATCAATTCATACCGTTCCTGCCGGAGATCTTCCTCGCCACGGCCGGCTTCGTCGTGCTGCTGCTCGGTGTCTCGATGAGGCGGCGCGGCGTGCGGCCGCTGTCGCTGCTGGGTGTTGCAGCATTGGCCGTGACGGGCCTTCTGGTGTGGTTGTTCGCGCGTCCCGTCGACGGCCCGGTGTCCATCCTCGGTGACATGCTGGTGGTGGATTCGTTGGCGGTGTTCTTCAAGCTCCTGATGCTGGCCGCCGCGGCGATGGCGATTCTTTTGTCGGCGGGGTACCTCGAACGCTCCGGCTATGGTGCCGGCGAATACGTGTCACTGATCCTCTTTGCCACGGTCGGTATGTTCGTCATGGCCTCGGGCGCCAACCTGGCGAGCCTTTATGTCGGCCTCGAATTGATGGCCCTTTCAGTCTACGTTCTGGTGGGGTACTTCAAGCTCGAAGTGAAATCCAACGAGGGCGCGGTCAAGTACTTCGTGCTCGGCGCTGCGTCTTCGGCGGTCCTGCTGTACGGGATGTCGCTGATCTACGGCGCCCTCGGCACCCTCGATCTCGCGGCCATCCGTGCGACTCTGACGGCAGTGCCGACCTCCAACTCAATGCTGGTGCTGGGGATGGTGCTGGTGGGTTTCGGCATGCTCTTCAAGGTGGCAGCGGTTCCCTTCCACGTGTGGACGCCGGATGCCTATGAGGGCGCACCGACGCCGGTCACGGCGTTTATATCGGTGGCGCCGAAAGCGGCCGCCTTCGCGATGTTCATGCGAATCTTCCTCGGTGCGTTTGCGCCCGCCGTCGATCAGTGGCGGATCATCATGTGGGTTGCGGCGGCGGCAACCCTGATTTACGGCAACATCGCAGCTCTCACCCAGAACAATGTCAAACGCATGCTCGCCTACTCTTCGATTGCCCATGCCGGCTACGCGTTGATGGGCATCGTGGCCGCCAACGCCATGGGCGCCTGGGCGCTGTTGATGTACATGGTGGTGTATGCGTTCATGAATCTCGGCGCCTTCGGCTTTGTGATTTTGCTCGAGTCCAAGGGCTACGCGGGTGAAGAGATCGGCGATTACGCGGGTCTCTCGCGGCGTCACCCGGCGGCGGCGCTCGGCATGTTGATTTTTATGCTGGCGCTGGCAGGCATCCCTCCGACTGCCGGTTTCATGGGCAAGCTCTACCTTTTTGCCGCTGCTGTCGAGGGTGGATACCTGGTGCTGACGGTCATCGCGGTGGTGATGTCGGCGGTGAGCCTGTACTACTACTTCCGCATCGTCGTCCAGATGTATCTGCGTGATGGCGAAGAGGACGGCGCGGCGCCGGCCGAGCTGCTGCGCGACCGCTGGACCGAGGTGGTGATTGTGGTGTGTGTGATTGCCACCCTGGTCATCGGTGTGTTTCCGGCCCCGCTGGTAGGATGGGCGCAGAGCGCCGCCAGCGCGCTCGGGATGATGTGATCAGACCAGGAGTGCCGACACAGGCATAAGGGATGGGAGCCATGGCACGGCCGACCAAGCAGTTGCGGAGGGCGCGCATCTGGCTCGATGTATCGATCATCGGCATCCAGTTTCCAGTCGCCATCGCCCTTGGCTACTTTTTTGGACGTTGGCTTGACGGTATGTTCAAAACCGCACCCTGGCTGACGATTATTTTCGCACTTTTCGGTATCGCTGCGGGGTTTGTCAATCTCTTCCGGATCACCGCCCAGGCGGGTCGGGCAGAGGAACGACTCAATGCCCTCGAAGCCACCGAAGAGGGGAAAAACGGTGCCGACCCGGACCCCTCGTGACGGCAGTGAATTCTCGCCCCGGCGCGTGCTGTGGATCACCGGCTCACTGGTGGTTCTTGGTGCTGTCATCGAACTTGTGCTTTTTCGCACTTGGATTGGCGCTTTGAGCTTGACCGCGGCTGGGGTGGTGGCTATGATCAATTTTCGATGGCTGGAAGTGATCGTTCATCGGGTGCTTCAGCCGGGGAAAGCGGATCTCGATCGGTGGACCCTGCTGCGCGTTCTCGGTCGCTTTTTTCTTCTCGCCTGCGTGCTTGCGGCATTCCTGGTAGTGCCGCAGATCGATCCGGTTGCGGTGGCGCTCGGTTTCTCGACGCTGGTGGTGGCTCTCGTGGTTGAGGGGCTCCGCGGCGATCGAGTCGGAGGAGGTTGATTTGGAGCATCCAGTATCGTTTCTCTACCACCCGGTCAATAAGCTCCTGATCGCACTTTTTGGTGAGTCGAGCCCCCGGGTCCAGGAATTGATGGGCCTTCATGAGGCGGGCTACTGGCTGCCCGACCACGTCGTAATGGCGATCCTGGTCGTGGTGCTGGTGGCGGCCGTGCTGATCCCCACCAGCCGAAGGTTGTCGGTGGGCTCCCCCGGCAAAGTGCAACAGATTCTGGAGCAGCTGATCACCGGTCTCGAGGATCTGATCGAGGACGTGGTGGGTCACGGTTTCGGCAAGCGCTTCCTGCCATTCATCATGGGTCTGGCGATATTCATCTTCGTCGGCAACATTTTCGGAATGTTCTACTTCCTGCAACCGCCGACGGCCAATCTGAATACCACCTTTGCCTTGTCGATCACGGCGTTTCTCTTTTATAACTTTGTCGGTATCAGGGACAACGGGCTCTTCAAGTACCTCAAGCACTTTGCCGGCCCGTTGCCGTTGTTGGCGCCGCTGATGGTGCCGATCGAAATCATCTCGCACCTGGCGCGGATCCTGTCGCTCGCTCTTCGGCTCTTCGGCAATATCTTCGGCGAGCACACTGCCACCGGGATCTTCTTCATCATGTTCCCATTCATTATTCCGTGGCCGATGATGGGCCTGGGCATCTTTGGTGCCTTCCTGCAGGCTTTCATCTTTATTATGCTCACGATGGCGTACCTTCAGGGCGCCGTCGGAGCGGAAGAACACTAACCGAGATAGCAAAATATCTTCGAGGAGGTAGTTACATGAATCGACGTCTTGCAGTTCTGGCAGTGATCGTCATCGCCCTGGCGATCGCATCGCCGGCAATGGCACAAGAGCATAGTGAAGCGGCCGCTGGAAAGAACATGTTCCAGTACCTTGGCGCTTCGTTCGCCATCGCCTTTGCAGCGGCCTTCGGGGCGCTCGGGCAGGGCAAAGGCCTTGCTGCAGCTGTGGAAGCCATCGGCCGCAACCCGGGCGCGGTGGGACCGATTCGGATCACCATGATCATCGGTCTTGCGCTGATCGAGTCGCTGGTCATCTACGCGCTGATCATCGCCTTCCTGATTCTCGCCTGATCGCGTTTTTTGGTGTGAAAAGGGGCCCTTCGGGGCCCCTTTTCACGTTTTTACGATCCGGTCTCGATCTCCGCTGGGGGTTTCGCTAGTGAAACATCTTTCAATTTTCGGCATATGTAGAATGGGTATTGACAATTTTGTTTCATATATGTAGCATTCATGGCAGGAGGTCACCGTGACACAACCGACCGAACCGAGAATGTGGGACTTCACAACAGGAAGGTTGCCGTACCGCGAGCAGCTCTACAAGAGCGCGCTGCGGATGACCCGATCGGTCGAGGACGCCGAGGACCTCATCCAGGAGACCTACCTCAAGGCCTACAAGTACTACGCGCGCTTTTCCGAAGGCACGAACTTCAAGGCCTGGCTCTTCAAGATCATGAAGAACACCTTTATCAACTCGTACCGCAAAAAGAAGCTCCAACCCCCCAAGGTCGATTTCGACGAGATCCAGGAAGGTCTCGAGGAGACCCTGGTCGAACGTTCGAATGCTTCGCTGACCGATCCCGAGAGCTGGCTGATGTCGGTGGAGATGGATCACGAGGTGCGGGAAGCCCTCTTGAGTCTCCCCCATGATTACAAGATGGTTGTCTTGTTCGCCGATCTCGAGGGTTTTGCCTACAAAGAGATTGCCGAGATCCTTGCGGTTCCAGTGGGCACCGTCATGTCGCGGCTGTATCGCGGCCGCCGCATGCTCGAAAAGGCCCTCCTGAGCTTTGGTCGACGCTACAACTACGTCAACACCCGTCCCGACAAGTTGCGTGACGACAATATCAACCTCGACGACTTCTTCACGAGCGAAGCTACGGCGGCCTGAATCGGCGCCGATCCGTAGCGCTTTACCGCCGGAAAGGGACCCTCCTTCCCCTTTCCGGCGCTTTTTTGTGTTGATTGTGGCCTCGCCACAATCAACACCCCGTCCCCGTCCCTCCGCAATATGCCAAGCCGAGCCTCAGTCCCTGCTAGGGTTGGATCCACCTGAAGTCGATGGTGATCGATTCCGTCGGGAACGGGGACGGGAGCGGGTACTGGAGGACTGATGCGCCAAATATGGATCCCCAAGATCGGTGAGCCGGACGTGCTCGAAGTGCGCGAGGCGCCGGACCCGTTGCCCGGCCCGGGCGAGGTGCGAATTCGGGTCGAAGCGTCCGGGATCAACTTTGCCGATATCCTCGCGCGGATGGGTCTCTACCCCGACGCACCGAAGCTCCCGGCGGTGGTCGGATACGAGGTGGCCGGGGTGGTGGACGAGGTCGGCGACGGCGTCGATGGTCTCCAAGCCGGCGACCGCGTGGCCTCCATGACCCGGTTCGGAGGCTACTCGGACGTCGTGTGTGTGCCGCACAAGATGGTGCGGGCCCAGCCCGAAAACCTCGATGCCGAAGGAGCCGCGTCGATTCCGGTCAACTATCTGACGGCGTGGCTGATGTTGGTTCGCCTCGGCAACGTTCGCGCGGGAGAACGGGTGCTGGTGCATGCCTGCGCGGGTGGAGTGGGGTTGGCCGCAGTCCAGATCTGTCGCCATTTCGGCGCAGAGGTCATCGGCACCGCATCGGCCGGCAAGCACGATCGACTGCGCGCCATGGGCGTTGCCGAGTGCATCGACTACCGGACTCAGGATTTCGAGGAGGTCGTCGCGGATCTCACCGATGGAAAAGGCGTCGACATCGTGCTGGATGCCGTCGGGGGAGAGTCCTTTGCCAAAAGCTACCGTTGTTTGGACAGCTTCGGACGCCTCTTCCTGTTCGGCGTTTCGAGTCTGGCGCCCGGTACCAAGCGACGGCTCGGGGCCGCTCTGATGGGTCTGTGGCGGATGCCGAAGTTCAAACCCCTGAGCCTGATGACCTTCAACCGCGGCGTGTTCGGGGTCAATCTCGGCCACCTGTGGCACCGCGGCGGCGAATTGGCGGCGATGCTCGGAGAGATCCTCGACCTGTTTGCCGACGGAACCTTCGTACCGGTGGTTGATCGAGTGTTCCCCTTCGCCGAAGCTGCAGCCGCCCATCAGTACATTCAGGACCGGAAGAACTTCGGAAAGGTGATTTTAACGCCCTAGGGCTTGTGGCGTGAGGCTTGCGGCTTGAGACTCGAGCAGGCCTCGTGGCTTTCTGAATCGGTCTCAAACCCCAGGCCCCAAGCCCTAAAACCCCATCCCGATCGGTGGGCCCATCATGCCCGGCCCGCCATAGCCGCCATAACCGCCCCAGCCATGGCCCCAGCCGGGACCGTAGCCGCCGTAGCCGTGTCCGACATAGACCGTGGAGGTGCCGGTGTATCCGTCGGAGCTGCAGGCCGACCAGGTGATGACGCCGCACACAATGATCAAGGCGATGATGATGCGCCTGAATTTTGTCATTTGCTCTTCTCCTCGTCATGGCTTCCGATCTGGTAGAGGAAAAGACCTGCTCCAGTCGGGTCCAGAATCAGCGATACGGCACCTTCTGCCGGGTGTTCAGTGTTCTTGAATATCACGCGACCACCGAGGTCCTCGACCTTCTGGACCGATGCAGCGAGATCTGCAACGCCGACGTACGGTGCCCAGCCCGGTTCAACGTCCTCGAGCTCCGGCGGGATCTCGATGATCCCGGCCCTGTGGGTGCCCTGCGAGGTGAAGATGTGGTACGGCTTGCCGCCACGGTCATAGGTCTCGTGGGCCACACCGACCACGTTCTCATAGAACTGGGAGGCCTTTTCAATGTCGTCGGTCCACAGTTCCGCCCAAACCCACGCGCCTGGGCCGGTTGTGCCTCCGACCGGGTTCTTGCCGGGCTGGATGAGCATGACGGGTGCGTCCTCAGCGTCGCGGATCACCGCCAGGCTGCCGTAGCCGTTTTTGATCTTGCGTGCATTTTCGACGATCTCAGCATTCCTTTGCTGGGCGGCGCCCACGGACCCTTTGAGGTTGTTGACGACGATTCCCACCAGCCAGAAGGACTTCGTAACGTCCGGGTTTTCGTCTTCAATCTGGCTGATACTTGCGATCAGCCGCCCCTTGTGGTTGATCGCATAGCCGTCGGTCATCTTCTCTATGTCCCAGCCGAAGAGTTCCCCGTAAAAGGAGGCCGCGGCTGCCGCGTCTTCCGTGATGAGATCTGCGCCGACAAACGTGCCTGGTGCGCTGGATCGATCCGCAGCAATGGCACCCGGAACGACAAGCGCCAGACAGAGACAAGTAATTGCAATTGGAATCCAACGAATTCCGAGGTGACTCAAGTGCTTCATTTCGTATTTCCTCCTGCGAACAGTGCAGTTGTTCCGTCGCTATTGATCGCTGATTCTAGCAGAATCGCTATCTGGGGATCAGCCGTCCGGCGTGCCGATCCACGGGGTGGATTGCGAGGCTGCCAGCAGCCGGGTCGGCGTGAGCAGGCCGCCCGAGATCACCAGCTTGACGCCCTCCTCGACCGTCATGTCGAGGGCCGTGAGATCGACCTGCTTGACCACCACCAGATAGCCCGACGTTGGGTTGGGGGTAGTGGGCACAAAGACCATCGCCGTCGGTTGGTCGCCAAATGCCGATTCACTCCTCACGTCGCGGGTGACGAATCCGATGGATCGCACGTTCTGGTTGGGGAAGGGGAGGAGCACCACCCGCCGAAACTCGGCGGTGTCGTGCATCTGGATAGCTTCGGTGATCTGCCGCGCGCCCTGGTAGATGGGGCTGAGCAGCGGTAGCCCCGTGATTTTGCGTTCAAAGTAAGAGAACAGACGGGCGCCGATTACGTTGGTCGCAGCGATACCGAGCAGCAGTAGGAGTACGAGCGACACCAGAAGTCCGACCCCCACCAATTGCTCTCCGAACAGCCGTTCGGAGATCGGCCGGAACCAGCGATCCATGAGGCCAAAGATGAAGCGGCCGAAGAAAATGGTGACCACCAGGGGAAAAGCGACCATGAACCCCACCAGGAGCCGGGTGCGGAACCAGCGCCCGATCCCGCGACGGTTTTCGCCACTGCCCGCAAGGTCGTTGAGGCGCTTGAAAAAGCCGCTCTCCTGGATATCGTCGTTGAGTCCCATAGCCGGCTGATTGTACCCCGGATCAGATGGCGGGTATGTTGAGCGCCTCCCGAGATTTGGCCGCTGGCGGAAGGCACGATATGATCTGCGGTCGGAGGATCGATGGACACTGACTCCTTGATGATTATCGGCGGACAGTGGGGCGATGAAGGCAAAGGCAAGGTGGTCGACCTTTTGTCGTCCGGCTTTGCCGCCGTCGTCCGCTACAACGGCGGTAATAATGCGGGCCATACCGTGCGCTTTGCCGACAAGCATTTCGCGCTCCATCTCGTGCCTTCCGGCATCATCCACGAAGGTGTCACCTGCTATCTGGGCTCCGGCATGGTGGTCGACCCCACCGGCATGTTGGAAGAGATGGACAAGCTGGTATCGGAAGGCATCGACATCGACGGCCGCCTCG
>RCNF010000982.1_pt1 | contig 14895 bp, 6 predicted proteins | sample 2041311 | NCBI WGS metagenome assembly RCNF01 (sample SAMN09708228, study PRJNA481090) | Marine sediment metagenome, whole genome shotgun sequencing project. | biome: marine sediment; feature: ocean; material: sediment; isolation source: Sewage treatment plant 2 marine sediment (STP2) ... | reverse complement strand
CCTCCTCACCATCAGGCCGGCGAGACACCGGCCCTACAATTGATCTCAGCCCTTTGTAGTGCTGGCGTCTCGCCGGCACTCAGACCACGAACCATCGGGAAACAGGGTTTTTGCAAGAGGCTCAGAACGTCAGCGCCCCCAGCGACCACCGGGAGCGCTGACTCCTAACCTCCTGACCTCCTCACCTCCTAACTTCCTCACCAGCGACCACAGGGAGCACTGACTTCCTGACTTTCTCACCCAAAAGGGATGCCAAATCTGATTTCAGGACCTATATTGAATGAAAAGATATTGAAACCGAATCCCGGTTTCGACCGTACAACCTGCAGAGCTGAGGGAGTCAGGAGATAAGTCAACTTATCCCGATCGACCCTTCATCGAGCTCCTCCTTCATCTGGCTCCTCCCCCGGGAGCCACCTTTTTATCCAAAAAAATGGGCGCCATCGACGCCGACGAGACGTCGGCGCTACAACATCGCACGACCGCATCTGCCCTTCGTAGCACCCACGTCTCGTCGGCGTCATGACCGCAGATCGAGCCCATCGACGTCGACGAGACGTCGGCGCTACAAGGGCCGTCGACTCCGATTGTGGGCCCGGGCTCTCCCTACTCCCGGAGTGATTCGGGTGCTACCCTCCCCCAATGGATTGGATAGTTTCCCTGACGCCAGACGTTGCCGACGATCCCCTCACCGCTCTGGCCTCGCCACCCGAGGGGGCTTCGGTCATCGAGCTTCGCCTCGATCTCTTCCCCGGAATCGACATGTGCGCCGCGATTTCAGCGTGCCCGCTGCCGGTTCTGGCGACTCTGCGATCCACGGCCGAAGGCGGTCGCGGTTCCGACGATCCGGCGACCCGCTCCGAGATCCTCGCTGCCGCCCGCGACGCGGGCGCAGCCCTCATCGATCTCGAGCACGCCCGCGACGGCCGGCTCATCAACGCCCTCGGGCTGCCACCCGAACAAATCGTGCTTTCGTGGCACGACCCCGAGGGAACACCGGATGATCTCGAACCCATCGCCGCCGCGCTCCTCGAGAGCCCTGCTCGGATGGTCAAACTCATCCCCACCGCCGAGAGGCTCATCGATCTCGAACGGGTCCTCGCCCTCCACCGGCGCTTCAACACCCGCCGCTCCCGCAACCGCCGGCTCATGACCTTCGCCATGGGCACCGTCGGCATCGCCAGCCGTTATCTGGCGCCGCTTCTCGGCCCACCGCTGAGCTTCGCCGCATGGTCCGCCGACGCCGCAGCGGCGCCGGGACAGCTCACCGTCGCCCAACTCGAGGCAGTTGTGGGCCACCTCGAGGGTCCCCCCCGCCGCCTCTTCGGCGTCATCGGCAGCGATGTCAGCCATTCGCTGAGCCCAGTGCTCCACAACGCCGGCTTCCGCGCCCTCGGTCTGCCCGACCTCTTTATCCCGGTCAGCGTTCCCGACCCGAGGGATCTCGAGGATCTCTTCACCGACCTCGGACTCACCCTCTTCGACCGCGTCGGTCTCGCCGCGCACGGATGGGCGGTCACCACCCCCTACAAGGACATCGCCGCCGCCGCGGCCGAGATGGCCGCCCCACGAGTCCGACGCGCCGAGGCGGCCAACACCCTCGTCCTCCGTGAGTCCGGCATGGCGGCGGACAACACCGATGCCGACGGAGTCGTCGCCTCGCTGCTGAGCATCGGGATCGATGCCATGGGCCGCACCGCGGTGGTCCAGGGAACCGGCGGCGCTGCCCGGGGCGCGGCGGTCGGTCTCCACCTCGCGGGGGCCGACGTCTCGCTTCGCGGCCGCGACGCCGAGCGCACGCGGGAGTTCGCCGAGATGATCGAGATCGACGCTCTCGAACCCGGCTCGATGCCCGACAAGGCCGACATCCTGGTCAACGCCACACCACTCGGCACCCAACCGGGCGACCCTTCGCCGTTTTCCGACGAGGAGATCAACGGTGCTGCCGCGGTTGTCGACATGGTCTACGGCGCCGATGAGACCGAGTTCATTGCGCGGGCCAACGCCGCCGGGATCCCCGCGGTCGATGGCAAGACCGTTCTCGCCTACCAGGCATTCGCCCAATTCGCCGCGTTCACCACGAAGATGCCGCCCAAGGAAGCGATGTTGAAGGCGATCGGACGCGGGTGAGGAGTAAGGAAGTGAGCGCTTCCTTCGGTCGCTGTTAGGAGTGAGCGCGCTCCTCGCTCGCTTGCACGGGCGCGTGCCGACGCGATGAGGTCGCCCTGACGAATTCACACAGCGACCATCGGGAGAACTGACCTCCTCACCTTCTAACAGCGAGCGAAGCGAGCGCTGACCTCCTCACCTTCGCACCTCCGATTGCGGTGGAGGCCCGCGGCATTTCATAGTCTGCAGCGAGCTCTGACGGCAGGCTCGCTGCAGATTATGAATTGATGTAATAGAATCCCCCCCTGCAAGTGTTACCTCTTCCGAGGCGCCGCGCCTCTTTTCCCGAAAGGATCACCTATGACCACGACGACGACCGACTACAAAATTGCTGACATCACCCTGGCCGACTGGGGTCGACGCGAGATCATCATTGCCGAGAAGGAAATGCCCGGCCTTATGGCCGTTCGCGAGAAGTACGACACCGCCAAACCCCTCGCCGGTGTGCGGATCTCGGGTTCGCTGCATATGACCATCCAGACCGCCGTCCTCATCGAAACCCTGATCGATCTCGGCGCCGATGTCCGCTGGGCCTCGTGCAACATCTTCTCGACCCAGGACCAAGCTGCCGCAGCCATCGCCGCCACCGGCGTCCCGGTCTTCGCCTGGAAGGGCGAGAGCCTCGAGGAGTACTGGTGGTGCACCAAGCAGGCCTTGACCTGGCCCGACGGTTCCGGCCCGCAGCTCATCGTCGATGACGGTGGTGACGCCACCATGATGATCCACCGCGGATACGCCGCCGAAAACGACCCGTCGATCCTCGTCGAGCCCACCGACGACAAGGAAGTCACGATCGTCAACAAGCTCCTCCAGGAGACTCAGGGCGCCAGGCCACGCCACTGGCACGATCTCGTCGCGGAGTGGAAGGGCGTCTCCGAGGAGACCACCACCGGTGTTCACCGTCTCTATCAGATGGAGGAGCGCGGCGAGTTGCTGGTTCCGGCCATCAATGTCAACGATTCGGTCACCAAATCTAAATTCGACAACATCTACGGCTGCCGTCACTCGCTGGTGGACGGCATCAACCGCGCCCTCGATGTGATGATCTCGGGCAAGGTCGCCCTGGTCTGCGGGTTCGGCGATGTCGGCAAGGGCTCCGCCGAGTCGCTCTCGGGTCAGAAAGCCCGGATCTGGGTCACCGAGATCGACCCCATCTGCGCGCTCCAGGCGTGTATGGCCGGCTACAAGGTCACCACCGTCGAGGACGCCCTGCCCGAGGCCGACATCTATGTCACCACCACCGGCAATCGCGACGTCATCACCGCCGAGCACATGGCGAAGATGAAGGACCAGGCCGTGGTCTGCAACATCGGCCACTTCGACAACGAAATCCAGGTCGAGAAACTCGAGGCCATCCCCGGAGTGGTCCGCGAGACGGTCAAACCCCAGGTCGACAAGTTCACCTTCCCCGACGGCCATTCCATCTTCCTGCTTGCCGAAGGCCGGCTCATCAACCTCGGCTGCGCCACCGGCCACCCGAGCTTTGTGATGTCCAACTCGTTTGCCAACCAGGTGCTGGCCCAGATCGATCTCTGGACCAACGAGCACGCAGTCGGCGTGACCACCCTGTCGAAAGAGCTCGATGAGGAAGTCGCGAGACTTCATCTGGCCAAGCTCGGCGCCAAGCTCACGACCCTCAGCAAAGATCAGGCCGATTACATCGGCGTTCCGGTTCAGGGGCCGTACAAACCCGATTGGTATCGTTATTAATCCGGCACCCGTGCCCGTTTCCGTGCCCGACGACCGGTCCACCGATCGGCCCCATGCGGGCGGGACGCCCGCACCACAATGGCGCCCTACACCTTCTCAAACGCGACCCCGGCTCCTTTGTAGCGCCGGCGTCCCGCCGGCGATGAAACCACCAGCGTAGTCGAGACGCCCGCACTACTATGGCAACCGGCCCGACCATCGAGGAGACCTCCCATGCGAACCGCCTTCACCCTCACAGCCCTGCTGACCCTCGCCGCGCTCCCCCTCCACGCCCAAGGGCCGCAGGACATGGAGCGCGACTCGTGGTCCGGTCCCATCGCCCCGGGCTCATCCATCCGCGTCGAAAACCCCCATGGTGATGTTCGTCTTCGTCACGGCGGCTCGCAGGGCAACCTCGAGGCTGCCGCCATCCTGCAGCAGCTCTCCACCGATGGATCCAAGCTCGTTCTCTCAGTCGAGATCACGGACACGGAAGCCGTCGTTTCCATCATCCGTTACGGCCTCGCGGGGAACCCGGCCCCGCTGGTACCGCGAAGCGACAGGGCGCGCGCCGACCTCGCCATCATGATTCCGGAAGGGTTTCCCATCCGCGTCGAGACCAACCACGGTCTCATCGAAGCGCGTGGGGTTCGAACCGACATCGACCTCCACACCACATCCGGCACCATCCGGGTGGCCAAACACCACGGACAAATCACCGCCCACTCCGAAATCGGCCCGATGGAGATCACCCTCCTGCCGTCGGTAACCAAGAAGACCCAGGACTTGACCTCGACCACCGGTCCGATCACGGTGTTCACACCTGCGACCAACAACCTCGATGTCGCCATGGCGACATCCGGCGCCCTCATCACCGACTTCTCGCTGAAGGTGGAGCACCACGACACCGAGGAACCAAACAAGACCGCGACGGCCTCCCTCGGCGGCGGTGGCTCGCTGCTGAAGCTGATCAGCAAGAGGGGTGATCTCGCCCTCCGGCGGGTGGTGACCCCCGACACCGACTAATCAGGGCGAAGTGGTATATTGCGCCCCTAAAAACTGATACTTCATCAACTATTCAATTATTTTGGAGGAACTCGATGGCCAACCCACCCGTTCATTTTTCACGGCAGAATTCAGGAGTGACTCGATTGGGCATCGCCGCGGCGGTGGTCATCCTTCTCCTCGGCTCGACAATGACCGTCGCTGCGAATGAGCCTCTCCACATGCGTGGCGCTCAGGTTCTCGGCGGACCCGTGACCCCGACCATCGTCAACATCGACATCCGTGATCTTCCTTCGGTGGATGCCTGGCAGCCTGGTGATCCCATCAAAGAGATTCCCCGGCGCTTCTACCCGCCGAAGGACGTAGACCCCATGAGCTACGAGGCCAACCCAGATCCCCTCGTCGATCTCCAGGCCGCAACCCCCATGCGGAACACAGACGCCTTCTCCACTCCGCTCGTCAACATCGGCGCTCAGGGCTTCACCGGGGTCAGTCCCCCGGACACCGTGGGCGACATCGGCCCCAACCACTACATCCAGTCGATCAACGACGGCGGCGGCGCGGTCGTGCAGATTTACGACAAGACCGGTGCAACCATCGGTTCCCCGTTCGCCATGGATTCACTCGGCAGCGGATCCTGCGCGAGCGGGCTTGGCGACCCGATCGTGCTCTACGACCGCCTTGCCGACCGCTGGTTTCTGCAGGAGTTCAGCTCCGGCGGCAACTACATGTGCTTCTACATCTCGCAGGGTCCCGACCCTGTGGCCGGTGGCTGGTACCACTACGGCTTCCAGGCGCCCACCTTCCCCGACTACCCGCATTTCGGTGTCTGGCCCGACGCCTACTACGGCACCGCGAACGAAAACTCGGCGGTCTATGCATTCGACCGGACGAACATGATCGCCGGCGCCACGGCTCGGCCCATGCAGCGCTTCGGCCTCTCGGATCTCCCCGGCTACGGTTTCCAGTGCGCCACACCGGCCGATCTCGACGGCGCCGACGAACCGCCCGCCGGAGCCCCCGGGATCATCATGCGCCACGTCGATGAAGAGGCGCACAGCACCTTCACCAACAACCCGGCCACCGATCTGCTCGAGATCTTTGCTTTCACCGTCGATTTCGACACCCCCGGAAACTCGGCGCTCAACCAGCTCCCCGACGTGGTCATCACCGACTTCAACTCCTGGATGATCAACTACAGCACCTTCTACTCGGTGCCCCAGCCGGGCTCCTCGCAGGGCCTCGACCCCATCCGCGAGGTCGTCCTCAACCGCCTCCAGTACCGCAACTTCGGGTCTCACGAGTCGCTTGTGGGTGTGCTGCCAACCAACGCCTACACCGCGACCTCCGGCTCCGACGTCAGCGCGGCCCTGCGCTGGTTCGAACTGCGCCGCACCACTGGTGACTGGCAAGTCCACCAGGAGGGAACCTTCGCCACCAGCGATCTCGACGAGAACCGGTTCGTCGGCTCCATCGCCATGGACCAGAGCGGCAACATCGGCATGGGTTACAGCATCACCGATGTCGATGCGGCAACCCCCGTCTCTGCCAGCCTGCGCTACACCGGCCGGCTCTCGAGCGATGCTCCCGGCATCATGACCCAGACCGAGACCCAGCAGGTCACCGGTTCCGGCGCCGGGGGCGGCCGTTGGGGCGACTACGCATCCATCAACCTCGACCCCGAGGATGACTGCACCTTCTGGTTCACATCCGAGTTCCAGAACGGCTCCGGTTGGGCGACTCAGATCACGAGCTTCCGCTTCGAAGCCTGCGGCTGCGATATCGCCATCGGTCCGCTGACCGTCAACGCCGCACCCACCGCACCGAACGTCATCACGGTTTCCTGGAACGACTCTTCGGAGGCCTCGATCGCCGAATACCGTGTTTCCCGTTCACGCAATGCCGGCGGCCCCTATGACCTCATCGCCACGATTCCGGACTCGAGCCCCGGCACCGGCAGCGGCGCCGGTTATCAGTTCAACGATCCTGATGTCAGCGGCAGCATCACCTACCACTACATCGTCCGCGGGTCTGACGGCGGCGCCTGTCAGTCGGAGATCTCAAACGTTGCGAGCACCACCGCCACCGGTGTCTGCACCCTGTCGCCGCTCTTCGACGGGGTGGTCTCGGTGACCAACCCGCAGTCCTCCGACTGCGAGATCGATGTTGCTTGGGACGCCGGCACCTTCGAGTGCGGATCTTCCCTGATCTACAACGTCTATCGTTCGACCTCGTCAGGCTTCACGCCCGACCCGGCGAATCTGGTGACCTCCTGCCTCACCGCAACCTCCATGGTCGACACATCCGGGTTGAGCGGCGTGACCTACCACTACATCGTCCACGCCGAAGACAACTCCGGCAACGGTGCCGGCCTGTGCGCCGGGGGCAACGAGGAAGGCAACGCCATCGAAGCCTCGGGTGCGGCCACCGGCCCCGACGCCACCTACTTCGCCGATGACATGGAATCCGGCGACGGCAACTGGACCCACGGCGGCACCGGCGACACCTGGGCCCTCTCCACCGCACGCGCCTACAGCGGCACGACATCGTTCTACGCCACCGGTGTCGGCAGCGTCACCGATCAGAACCTCGATTCTCTCGAGTTCGCGTTGCCGGCCATCCCGGGGATCACCCTCGAGTTTTGGAGTTGGCAGGAGGTCGAGGACAGCGGCAGCGGCTGCTACGACGGCGGTATCGTCGAAGCCTCCACCGATGGTGGGACCACCTGGACGCAGCTTCTCGACGCGAGCATGCTCACCCTGCCCTATGACGGGTCGGTGTCGACCAGCTTCTCCAACCCCATCGCCGGGCAGAACGCCTGGTGCGGTGATCCGAGAGACTGGACCCACACGGTTGTCGATCTCACCAACTACGCCGGGCAGGATGTCCAGCTTCGATTCCGCATGGCCACCGACACGAGCGTCAGCCGCGAGGGTTGGTACATCGATGACGTCAGGGTGATCACACCCTCCGACTGTACCGACGGCACATCCATCTTCCGCGACGGCTTCGAATCGGGCGACGTGACCGCGTGGTCGTCCACCACGCCGTAGCGGCTCAGCAGCGCATCAGCAACAAACCGCCCCGGGTATCCGGGGCGGTTTGTCTATCCTCTCCGCCCCCGCAATCAACCCCCGACACATCACGGTGAGAATCGTAGGGTGGGCCTGGGCCCGACGTAGGGTGACCGCTGGTTCGACTTACGATGGTCGCCTGTCCGGCGTAGGGTGGGCCTGGGCCCACCTTCAGACCCCTCCACGAACGCCTCGCCCCTCCACGCCAGTCGTACGAACCCGACGAAATCGACCCTCTCGCAATCCACGCCAGTCCGCGGTTGATCTCGTCGGGGTTGTACAACTGACGTGGATCGCCACGAGCTGGTCAGCAGCTCTGAAGGTGGGCCAAGGCCCACCCTACTTCGGCCCAAGAACCCAATTTGGTCTTGAAGATCCCCAATACCCAGGTTACGACTCGGTTTCCGGTCAATCTATGGGGAACAACGCCATGAAGTCGGGATCGCCGAGCAGGCTGTTCATGGACGGCAGCAGCATGGGTTGGAAGGGATCGCTGAACCCCATATCAAATGCCTTGCGGGTCCCGTCGATGGCGCACTCGCGGTGGCCGAGGACGGCACACGCGCGGGCGACCTCGAGTTGGGACGGGCCATCGTCGGGCACCATCGCCATGGCCTGTGCGAGCGCTGCCTCACCCTCGTCGAATCGTCCGGCCGCCGCCAGGAGCTGCGCCAGATAGGCGTAGTCATCAAGGATCCTCTCCTTTCCGACCATCTCCTCGTCGAACTGGGCAATCGCCTCATCGACGACCTGACGCGCCTCCGCGTCGTCCCCGGATGCCGCCAGAACCGCCGCCAAATCGAGTATGGCGCCCCGCTCGGCCCATGCCAGATTCTCCTCGCGGATCATCGCCAGATTCCGCCGAAAATAATGCAGCGCCATCTCCGGCTTGCCCGCCGCGGCCAGGGTGTATCCCAGATTTGGCAAGGCATAGGCGTGCTTCGGCTCCAGCTCGAGCGCCCGTTCGAAGACCACCTGAGCCTCGTCGAACCGCAGCTGCACCGCCAGCGCCCAGCCCAAAAGGCTGTGGTAGTTGGCGATCTCCGAATCGATGGCGATGAGCCGCCGGGAAGCATCCTCGGCAGCCGGAGGATTCGGCAAGCTCGTGATGTACATGAAAGCGAGGTTGATGATCGGGACCGCGCCCCGTGGGTCGATCTCGGCCGCCTCCTCGAACATCACCGCGGCCTCCTCGAACCGACCGAGGTGGAGGAGGATCCTACCGCGGTTGTTGTGCGCCGCCATGTGCATCGGATAGAGCTCACAGATGAGCTCGTACTCCTCCAGGGCTTTTTCCAGATTCTGATCGACGAAGTGCCGGTTGGCGGCCCTGAGCATCAGATACTCGTCCCGTGGCAGGGTCTCGCCATCGACCAGGGCCTGCCGCAACTCCTCGCGTCCCCGATCGGGTTCGCCGCCGAACTGGATCAACAACAGACCGAAAGAGCCCCGGCATGTGGCGAACTCGGGATCGAGTTCCAACGCCAGCTCATACAGACTGATGGCCTCGCCGAAGGCGCCCTTTCCCCAACTCCGGTTGGCCATCGCGAAATAGTGGAGGGCTTCCCACGACGAGGTCGTGACATCCGAGATCGGAAAGTCGGTCTTGTCGATGGACTCGAGCGACTCGCCGAGGCGCGATCGTAGTTCCCGCGAGAGATCATCGATGGCGTCGAGGAGTACATCCTCGCGGCTCTCTGAGGTGACCCGGATCTGCTCGACGTGGCGGCCGGTCTGCGGATCCACGATGGCGGCCTGGAGTTCGAACGCCTCCCCCACCTGAATGATCCGCGGCACGATGAGCGCCCGAACGCCCGAGAACCGGCAGATATCCCGGCCGAGTTCCTCGTCGACGACGGTGTCGGGGGTCTTCCGCATGAGCCGGAGGGTTTCGTCCACCTGGTGGCGTTGATAGAGCGTGGCGTAGGGCGACTGCTTCAGATCCGTCTCGAGGGCCGTCCGGAGGGCGAGGTCGAAGGCCTCCTCGTCGGTGAAGTTCTCGACATCGGCGATCAGGATGCGGTCGTGGTCCGTGAAAGCGAGGCTCGGCCGGCTCCAGTGCCAGACCAGGACGGCCGCGACCACGATCGCCACCGTCCCCGCCAGACCACCGATGAGCATGGTCCGGCGCCGCTTCTGGACCGACTTCCATCCGGCGCCCGAGTACATTGTCGGTGGCGTTTCACGAAGCTCACGCAGTTGCTCGGCCACCTCGCCGGCGGTTGGGGTTCGCTGGCCGCGGTCCTTGGTCATGGCGCCGTTGAGCACCTCTTCGAGGCCGTAGGGGATTCCATCCACCGAGCTCTCGATGGACGGCGGCTCTTCGCAGAGCACCCGCCGCAGGGTCTCGGGAACCGAACTCGAGTGGAAGGGTGAGTTCCCCGTCACCAACTCGTAGATCACGCAGCCGGCGGAGAAGATATCGGTTCGTTCATCGACCTTCATCCCCGACGCCTGTTCCGGCGACATGTAGGCCGGTGTCCCGACCACCGCCCCCTCCTGGGTCTGGTCCAAAGTGGGCCGGTCGTCGCCGGAGTCCGAGTCGTCGGCCGCGACCAACCGGGCGAGGCCGAAATCGAGGACCTTGAGCCGACCCTCGGGGGTGAGCATCAGGTTCGACGGTTTGATATCACGGTGGATGGCGCCCTTGTTGTGGGCCGCCTCGAGGGCGTCGCCGAGCTGGATGCCGATGGCGATGACCTCAGCCGGTGGCAGCGCGCCGCGGCCGACCCGGTCCTTGAGGGTTTCGCCCTCGACCAGCTCCGATGCCAGGAAGAGCCGGCCGTCCTCGGTCTCACCCGCCTCGTAGATCGTCGCCACCCCGGGGTGGTTGATGGTCGCCGCCGCCTGGCACTCACCCAGAAAACGCGATCGGTTGCGGGGCTCTTGAGCAAGCGCCGGTTTGATCAGCTTGAGGGCGACATCACGCTGGAGCGTCGTGTCCCGGGCGCGGTAGACCACGCCCATCGCACCCTCGCCCAAGGTTTCGAGAATCTCGAAGCGAGAGACGCGTGCGGGTTGACCGGATGAGCCTTGGTGGTCTTCAACCATATACTCATTTCGAGTTTATCTTATCCCCCTCCCGTACCCGTTCCCGTTCCCGTGCCCGTGCCCGTTTCCGCTCCCGATCCCGATCCCGTTCCCGATCCCGACGTGCGATGTGCGACGTGCGACGTGCGATGCGGGATGAACAAACATCCACCCCTCCTCCTCAACGCCACCGACGCCGACGAGACGTCGGCGCTACAATTCGCCACCCCAGTGTGGATACGATCAACCACCCCGACGTATGGTGCCCGTTCGTCCAACGTATGGTGTCCGTTGGCCCGACGTAGGGTGCCCATTGGCCCGACCTATGGTGACCGTCGGTCCAACGTATGGTGGGCCTGGATCCGACGTAGGGTGGGCCTTGGCCCACCTTCAGACCCCTCCACGCATCCCCCTTCCTTCCACGCCAGTCGTACGACCCCGACGAGAGCGACCCCAAAACTACGTTCAGAGCCAAAGGCTCGAGAAAGCCACTGAAGGTGGGCCCAGGCCCACCCTACGATTCTCACGCCCATCCGCGGAACCAACGTCGGGTGAGCCTGGCTCCGACGTATGGTGTCCGTCGGACCGACGGATGGTGCCCGTTGTTCCGATGTTTGGTGCCCATTGTCCCGACCTATGGTGACCGTTGGTCCGACGTATGGTGCCCGTTGGTCCGACGGATGGTGCCCGTTCGTCCGACGGATGGTGCCCGTTCGTCCGACGTATGGTGACCGTCGGTCCGACGTATGGTCACCGTTGGTCCGACGTACGGTGGGTCCGGATCCGACGTAGGGTGGGCCTGGGCCCACCTTCAGACCCCTCCACGAACGATACGCCCCGCCACGCCAGTCGTACACTCTCCACGAACCACCACCCTCGCCCCCGATCCCGATCCCGCTCCCGATCCCGCTCCCGACGTGCGATGCGCGACGGGCGATGCGCGACGTGCGATGGACGAACAACGAGAAACCATCCGGTGTCCGAACACGTGCACAACCCCTACCTTCCACAAACCAATGCACCGTCCGAATTGTAGGGGCGGGCGTCTCGCCTGCCCTTCAGACCCCTCCACGCACCCTTCGCCTCACCACGCAAGTCGTACACTCTCCACGAACCACCACCCCTCGATCCCGATCCCGATCCCGTTCCCGATCCCGACGTGCGATATGCGACGCGCGATGCGCGATGCGCGACGTGCAACGTGCGATGCGCGACGCGCGACGCGCGATGCGCGATGAACAAACATCCCCCCCTCCCTCCCCCCCTCCCGATTCCGCCAATCCTCGACATGCTCGAATCCATCCGGGATCGGGATCGGGAGCGAGATCGGGAGAGGGAAAGGACTCAACGCCCTGCTAGAATCAACAACGATCCACCCCACGGGAGGGCTCTATGACAACCTCCGCTCGCTACCAGGCAACGCACAAGATCCGCTTCGTCACCGCGGCCTCGCTCTTCGACGGCCACGACGCGGCGATCAACATCATGCGCCGGATCCTCCAGGCGCAGGGAGCGGAGGTCATCCACCTCGGCCACAACCGCTCGGTCAAGGAAATCGTCGACGCCGCGATCCAGGAGGACGCTCAGGCCATTGCGGTCTCGTCCTATCAGGGCGGCCACATCGAGTTCTTCAAATACATGGTCGATCTGCTCAAAGAACGCGGCGCCGAGCACATCAAGATCTTCGGCGGCGGCGGCGGCGTCATCGTCCCGCGCGAGATCGCCGAACTCGAGGCCTACGGCGTCACCAAGATCTTCTCCCCCGAGGACGGCCGCACCATGGGCCTCGACGGGATGATCGCCTCGATGATCGAGGCCTCCGACTTCAACCCCGCGGAAACCGACCTCACCGGCCCCGTCGGTACCACCACCGACCGCTGGCTCGCCGTCGCGCGCGCCATCACCCGCGCCGAGAACGGCCTCGAGGTCGGCACCCTGCCCCCCCTCAAACCCGCGCCCGTTCTGGGCACCACCGGCACCGGCGGCGCAGGCAAGTCCTCGCTCACCGACGAGCTCGTCCTGCGCTTCCTCGCCGACAACCCCGACACCACCATCGCCATCCTCTCCGTCGACCCGACCAAGCGCCGCACCGGCGGCGCCCTCCTCGGCGACCGCATCCGCCTCAACTCCCTCACCAGCGACCGGGTCTTCATGCGCTCCCTCGCCACCCGCCAGGCTCACCGCGCGCTGTCGCAGCACATCGTCCACTCCATCGCCATCTGCCAGTCCGCGGGCTTTGATCTCATCATCGTCGAGAGTTCGGGCATCGGACAGGCCGACAGCGAGATCGTCGATATCTCCGATCTCTCCCTCTACGTGATGACCCCCGAGTACGGCGCCGCCATGCAGCTCGAGAAGATCGATATGCTCGACTACGCCGACATCGTCGCCATCAACAAGTTCGACCGGCCCAAGGCACTCGACGCCCTGCGCGATGTCCGCAAGCAGTACCGCCGCAGCCACGAGCTCTTCGACGGCCCGCCCGACGACGAGCTCCCGGTCTACGGCACCGTCGCCAGCCAGTTCCACGACCACGGCGTCAACGCTCTCTACCAGGGCCTGTTGCGCGCCCTCGAAGCGAAGTTCGGCGCCCCCTGGACTCTCGAGGGCACCGCCGCCGTGCCCGCCGGCGAGCCCCAGCGCCACCCGGTGATCCCCGGCGAGCGCGCCGGCTACCTGCGCGACATCTCGCGCACCGTACGCGACTACAAACAGTGGGCCGACGACCAGATCAGGATCGCCGACCAGCTCTACCAGCTTGTCGGCGCCCGCGCCATCCTCTGCGCCCGCGAGGGCGAGGGCAAACCCGAAGAGCTTTGGCCCCTCTTCGAAGAGATCATTGCCGCCGAGGCCGTCCCCGAAGCCCAGCTCGCCGATATCGACGCCGAGATCCGCCGCATCGCCCACTCCCTCGACTACGACTCGCGCGAGCTCATCGCGGTCTGGCCGAGGATTCAGGCCGACTACGCCCGCGACGAGTTCAGCTACACCGTCCGGGGCAAGGAGATCCACGTTCCGCTGACATCGGAGTCCCTCGCCGGGACCAAGGTGCCGAAGGTCCAGCTGCCCCGGCGCCAGACCTGGCCCGGGATCCTCCGCTATCTCTTCCTAGAAAACATCCCCGGAGCCTTCCCCTACACCGCAGGGGTCTTCCCACTCAAACGCACCCAGGAGCTACCGACCCGGATGTTCGCCGGTGAGGGCGGCCCCGAACGCACCAACACGCGCTTTCACCTGCTCGCCGAGGGACAGCCCGCCACCCGCCTGAGCACCGCCTTCGACTCGGTCACCCTCTACGGTGAGGATCCGGGCGAGCGCCCCGACATCTGGGGCAAGGTCGGCGAGGCCGGAGTATCGATCTGCACCGTCGAGGATGTCGAGCGGCTCTACGCCGGCTTCGACCTCTGCGCCCCCACCACCTCGGTTTCCATGACCATCAACGGCCCGGCGCCCATGATTCTGGCCATGTTCTTCAACGCCGCCGCCCGCCAGCAGGCGCGCAAGCGGCTCATCGAAACCAGCCGCCTGGACGCCTCGCCCGAGGCCGCCCTTCAACCCCTCGTTGACGGCAAAGACTGGGAGGCCCTCGCCCCCCTCCTCGAAGACGGCGAGTGGGACGAGATCCTCAAAGCCACCATGCAGGTGGTCCGCGGCACCGTCCAGGCCGACATCCTGAAAGAGGACCAGGCCCAGAACACCTGCATCTTCTCCACCGAGTTCGCCCTGCGGATGATGGGCGACATCCAACAGCTCTTCTGCGACTTGAAGATCAACAACTTCTACTCGGTGTCGATCTCCGGCTACCACATTGCCGAGGCCGGCGCGAACCCGCTCACCCAGCTCGCCTTCACCCTTTCCAACGGCTTCACCTACGTCGAGACCTATCTCGCCCGCGGGATGCACATCGACGACTTCGCCCACAACCTGA
>RCNF010000981.1_pt1 | contig 14907 bp, 17 predicted proteins | sample 2041311 | NCBI WGS metagenome assembly RCNF01 (sample SAMN09708228, study PRJNA481090) | Marine sediment metagenome, whole genome shotgun sequencing project. | biome: marine sediment; feature: ocean; material: sediment; isolation source: Sewage treatment plant 2 marine sediment (STP2) ... | reverse complement strand
CGTCTTCTCTGGTCGTTGCGTTAATCATTTCGATCATGATTGGCACGCACTACACCGTTACTCGCGACCTATTGGTCATTCGCTCAGGCCCGTTTCGCTTCAATGTACCGCTGCATCAGATCGAGTCGGTGAGAGAATCCAGAAGTCCTCTGTCATCTCCGGCCATGTCGATGGACAGATTGTTGGTTCGCTACGGCAAGCGGCGCCGCATTATGGTCTCGCCAGATGACAAAGCCGGGTTTCTCAAGGCCATTGGTCAGGAGTTGGTCCAAAAGTGACTACGGCCAGTCAATCGACCGACTGGCGAATGCTGCGGGAATTCGCAGCTGTTGATCTCGAGCAGTCATTTGTCTTGTCGTGGGACATCGAGTCCGGTGCGCTCTTGATGGATATCGATTTGCACTTGTTGCCCACGCATCCATTCTACGAGAAGCCGCGGCCTGCGGAGAAAGTATGTATCAGGCCTGCGGTAATCGAATTCCCGATATGTGACAGAATCGAGGTTGCCGGCAATTCGGAGCAAACTGATATTCAGGTTATGGCGAGCCGGATCGGTCCTGGCGCGATCAAAGGATTGCGGCGGCTGGAAAGCGGTCACTATGAGATCGATGGCGTTTTTGGCCTTGTGCAAATTGATGCCGAACGACCAATACTGAGAATTAAAGGGCTGTAGAGCGCGATAAGCTGCAGTAAATGAAATGCACAGGGGAGACCTAAATTGAGCGCTGAGAATCGAATCGACTACGTAGAGATTCCGGTCACTGATCCGGCCAAAGCCCGAGAGTTTTTTTCCAGCCTCTTCGGTTGGGAATTTGAAAGCTGGGGTGACGACTACATCAGCTTCAATGACGGTCGACTGACCGGCGGCTTTTGTCGTGCTGACGGCCCGGCGCCGGCGACTGGCGTTCTGGTGGTTTTCTTCAGTGAAGATCTTGAGCGAGACTTTGAGCGAGTCAAAGAGCTGGGCGCTACAATCAGCAAAGAAATATTCCACTTTCCAGGTGGTCGGCGGTTTCATTTTGTCGACCCTGTTGGTACAGAGTATGCGATCTGGTCCGCAACCTGATAAACCTATAGAAATAACGGAGCAACGCCATGCACGAGAAAATTGATCACCCTTGTGTGCAGCACAAGCTGGCTATTATCAGAAACGCAGATACCGGCCACAAGCGGTTTCGCGAACTTGCGACTGAGATCACGCAGTTTCTTTGCTATGAAGCTTTGAAGCACATTAAAGTCAAAGAGGTCACCGTGCAGACACCGGTTGGTGAGGCTGCATGCCACAAGATCGATACGGATCTGGTGGTGGTACCGATCTTGCGGGCTGGCGTGGGTATGCTGGAAGGTATTCTCGAGTTAGTGCCGACAGCCCGAGTTGGGTTCGTTGGTCTCTATCGTGACGAAGTTACCAAACAGCCGGTGAGCTACTATCAGCGGCTGCCGACACAGACCAAGGGCGGGACCTGCATCATTGTCGACCCTATGCTCGCGACTGGCGGTTCCACTATCGCCACAATCGATCTGCTGAAGGAAAGTGGTGCAGGCAGCATTGTTGTTGTGTGTATCGTCACCTGTCCGGAAGGACTGAAACTGGTCGAAGATGCGCATCCGGATGTGCCCATATACACGGCGGCTATTGATGATCATCTGGATGATCACAAATACATTATTCCTGGCCTTGGTGATGCCGGTGATCGCTTGTTTGGGACGTCGGACTAGGCGTCGACTGCTCGAATCAGAGGAAGCGGTTTATGAGGATCGTCGCCGCAGACCCACGAGATGCCGCTGCCGTTGATCTCACTCAGGCACTGGATGCCGAAACGCTGGTTCGTTACCCGGGCGAGCCTGTTTTCGGTATCGAGGCGGATGGCTTTGTCGAGCAGGGTGGAGTGTTCCTGCTCGGTCACGTCGACGGTAATGCCGTCGCCTGTGGCGCCTTGCGACCGCTTGAGGGAGGTGTGTTCGAAGTCAAACGCATGTACGTCCGAGACGGCTACCGACGGCGCGGTTTGTCGAGACGGCTGTACAGCCGACTTGAACTGATGGCCCGAGACAGGGGATGTCGTACCTTGCGTATCGAGACGGGTGGCAGACAGCCCGAAGCGCTTGGTCTGTATCGCTCAGTGGGCTTTGCGAAGATCAACCGCTATGGACCGTACGTCGAAAATGAATACAGCATCTGTTTTGCAAAATACCTGCCGAGTGCGGCGGACCTGCAGTTTCTGCGAGATTTCGAGACTTGCCAACTGCCGGAAGCGCAATGGACACATCTGTCGCATGTGCGCATTGCGTGGCTCTATCTCACCCAGCTCGCAAGTGCGGACGCCTTACAGCGGTTGCGAGATGGAATCTTGCGCTTTAATGCGGAGGTTTTGAGCCGGCGGCAGGAGTATCATGAAACTGTGACAGTCGCATTCGCCCGCATCATCTCGGATCGAATTTTGCCGGGTGAGGTGTGGGAGGAATTTTCGCAACGTATCGACGACGTACTGGATGGGAGCTCTCCGATGCTGGCACGCTACTACTCGCAGGAATTGCTCAGTTCGGCAACAGCCAGGAAATCTTTTGTCGAAGCTGACCTTGAAGAATTACCTGCTTTTGCGGATGCCGGTACTTAAAGAGTTTGGTCATGGCAGAAATAAAAACCAAACAGACCAAAGCGAGCGTCACCGAATTTCTCGGTAGCATAGACGACCCGGGGAAGCGCGCAGATGCGAAAAAAGTCGCCGCAATCATGCGCAAAGCGACGGGATCCCGAGCAAAAATGTGGGGCACCAGCATTGTCGGTTTCGGCAGTTATCATTACGAATACAATAGCGGCGGTGAGGGCGACTGGATGTTGATCGGGTTCTCGCCACGCAAGCATAACCTCGCTTTGTACATCATGACCGGCTTCAGCGAGATCGCGCCGCTTATGGAAAAATTGGGTAAACACAAGACCGGCAAGTCCTGCCTGTACGTCAAACAGCTTGCAGATATCGATCTAAAGGTGCTTGAATCGATAGTCAGCCGATCGATCAAGTCCATGCGCAGCAAATACGATACGAAGTAGCCGACTATGAATGAAGAAATCAAATCCTCGCGGCTTAAAGGTACGAGTCTGGTCGTCGAGACGAACAGCGGTACGGAGACTTATGACTCGCAGTTTCTGGTCGCTGCGTTGCTGGTGTTTATCGCCAGGGGCAGTGGTTCGATTGAACCTGAAGAAACCGCCACGATGCTTGAGCTGATACAGGCACATTTCCATCTTCAGGGCGCTGAATCGCTGGAGCTACTTACCCGTGCAATGTCTGAACTGGTCGAGAAGCCGGAGCTCGGCAGCTTGCTGACAGAATTGGGCAAGACGCTTGCCGACAGCGATAAAGAAGATATTGCGGTTATGGCTTTGAAGGTAATCGCAGCGGACGGCAGGCGACAAGTCGCAGAGATGGAAAAATTCAATGCGGTGGTTGAGGCGGTCGACATGCCGGCAGACGTGGTGCATCGTGCATTCGATCGCTATTTCGCCGAGACGATGCCCGGCAACTGAGTATCGCGTAACAGCGTGAATAATCATTCCCAACAGCAGACGCCAGGCGAGGCACGCTCGTTGCAAATCGATGACTGGACGATGGTTGAAGCTACGGCAGTTGATATCGATGCCCTGATGGACTGGTTTCCCAATCAACATTCTGTTGCGATCTGGGGTGGCCCTGATTTCCGCTATCCCTACACCCGTGAGACCTTCCATGAAGATGTGCGCTGGAGCGATATGGCATCGTTTTGCCTGCGCGATCCCGACGGGAAATTTGTGGCGTTTGGGCAGGTCTACGATCGTATTGGACGAATGAATCTCGCGCGACTGGTTGTACATGCTGATTGCCGAGGGCAAGGCGCTGGCAAGAGACTTATCAGCCTGTTGATGCTGGCAGCGAGACCGCTGTTCACTCTTTCTGAGTACTCTCTGTTCGTCTATCGGGACAACATTCCAGCCCACGAGTGTTATAAATCCATGGGTTTTGAGGCGCGCGAGTATCCGGAAGAAACATCGCTGGGCGAGTCATGCCTCTACCTGACCCGACCCGCATCCATACAAGAGTAGAGCGCATGCATCGAAGCAAGTTTGCAGGTCTGATTATTGATTGCGAGACCGATGATCTCGACGCCGCCGCTGATTTTTGGAGTGCCGCACTGGGCTATGCTCAAAAGGGCCCGGAACCCGAAGGTTTGTATGTTGGGTTGGCGACGCCGGGCGACGGTCCTTATTTTGAAGTGCAAAAAGTCGACCATGCCAGCCGCGTGCATCTCGATATTGAAGCCGATGATCTGGAGGCTGAAGCGCTGCGGCTGGAGGCACTTGGAGCCAGACGCATCGGGCTGGTCAAGAAGTGGATAGTCATGGAGGCGCCGACCGGGCAGCGTTTCTGCATCGTTCCACCGCGAAGCAAGGACTTCGCCGAGCGGGCGAATCAATGGGCATCATCAGACCAACAGTCGTAACAACATCGAGGAGCAAGTGATGACAAGTGAGCTGACAATTCTATTATGGGTGACGACCATGACGGCACTATTTTGGGTCCCCTACATCTTGAACCGTGTAATGGTTCTCGGCATTGTCGACGGAATGGGATATCCGGAAAACCCGAAACCGCAGGCTCCCTGGGCACAGCGAGCGCAAAAAGCGCATTATAATGCGGTGGAAAACCTGGTCGTGTTTGCCGCACTGGTGTTGATCGCAAATGCTGTGAATGTCACAAACGAGATAACCGTTATCGCTTGCCAGGTCTACTTCTGGGCACGCCTCGTTCACTACTTTGTCTATACGTTTGGAATTCCGTGGGTGCGCACGCTCGCGTTTGCGACAGGGTTTTTTTGCCAGATGGTGCTGGTGCTGCAAATTATATAGTCAGTACTGGCCCAGTATCAGTCGCGCGTCTTGCCGCGCGATTGTATCGCTGTTTGCAGTGATTCGAGTTCGCTCCAGCGTTCAATCGTTTTCTCCAGCAGCGCCTGGGAATCTGACAGTTCTTTCAGCGTCTGCTGCACAATGTCATTGTCCTGTGAGTAAAACGCCGATTCGGAAACCGTTTCCTGCAATGTGGCGAGGGATGTCTCAAGCGCCTCGATCTCGCCCGGCAGTTGTTCAAGTTCTCGCTGCTGTTTGTAGCTCAATTTGGTAGGGAGCTTGTCCTTACGCCTTGCGGCTACTGCGCGTTTGCGCGCCTCGACTTCGAGCGGGCTATCGGTCTCAGCAAGGTGATGGCCCTGTCGTAGCCAGTCGTTGTAGCCGCCAACGTATTCCTGAATCCTGCCATCTTGCTCGAAAACGATGGTGCTGGTGACAACATTGTCGAGAAACTCCCGGTCGTGACTGACGATGATCAGTGTGCCGTTGTACTTGCACAAGCGATCTTCGAGTACCTCGAGAGTCTCGATATCCAGATCATTGGTTGGTTCATCAAGAACGAGTAGATTCGCCGGGCGCGTGAACAGCTTGGCGAGAATCACTCGATTACGTTCACCGCCTGACAAAGACTTTACCGGGGTCATCGCGCGTTTCGGACTGAACAAGAACCCTTTCAGGTAGCCGACGATATGCCGATCTTTGCCGTTAAGCGTGACGTATGTTCGACCGTCGCCGACGTTGTGAGCGACTGACTTGTCGAGTTCCAGATTTTGTCGCAGCTGATCAAAGTAACCGATCTCGAGATTCGTGCCATGCTTGACGGTGCCTGACTGAGGTTCGAGTTCCTGCAGCAGTAAGCGCAGCAATGTGGTCTTGCCAACGCCGTTATTGCCGATCAGGCCGATGCGATCACCGCGCATGATCTTTACCGAAAAGTCCTCGATTAATGGCGCGTCGTCGTAACGATAATTGACATTCAACGCGCGAATCACTTTGCGGCCAGACTGATCACTTTCTTCAATGTGTATGCGCGCGTTGCCTTCCTGCTTTATGCGCTTGGACCGTTCTCTGCGCATGCCGACGAGTGTGCGCGCACGGCCTTCGTTGCGGGTTCGCCGAGCCTTGATGCCCTGGCGAATCCACACTTCTTCCTGATCGAGTTTTTTGTCGAAACGAGCATTGGCTGTGGCTTCGTCTTCTAGTAATTTTTCTTTTCGAATTAAAAAGTTGCGGTAGTCCCCAGGCCAGCTTGTCAGGTTGCCACGGTCTATTTCAATAATACGTGTGGCCAGGCGTTGCAGGAATGCACGGTCGTGGGTGATGAACAAGACGGCACCGGGGAACGACTGAATGCGATCTTCAAGCCACTTGATGGTGGCGATATCGAGATGGTTGGTTGGCTCGTCGAGCAGCAGCAGGTCAGGGTTTTGTACCAACGCGCGAGCAAGCGCAACGCGTCGTCGCCAGCCGCCGGACAGTTCGCTCATCTTCTTTTCCGCCGGAAGACTGAGTTCGGTAATCGTTGACTCAACACGTTGGTCAATGTGCCAGCCATCGACCGCGTCTATCTTCGAGTGCAATTTTTCCAGATCAAGCAGGCCGCGTTTATCAAGGTCAATTTGCGACATGCGGGCATACTCATCGAGATGCGCTTGCGCGTGGGACAAGCCGGAGCGCACAACATCGCGAACGACCTGATCCATCGCCTCTGGCGGATTTTGCGCGAGCTGGCTGACAACGAGACCTGCGTTGCGCACTATCTCGCCCTTGTCGGGGTCGATCTCACCGGTGATTAGCTTGAACGAGGTGGACTTGCCGGCACCATTACGCCCGATCAGACAAATGCGCTCGCCTGGTTCGATGGCGACGTTGGCATCCGTCAGGATCTTCAGTTCACCGAATTCGAGTGTGACTGCGTCGAAGTGCAGCAGTGGCATTGCGCTTACCTCGCCGAAGCAAAGCCGGCTGGCAAAAAGAAGCAAGGATACACGCTGCGGATACAAAGGGCTGGACACATTGATACTGAGCCACTGGGAACGTACTGTTCCCGCCACGACGAACAGATAAACTACACATCTTGCGGTTGTCGCAGCTCAGGGGCTGAAATGGACGAATCAAAGATCATTGAGATTGAAACGAAGCTTGCCCACCAGGATCAGCTCCTGGAGGAGTTGAATGTGGTGCTGACCGACCAGCAAACGCAGCTTATGCGCCTTGATGAGTTGTTCAGTGCCATGCTTGAGCGCATCCGCTCTATGGACAACAGCGACGCGGATTCTGCGCCGCAGGACGAACGGCCGCCGCACTATTGAGCAGGTCGTCAAATAAGTTTTAACCCTGAACCCGGCGTGGCAGCGTTCCTGTAAAGTACCGCTAACGTCGATACTGAGGAATCAGAAATGCCCTTCATACTCCGGCTGATTGTTGCAACCGCCTTGCTGCCACTCGCAGCCCACTCCCAGAATGTCTATGTACCCGAGGAATTGCGCGACTGGCAGGCCTGGGTGCTGCAGGACAAAGAGTATCGTGAGTGTCCATTCCTGTTTGATCGGCAACTGAGCAGTCGCGAAGAATTCATCTGCGCGTGGCCCGGTAATCTGACACTGAGTGTGGATGCCGAAAGCGGCGATTTCACACAGCAGTGGACCGTATACGCCGACACTCAGTGGATACCACTGCCGGGCGACACGAATTACTGGCCGCATGCCGTCACTGCAAATGGCCGCGCAGTATCAGTAACATCGCGCAACAACACGCCCTACGTGCATTTGGATCCGGGAGTGTACAGTCTGGCTGGCGGTTTCGAGTGGGATGAACAGCCTGGTGCGCTTCGGTTGCCGGCACAAAGTGGTCTGATTTCACTGTCGGTTGACGGGCGCGAGATCGCTCGACCGGAACGGACGCAGGCCGGTGTTTTTCTTGGTGAACGCAAGCAGCAAACGCAGGCGAGAGACGCGGTCCGCACGGACGTATATCGCAGTGTTGTAGACCACGTGCCGACGCGATTGATAACGCAGCTCAGTATTGAAGTTTCCGGTAGTGTTCGGGAGGAGATGTTTGGACCTGCCTTGCCAGAAGGCTTCGTGCCGATCAGCCTCGATAGCCAGCTGCCCGCACGACTCGAACCCGATGGCAAGCTGCGTGTGCAGGTTCGGCCCGGACGCTGGACGATTCAACTCACGGCACGGGCGCAGGATGTGCAAAACACCATTACATTGCCGCCGCCCGACGAAAATTTGCCGATGACCGAAATCTGGAGTTATCAGTCAAACGATCGGTTGCGGGTCACCGCTGCTGGCGGTCTACCGCCGGTTGATCCGACTCAGGTCGGTGTACCGAGTTCGTGGAGTGAGCTACCTGCCTTCAGAATACAGGCCGGAGAAAGCTTCGAAATCACTGAGCGTAGTCGGGGTATTGTCGCGGCAGAAAATGAGCTGATGCTGGCGCGGGAAATGTGGCTGAACTTCGACGGCGACGGCTTCGTTATGCACGATTCGATCAGTGGCACCATGCGCAGTGCATGGCGGCTGGATATGGCAGCGCCATATGCGCTACTCAGCGCGTCTGAATACGACGAGAACCTGCTGGTCACCAAAGGTCTATCTGACGACAAGACCGGTGTTGAACTGCGCAACCATGCCGTTGACGTGCAATCCCTTGCCAGCAGCAAAACGCGCGGCAGTATGCCGGTGTCCGGCTGGGACACGAGATTCCAGGGCGTTGCTACGACATTGCATTTGCCGCCGGGTAATAAATTGTTGATGGCGCCGGGCGCCGATAGCGCGCCGGGAAGCTGGGTCAGCCGCTGGCGTCTGCTCGATTTTTTCCTCGTACTGATTATTACAATTGCCGCGTGGCGATTGTTTGGTCGTACAGCCGGTGTTATCGCATTGCTGGCAATGACGCTGAGTTTTCACGAGCTCAATGCGCCAGCGTGGTTGTGGTTGAACCTGATGATTGCGATCGCATTGATGCGCGTCGCGCCAAGCGGAAAATTGAGAAATTCTGTCAATGCCTACCAATGGCTCAGTGCTGCGCTACTGGTGATCGCGCTCGTTCCATTTTTTGCCAGTCAGTTGCGCATCGCTATCTATCCGCAGCTTGAACCACAATACGGCGGTGGCTACGTACCGACGGTGCTCGCAAGTGCGCCAGCAAACATTGCGATGGATCAAATGGCAGGCATGGCGGCCAAGGAAGCGCCGATGATGCTGCGGACGGCTGAAGATGACGCCTACATGGAGGAGATAATCGTATCCAGCGTGAGGCCTCGAAGAGACTATTCGCGCTATGCGCAGGATACGATCGTCCAGGCCGGGCCGGGTATCCCGTCGTGGCGCTGGAACACCTACAGGCTTGACTGGAGCGGCCCGGTTGATGCAGATCAATCGGTGCGGCTGGTCGTGTTGCCACGATGGTCTGTCACGATGTTGCGAATCTTCGAAGTGTTCATGCTGCTGCTGTTTGTCGGAGTGCTTGCGGCAGAAATACTAAAGCGCCGAATTGCGTTGCCGGCCGGTCTGGTGCTGGGTGGAACGAAGGCAGCGAGCTTCCTTGTCACCGGTTTGCTTTTCACGTTGATCAGTTTGAGCCCGCCAGTTCAGGCGCAAACGCCCGATGCGGCGATTCTGACTGAGCTGGAGACGCGCTTGTTGCAGCCGCCAGAGTGCGTGCCGCGCTGTGCTGAAATCGTTGCCGCTGAAATCAGCGTTGCCGCCGACAACGTCAGCATGAATCTGACGATTCACGCTGCGGAGGATGTCGCTGTACCACTGCCGGGGTCAGAAAAAGGCTGGCGGCCGTCTGCGATACTGCTGGATGGGAACGCTGCCGCTCAGGTCCTGCGTGGCCCGGGAAATGTGCTCTGGGTGCACTTGCAACCTGGACGCCACTCGGTGCTGTTGAATGGACCGGTTGGGGATGTTGATAGTCTCGAAATTTCATTTCCCACACCGCCTCGCGTGGTTGAGGTGGAAAGTAACGGATGGTTCGTAGCAGGCACAAAGGATCGGCGCCTGTTGTCGGGTTCCTTACAACTGACCCGCCTGCAATCCGAAGCGGACGGAAGTTCAGCGGTACGCTGGGAGAGCAGTCGCTTTCCTGCTTTCGCACGGGTCGAACGCACACTGGCATTTAACATCGACTGGACGGTTACGACGACCGTTGTTCGCGTGGCGCCGGCGCAAGGTGCGCTGACACTTGAGATTCCCTTGCTCGATGGTGAGGCGGTTGTTTCAGAAAACCTCACTGTCAGTGACGGCAAGATCCTCATATCCATGAACCCCAATCAACGCTCAGTCTCATGGCAATCCAACCTGCCGCTCACCTCGCCACTCACTTTGCTGGCAGCACCGACTAGCTCCTGGAGTGAAGTCTGGCGAGCAGCAATCGGTAGTACCTGGCACGCAGAGTTCAGCGGCGTTCCTGAGACGGAAAACAGTCAGGGCAATGCGACCACGCGCGTCGCCGAATTCTATCCACGCGGTGGCGAGAGCCTTCGAATTGATGCGACTCGACCCGAAAGCAGCGCGGGTTCAAGCCTCGCGTTTGATTCAGTAGAACTCAGTGTTGAGCATGGCAATCGATCAAGTACGTCCAACCTGTTGCTGGAGTATCGCAGTACCAGCGGGTCGCAACACATTCTGACCTTGCCCGAAAACGCTGAGGTGACCGCAGTCCTGATCGACGGTGAGCTCGAACCACTGCGTGCTGATAATGGCGCATTGACTGTGCCGATTCTCCCAGGTGAACATGAAATACAGGTCACATGGCGAGCCACCGACGACGTAGGCTCGCGCACGCAGACGCCGACAGTTGATATCGGTGCCTCGGCCAGCAATATCGGGCTCAGCCTGGATTTGCCACGAAACCGTTGGTTGCTGGCTACGAACGGTCCGCAGCTGGGCCCGGCCGTGTTGTACTGGTCCGAATTGGCCGTGTTGCTGCTATTCGCACTGATTCTCGGCAAGACAGGATTGACACCGCTCAAGACCGGGCACTGGTTACTGCTGGGGCTCGGCTTCAGTACCTTCAGCTGGCCGGTGCTGGGTATTGTCGTTGGCTGGTTGCTGGGTTGCGGCGTACGCGAGAAGTGGCAGACGGATGTGTCCTGGTGGAGATTCAATATCATCCAGATCGCAATTGCTGCCCTGACCGTGGTCGCCTTGACGGCGCTGGTGTTCAGCTTGCCCGGAGGGTTGCTGGGTTCTCCTGACATGCAGGTTGCCGGCAATTCATCGTATGGGAATTCACTGAGCTGGTTCGCCGATCGCAGCGTTTCGGTACTGCCGGTTGCGACCGCGTGGTCGGTGCCGATGTGGGTTTACAAAGTGCTGATTCTCGCCTGGGCATTGTGGCTGAGCTTTGCCATGCTACGCTGGCTGCCGTGGGTGTGGCAGTGTTTCTCGAGTCAGGGGTTCTGGCGCTCGCGAAAGGCGGCTGGCATACGTGATCAAGAGGGAGCTCAATGAGCGCAGACGTAAAGCGAATACTGTGGATCACAATTTTTGTCGCGGTATTGATCTGGTCCGCGATCAATCCCAAGGATCTCTTTACCTGGTTTTTGGAAGTGGCTCCGGCGCTAATAGGTGCGGGCATCTTATGGGCAACGCGCAACAGTTTTCCGTTAACTCCGCTGACCTATACGCTGATCCTCATTCATTGCGTCATACTGATGGTCGGCGGTCACTATACCTATGCAGAGGTGCCGCTTGGCGAGTGGATGCGTGAGGCTTTTGATCAGTCACGCAACAATTACGACAAACTGGGTCACCTGGCTCAGGGGTTCATACCGGCAATCATCACGCGCGAACTGGTGATCCGAAAAAACGTCTTTAGTTCGGCGCGATGGCGTGACTTTTTCATTGTTTGTTTTTGCCTGGGCTTCAGTGCGTTCTACGAATTGATTGAATGGTGGGTCGCCTTGTTCTCGTCAGAGGCCGCCGATTCATTTCTCGGTACACAGGGCTATATCTGGGATACGCAGTCGGACATGGGGCTGGCATTGCTCGGTGCAATCGTTGCATTGCTACTGCTAAGTGGCCTGCATGATCGACAACTACGCAAGGCGGGATTCGTCAGCGATGCAGCTTAGAAGCTGGATTAAACAAACTGCATGCGCGACGTTGCTCTTTACCGTTGGAGTCTCCGGTAGCGCGCAAGCGACCGAGTGTGTCGTCTTGCTGCACGGTCTGATGCGATCGTCCTGGTCTATGGATACCATGTACGAAGCTGTGGTCGATGCGGGTTTTGCTGCTGTTAACATCGATTACCCTTCGCGCGATTATCCGATAGAAGAGCTGGCACCGATGGCCGTCGGTGATGGCCTGGAATACTGCCGGAAGATCGACGATCTGGAGCGCATTCACTTTGTGGCGCACTCTCTTGGCGGCATTCTGGTACGTCAGTATCTTGCGAACAATGACATTCCGGAGCTTGGCCGAGTGGTCATGCTTGGGCCACCAAATCAGGGCAGCATTGCGGCCGACAGCTTTATCGACATACCGGGTTTTGACTGGCTTAACGGACCGGCTGGAAAACAGCTTGGCAAGGGTGAGCAAAGCGTCCCATTGGCACTTGGCCCGGCTGACTTCGAACTCGGCGTGATCGCGGGCGATCGAAGTATCGATCCGATTACATCTGCCGTGCTGGACAATCCTGACGATGGCCGGGTATCAGTGGAAGATACGAAACTCGAAGGGATGACCGACTTTATTGTCGTGAGTCATTCGCATGCATTCATGATGCGCATGCGACTACCGGTTGAGCTGACCATTCAATTCCTGCGTACCGGTGCGTTCACCGCGGACGACGGACTAGTTCAGACCGAGTAGATAGATTCCACCCAGTGCAAACGCTGCGAGAAACAGGGTTTGCAAGACCATTGCTGCGACGGGTCCGGGTCCGACGTCGACCAGCGCTTTTAGTGATGTCTTTACGCCCAGCGCAGCAACTGCAGTCAGCAAACACCAGCCCGATACCGGTGTTAGCACGGCATGTGCGTCGGCGGGAACCCAGCCGGCACTGTTGACGATGACCAGTGCAACGAAGGCGACCAGAAACCATGGCAGCAGAGGCTCTCTTTTATTGCCATCAGTCTGACGTTTTCGAACCACCAGCGAGATAGCGATGACGACAGGAACCAGCAGAGCAACGCGCATAAGTTTGACCAGCGTCGATATCTCGCCGGTTTCGTCCGAGATGATGTAGCCGGCACCGACAACCTGTGCAACATCATGAATGGTAGCACCGAGAAAAACGCCAGCGGTCGAATTGCTGAAGTGAAGATACGAGACGAAGACCGGGTAGAGCACCATCGCCACGGTGCTGAGCGCGGTAACGCTGGCGACAGTCAGGATCGTATTGCGCTCCCGGTCTTTGTGCTCGGGTAACACTGATGAAATCGCAAGTGCCGCAGAAGCGCCACAAATTGCGACAGCGCCGGCTGACAGAATCGAGTGATCGTTTTTCAGGCCACACGCTCTTCCAATGAGCCAGCCAAACAGTATGGTCGTACCGACGCCTGCTGCGACCAGTGCGGTCACGGGCCAGCCCAGATCGACAACATCGCCCACGGTAATGCGTATGCCAAGCAGGGCAACACCGAAGCGCAATATATTGCGACTGGCAAACCTGATGCCGGTGGCAAAACGCGCGTCATCGGCGAGAAAATTGAAAGCCATGCCAATCAAGAGTGCGTACAACATCGCCGGTCCACCGAGCCGGTCGCTGATGAACCGTACCGCAAGAGCGATGACCGCACTGAGCAGAAGGCCAGGTAACATGGCGCTTATCACATTGTTCTTATTTGTCATTTTTGGCTTTCGATAGCGCCAGCTGCAACGCTGGACCTGTCCCCGATAGGCGGAATTCTACGCCTGGAACCCGCTTCGAACCACCGCTCAGGACAAAAGCCCGTGCAACCGTTCATCGAGAACATTCAGCACGAAGGTGAGTGCTCTGTATTCCTTTTTTATGGCGACTACAGTCACGCCATTCTCAAGTCGCCCGAGGATGGCGACATTCACGTACAGGAAGAACATGGCGCGGACATCGTCAGCGTTACGCCGGAGGCCGCGCTGACCAAGAACGTCAGGCGGCTCATTGAAAGAATAGATCCGCAGCCTGTCTACGTGCGCGCCGACTTTGTGCGCGGTAGTGATCGTCGGTTTCTCGTAATGGAGCTGGAACTCATTGAGCCTTCGCTGTATTTTCGAACAGACGTCGGCGTCGCAGACTGCTTCGCAAGCGCATTCAACAAACACTTTCACGATCAGCACACTGGGAGCTAGATATGGCGCAATCGCACAGGATCGTTCGTCTCTTCGTGGTATTTGTCGCACTGTCGTTCTCAGCCGGGGCGACAGCGGACGCTACGGACGGTGTACGCGTATTGATGAAAACGGGTCTCGGTGAGGTTGTGATTGTCGTGTATCCGGACAAGGCACCGATCACTGCGGATAACTTCCTACGTCTGGTTGATGGCAGCCATCTGGATGGTGGCGGCTTCTATCGCGTGGTGAGTCCGGAGAACGATAACGGCAGCCCTGTGATCTCGGTCATACAAGGCGGACTCGGTGATGCCGAGGGGCCGTTTGAGCCGATCGAGCATGAAACCACCGAGGCAACCGGGTTGTTGCATCTGGATGGTGCCGTATCCATGGCGCGCAGCGAAGTTGGCACCGCCAGCACCGAGATCTTCATTTGCATAGGCGCGCAGCCAGCGCTGGATTTTGGCGCAGAAAGAAACCCCGATGGACAAGGGTTCGCGGTATTTGGTCAGGTCGTCGAAGGCATGGAGGTGGTGCGCGCAATTCATGCGCAACCAGCAGATGCGCCGACCGAGTCGGCGTACGTGGCGGGTCAGATTCTGGACGAACCGGTCGCCATCATTTCGATCGAACGTTTGTAGATTTGATCGCGGGCATGGCCCGCTCCTACAGGTTGTTGTTGAGCATCGCGGGTAGGCTGGACGGTTATCGCGGGCATGGCCCGCTCCTGCAGGTTGCTGTTGAGCATCGCGG
>RCNF010000979.1_pt1 | contig 14920 bp, 12 predicted proteins | sample 2041311 | NCBI WGS metagenome assembly RCNF01 (sample SAMN09708228, study PRJNA481090) | Marine sediment metagenome, whole genome shotgun sequencing project. | biome: marine sediment; feature: ocean; material: sediment; isolation source: Sewage treatment plant 2 marine sediment (STP2) ... | reverse complement strand
TTAAGATTGCCGATAATAAGACTGCCGATATTTGTTTCTTTCCTTGACGGGGATGTCATCAGAAACTGCCAGAGGAGATGGTCGCTTAATGATTCTTTTGAAGCTATAAAGGCTTCATATCTCGGAGTATCTTTGCTCTCGGATTCAAAATTGATTCTACCGGGAGAATTGTATTCATCAAGGTAATTGCTCCAGTCGATATCATCATTGATTTTTTCTTCTATGGCAACTTCTTTTACTGAAGTTTCATCTTTTTTATCTTTGTCTTTTTGATCTGGGGCTTGTTCTTCAGCTAAAGTCTCTTGGACCTCTTCAAGAGCAGGATTTTCTTCCAACTCCTGTTTAATTTTATCCACAAGCTCCTGTCTGGAAAGCTGCAGGAGCTTTATTGCCATCTGGAGCTGTGGAGTCATGATGAGCTGCTGAGTTAATTTTAACTGCTGTCTTAGTTCAAGTGCCATTTTATAATGTGAATTCGTTTCCCAAATAAATCCTGCGAGCTGTTTCGCTGGCGGTTATTTTTTCAGGTGAGCCAAATTCAATAACTTTCCCTTCGTTTAATATGTAAGCCATGTCGCAGGCGCCAAGTGTTTCCCTAACATTATGATCAGATATGAGAACTCCGATTCCGCGGTTTTTAAGGTGATCTATAATTTTTTTAATGTCTATGACTGCCAGAGGATCTATGCCTGCAAAAGGCTCATCAAGAAGAATAAAAGACGGATTAGTGGCCAGCGCACGCGAGATTTCAAGACGTCGCTTTTCACCTCCGGATAAAAAAATGGCCTTTTGCTTGGAAAGGTGTTTTATGCCTAGCTCATCAAGGAGTGTATTTGCACGATCATTTTGCTCGGTTTTGGAAATAGGGAGGGTCTCAAGTATTGCCAGGATATTTTGTTTCACAGTAAGTTTTCTAAATATCGAGGTTTCCTGGGGAAGATAACCGACACCCCTGCGAGCTCTCAGGTACATGGGATAATTTGTGATATCTTCTTCATCCAGAAAAACGTTTCCCCCGTCAGGTTTTATCAACCCAATAGTCAGGTAAAATGTTGTTGTTTTTCCCGCACCGTTTGGACCAAGAAGACCAACTACGGTGCCGCTTTCAATATTCAAGCTTACAGAGCTTACAACATGTTTTCCATTATAGGTTTTGCTTAAGTTTTTTAGAAGCAGTGTTGTCATTTGAGATAATATTTATTCCTTATTGCCTTGAAATTCAGCTTCAACACGCTTAGTGCCGCTGCCTGTGACTTTAATACCTTTCTCATCCATGTAAAGGATTATTTTTGATCCTGCAATAGAATTATTTCCGCTAACAACTTTTGAATCAGGACCTGACAAAATTATGATGCCAGTCTCTTTAGTATATATTGCTTGATGTGATATGGCAACCAGTTCATCGGACTTTATATGTACATTTCCCGTTGCAATAATTTTTTCAATCAATTCCTGACCTGTTGCCGATTTGTTTTTACCTCTAAATAATTTTTTATAATAAATTTTAAGACTGTCGGATTTAATGATTAATGATTCACGAGTTACACAAACATTTCCCGTAAATTGAGCCCAGCCATCTTCAATGTTTGAGATCAGTCTCTCAGCATTTATATGAATTATCCTGTTTTTATTTTTATCTGCATGAACCGGCAGCTTATCATCAGCATATCCAACCCGTGTTATCAGCAGGGTTATCAGCAGGGCTTTAAAAAGAAAAGCTCCGTACAAAACAGACAATACAGGGCAACAAGTCAGATTAGATTGTAAAATTCTCACTGAAAGCGCCCTCTACTCTCCCTTCAAACACTGTCTTGTTTGTATTTAAATCCAAAGACATCCTGTCGGCTGTAAGCTGATAGGAATTTCCAACAATTTTAACAGGAACCTTTGATAAAAGGAGATGGCGGCCGCGTTTATATTGTATTTTTTCAGTAAAAAGCCTGGAGCTTTCATTTGTCACAACAACGTTGCCTGTAATTTCAATATCCTTTGAATCTGTTTGTAAAATTCCCTTATTTGCTGTCAGATAAACTTCCTGCTTATTCTCAAGAAAAAAGGTTACGGATAAATCGTTTAAAACCACCTTTTTTTTTGAGGCAGTATAATAGGCAGAAGCGGCATCAAGGGTGAATTCTTTTACTCCGTTTTTTGTTGATGTTTGGTGTATTTTACCTATTGACAGGTTTGAATCCTCCGGAAAAGAAGAAATAAGCTTTTCGGGATTTTCTAAAATGCGACGATAATTAATAAAAACAGCAATTACAACAGTTAAGGCAATAACAATAAATGCAAGTAAAAAAAGTTTCAGCTTTTTAGGATTTTTATATTTTATGACAGACATTATGAATACCGTTTAAGTATCTTCTCCCATAATCCTTTTGCTTTCAGTATTGCTTCGCTGATTTCTCTAACAGCTCCCTTGCCGCCCTTTGCCGTTGTAACTATCGATGCTTTTTTGATAACCGAGTCATGGGCATCAGATACTGCAATTGGAGTCCCAACAAGATTCATAATAGAAAGGTCAAGAAGATCATCACCAATAAATGCCGTTTCATCAGACGTTAATCCTGTCTGCTTAAAGATAAGATCAAGGAGAGAGCCCTTATCTTTCACTCCTTGGAAAATCTGGTCAATACCAAGATTTTTACAGCGATGTTTAAGGGCATCCGACTTCCTTCCTGTGATAATGCATACCTTTATTCCAGCCTCAATAAGGAGTCTTATACCGAGGCCGTCCTTTACATTGAATACCTTTATTTCCTCCCCACTGTCATTGTATATGACGCTACCATCGGTGAGGACGCCATCTACGTCGAGAAGCAGGAGTTTAATTTTTTTTAATTTATTTTCAAGCATAAAATATGTTTATCCGATGTATCAATGGTTGATGAATTCGTAAAAAGCATTTTAATAAGCGCCGGATGGCTAAGTAAAAGGCTCATATACAAGGCGTAGCGATTTTTCAGACACGAGACTATACATATAGTATGTCGAGTTTCTGAAAAACCGCTACAACGCATTAGGTGAGACTTTTTACGACGCCATCAATGGTTTAACTGCTTACAGCCTTTTTTATCGCCTTCAGGCAGGTAAGGAGTTCTTCAAGGCCGTCAAGTCTTAATGAATTTGGTCCATCACAAAGGGCTTTGTCAGGGTCCTTGTGAACCTCCATGAAAATTCCGTCAGCACCTGCAGCAACCGCTGCTTTTGCAAGTACTGGAGCAAATTCCCTTTGTCCCCCGGAACTTGTACCGGCTCCGCCTGGAAGCTGAATACTGTGCGTCGCGTCAAAAATTACAGGTCCTGCGGTATCTTGCATTATCTTTATGCTGCGAAAGTCGGCAACCAGGTTGTTGTATCCGAACATTGCACCCCTTTCTGTAATCAGTACCCGGTTATTTCCGGTAGATCTTATTTTCTCCACAACATTTACAATATCCCATGGGGCGAGGAATTGTCCTTTTTTAACATTTACCGGTTTTTTCGCTTTTGAGACTTCGAGTATGAAATCAGTCTGTCTGCATAGAAATGCAGGGATTTGAATGATATCCAGAACCTGCGCTGCGTCGGCAACTTCACTTATACTGTGAACATCAGAAAGTATCATGACGTTCAGTTTTTCTTTGATATTATTTAAGATTTTAAGACCGTCCATAATTCCGGGGCCTCTGAAAGAGTTGATAGAAGTACGGTTGGCCTTATCATAGGACGCTTTGAATATAAAGGGAATGTCCAACTTTGCAGTAAGTTCCTTTAGAAAGGATGCTATTTCAAAGGTCGTTTCATAATCTTCTACTACGCATGGCCCCATAATCAAAGCAAGGGGAGCGTTTTGACCTATGGATATGTCTTCAATTTTAACGAGGTTGTTCATTATGTGTCCGCTATAGTTTATGTTATTATTCTATGGGAAATTTTATTCCAAACATATAATACAAAAAAATTTTACCGTGAAGGCTGTGAAAAGTCAAGAAACGAAAAACTTTACCTTGATTATCATTATTATTGCTGGTACTAATTTTATCTTTGTCAGCTATGGAGTCAGTCTTACAGTCTAATATATCTTATTGAAAGATAAAGGAAAAAGCTTTAATGAAAAAACACAAAGTCAACAAGACCTATCAGCAGATAAATGAAAAGATAAAATCCGGTAAAGTCGTTGTTGTTACTGCCGAGGAGATTATCGATATTGTAAAAAAAGAAGGGGCTGTAAAGGCCGCTACGCATGTTGATGTAGTTACAACCGGTACATTTGCTCCAATGTGCTCTTCAGGAGCATTTATAAATTTCGGGCATTCAAAGCCTGGGATAAAGGCGTCCAGTGTCTGGCTTAATAACGTACCAGCATACGCCGGCATAGCTGCAGTCGATTGCTACCTAGGGGCTACTGAGCCATGTGAGGATGATCCGCTTAACAAAGTCTATCCCGGTGAATTTAACTATGGCGGCGGACATGTGATACAGGATCTTTTAGCTGGGAAAAAAGTTCATTTAAAGGCTAAAGGTTATGGAACGGATTGTTATCCCAACCGGATGATCGAAAAAGAAATAACCCTGCGTACACTTCCACAGGCCATGTTATGTAATTCAAGAAACGCCTATCAGAACTATAACTGTGCGATAAATCTGACAAAAAAAACAGTTTATACATATATGGGCGCATTAAAACCAAAAGCAGCCAATGCAAACTACTGCTCAGCAGGGCAGCTCAGCCCGCTTTTTAACGACCCCTATTACAAGACTATCGGTATTGGAACCAGAATTTTCCTCGGCGGTACAGAGGGGTATGTCACATGGCACGGTACTCAGCATAAGCCTTCTGTAAAGAGAACAAAAAAGGGAGTTCCCGTCACACCGGCCGGAACGCTGATGGTAATGGGCAATTTGAAGAAGATGAATCAAAAGTGGCTTATGGGATTGAGTATACAGGGGTATGGATGCTCGCTTGCTGTAGGACTTGGGGTTCCTATTCCCATATTGAACGAAGAAATGGTTAAGTATACGGCGATATCGGATGAAGAGATATTTACCCAGATTATTGATTACGGTCATGATTATCCAAACGGAATTTCCAAAAGTTACGGCCAGGTAAGTTACGCGGAACTTAAAAGCGGTCATATAAAATTAAAAGGTAAAAACGTGCCCACTGTACCACTTTCGAGCATTGTAAAGGCCCGTGAGATTGCTGAGATTTTAAAGAAAAAGATATCAACGGGGAAATTTATAATCGGAGAGCCGCAATTTACGCTGCCGCCAAGATAATCGGTAAGAGATGTCGTAAGCGTTATCAGGCACCGCATCTGCGCGCGATCAGGGCAACCAGCATAGCCAGCGACTATAGCTGATCGCCCTGATAACGCACATCTGCAGCACCTGTGAACGCTTACAAGACGTAGATTGAGATACCTTTTTGTTCCGAATGAGCGTGAACGGATACGAGATGTCTGATACTGCCAGAGCGTTTATAGCCATAGAACTTCCTGAGGAAATTATTGCTTTTATTCGTAAGATTCAAGAAAGGTTAAAGTCTTATGGGTTTAAAGCGAGGTGGGTGCGTCCGGAAAATATTCATCTTACACTGAAATTTTTAGGCGATATAAATAAAGAAGATATAAAAAAAGCTGGTGATGCCATAATCAGAGCAGCAGGAGAGAATGCATCCATGTCTCTCGGTGCAAAAGGGATAGGGTTTTTCCCGGGTGTCAAACGCTCTCGAGTAATATGGACTGGAATTGCCGGCCAGACAAGAGAGCTTGCAGATTTGCAAAAAACTCTGGATGGAAAACTTGAGACTATTGGATTTCCAAAGGAAAAGAGACCGTTTAAGGGGCACCTTACAATAGCACGAATCAAAAGAAAGATTGATGCCAGGCGGTTGATTGATGCCATGAAAGAATTCGGAAGATTTGAATCAAAAACATTTATAGCCAATGAAGTTGTTCTATTTAAAAGTGAGCTTAAACCATCAGGCGCTGTATATACAAAGCTGATGAGTGCGGCATTAAATCCCGGTTTATCCGGGCATGACTGAGATTAATCCAGGTTACAAGGAGGAAATAATGAGCATTTCACCTGATAAGGAAAAAGCAGTAGAAAGCGCAATAGGTCAGATAGAAAGGCAGTTTGGTAAAGGTTCTATTATGAAACTGGGGGACAGGCCTATAGCAGACGTGCCCGTAATATCGACAAGTTCACTTGCCCTTGATAAAGCATTGGGAATCGGCGGTATTCCAAGAGGCAGGGTAATTGAAATCTTTGGTCCGGAATCATCAGGAAAAACAACACTTGCCCTGCATGTTGTGGCTGAAGCTCAGAAAAAGGGTGGGATTGCAGCATTTGTCGATGCTGAGCATGCCCTTGACATAAGATATGCTAAACAATTGGGTGTTAATTGTGAAGAGCTTTTGGTTTCTCAGCCGGATACAGGCGAACAGGCACTCGAGATTAGTGATATGCTGGTCAGGAGCGGGGCCATAGATATAATAGTCATAGATTCTGTTGCGGCTCTTGTACCCAGAGCTGAAATAGAAGGGGAGATGGGAGATTCGCACATGGGACTTCAGGCCAGGCTCATGTCCCAGGCTTTGAGAAAACTGACCGGTACTATAAACAAGACTATGACCTCTGTGATTTTCATTAACCAGATCCGCATGAAAATAGGGGTTGTATTCGGAAACCCCGAAACAACTACCGGAGGGAATGCATTGAAGTTCTATTCTTCGGTTAGGCTCGATATAAGACGCATAGGTGCTGTAAAGGATGGCCAGGAGATTACAGGCAACCGGACAAGGGTGCGCGTGGTCAAAAATAAAATGGCGCCCCCTTTTACAGATGCCGAATTTGATATTATGTACGGTGAAGGAATCTCTAAAATAGGTGATCTTATTGATACCAGCGCCGAGGCAGGAATAATTGAGAAAAGCGGTTCCTGGTATTCATATGAAGGTGAGAGGATGGGCCAGGGACGTCAAAACGTAATGAAGTTTTTAAAAGAAAATTCAGATATCTATGATGCAGTTTATATCAAAGCAAGAGAAGCTTTAGGTTTTTCTGTAAAGAAGGAAAAAAAAGAAGATGCAGCTGAAGATACTAAAGATAAGAAAGATAAAAAGTAAAATGTTTACGGTTTAACTATCAGCTGCGAGCTAATAAATTACGGAGTAATTTATTTTGAATCCTTCAGACTATGAGCTGTCAGCTATGAGCTAATAAATTTACGAATAAAAATACAAAATGGAGTATTTTATGACAGGAAATGATGTACGAAGAATATTTCTTGAATATTTTGCAAAATATGACCACCGGATTGTAAGGAGTTCATCCCTGGTACCCCAGGACGATCCTACTTTGCTTTTTGTTAATGCCGGCATGGTTCAGTTCAAACGCGCCTTCCTCGGCGAGGAAAACCGCGGTTATCTCAGAGCTACCACCTCCCAGAAATGTGTGCGTGCCGGTGGGAAACACAACGACCTGGAGAATGTAGGTTATACTGCCAGGCATCACACTTTTTTCGAGATGCTGGGAAATTTTTCATTTGGTGATTATTTCAAAGAAAAAGCACTTGAATATGGCTGGGATCTTTTAATTAACGGATACGGGCTTCCGGAAGATAAACTATGGGTTTCGATTTACCTGGATGATGATGAAGCAAATGATTTGTGGCAAAAAAACATCGGCGTGCCGGAAGAAAGAATTGTACGATTCGGTGAAGAAGACAATTTCTGGTCCATGGGTGATACCGGGCCGTGCGGGCCATGCAGCGAAATACACCTTGACCGTGGAGAAGCATATGGGTGTGGCAAACCTGAATGCAAGTTAGGCTGTGAATGTGACAGATTTCTTGAAATATGGAACCTGGTTTTTATGCAGTTCAACCGGGATGCCGACGGCAAAATGACACCCCTTCCGAAGCCAAGTATTGACACAGGTCTGGGGTTGGAGCGTATGGTTTCGATAATCCAGGATGTACCCACAAATTATGACACGGATCTTATTTTGCCTATAATGAAAAAGGCCGAAGATCTTTCTGAAAAGAAAATCGGAGAATCAAAAGAAGCTGATGTGGCCATGAAAGTCATTGCTGACCACAGCAGGGCAGCGGCATTTTTAATTGGCGACGGGGTATTTCCTTCCAATGAAGGAAGAGGATATGTGCTGCGTCGTATCATGCGAAGAGCCATAAGATATGGAAGAAATATCGGTCTGACAAAGCCTTTTCTACATGAAACTGCGGGAGTTGTATTTGATATCATGAAAGGCGCATATCCTGAACTTAACGAAGCTTCCGCTTTTATCACCAATGTTATAAAAAACGAAGAGGTACGGTTTTCGGAAACTTTAGATAATGGACTTAAGCTATTAAACGACACTCTTTCTGAAATAAAAGCAAAAGGTGAAAATGAGGTTCCTGGAAATATTATATTTAAGCTGTATGACACTTATGGGTTTCCGGTGGATATCGTAAGAGATGTTGTAAGGGACAAAAAGATGACCCTGGATATGAAGGGGTTTGATGAAGCCATGGATGACCAGCGCACCAGGTCCCGGTCTGTTGCAACATTTTCTGGAATCGGTGATGCTTATAAAAAACTTTCAGCACAGGGGATAAAGATTGAATTTACCGGTTATGATAAGAAGACCTGTGACTCAAAGGTTCTTCTCCTGGTTGAAAACGGAAAGGAAGTTTCCGAGGCGTCAGCGGGAAACAATATCGAAATCGTTACCGAAGCCACGCCTTTCTACGGAGAAGCCGGGGGACAAGCGGGAGATACCGGAGTGATAACCGGAAAGGATCTTGAAATAGAGGTTTCAAATACAATAAAAGATCCCACGGGGCTTGTTATTCACAAGGGAAAAATCGTTTCAGGAAAAATAAAAAAGGGTGAAACCGTAACCCTTAGTGTTGATGATGACAAGCGAAAATCCACCGAGTGCAGCCATACCGCTACTCATATACTCCATGCCGTCCTGCGCAAGGTTTTAGGGGATCATGTAAAACAGGCAGGGTCCCATGTAACTCCGGGCAGGCTCCGTTTTGATTTCAGTCACTTTTCTCTGATTGATATCCAAACTTTAGATAAGATTGAATCCCTTGTTAACGAGAGGATACGGGAAAACATATCTGCACACACCGAAGAGATGGATGCTGAAGAGGCATTTAAAACGGGTGCCACGGCACTTTTTGAAGAAAAATATGGTGACAGGGTCAGGGTCGTTTCCCTTGCAGATTTCAGCAAGGAACTCTGTGGCGGTACACATGCCGAAAAAACCGGCAATATAGGGCTTTTTAAAATTTTAGGAGAATCAAGCGTTGCGTCAGGTGTAAGGCGGATTGAAGCTTTGACCGGAGGGGCAGCCGTGGAATATGTCCAGCAGACCTCAAAAATTGTTCGGGATACGGCACAGCTGCTTAAAGACAAGCCGGAAGTTGTACCCCGAAGAATAGAGAAAATACTTGCTGACCAGAAAACCCTTGAAAAAGAGATTGAAAAATTAAAAGCACAAATTGCAGTCATGTCCACAGACGATGCCAAAGAAGAGATCAAAACCATAAACGGTAATAAGGTTATTGTAAAAAAGGTTGCAGTTGACAGTACCGCAGCTTTAAGAGACCTGGCTGACAGGTTCAAAGAGAAGATAAAGTCCGGCATTGTTGTTTTAGGAAGCGTCGCCGGGTCAAAGGTACTCCTGATTGTCGTTGTTTCAAAGGATCTTGTTGACCGCTACCATGCAGGCAATATTGTAAAACAGGTAGCAGCCGTAGTCGGCGGCGGCGGCGGCGGACGGCCCGATATGGCTCAGGCCGGCGGAACAAAGCCTGAAAAGCTGGATTCAGCCCTTGATAAAGCCTATGAAGTGATTGAGAAAATCTAAAGCTTAAAGTACAATGACCTGTCATTTTGAAGGTCACTAATAAATTTTATCAAGACAAAAAGCCTTCTAACCCAAAAACAAACCGTTTTATATGCCTAAACAGTCCTGCTGGCAACAATCTTGAAGCGGTATCAGGGGATAGAATTGGAGAATTCAGCATTATAAAACAAAAAGTATCACGCACTGAAGGCCATAAAACCATCAAACTTTCAACATGCATCATCCGAGCTAAAGAAGAATTTGCCGCAGTTTGCCCTCACAAAAAATCGATTTAGGCAGCAGACCGTTAATGGGTGATCTCTTATATATTAGGTTCTTAAAGCTTTTTGTATGAAGGAGGAAGAGATGTTTAACCGTATCATTGTTGCAATCGATGGCTCTGAACACAGCAAACGTGCATTAAGCTGCGCACGAGAGTTGGCCGAGCGCTTTGGAGCGAGTCTCTGGCTCGTTTATGCCTATCCCCAAACATCGGATTTACGCAGTTATGACCAATTTGAAAAACTTATTGCCCGGCGAAAACGGGAAGGACAGTCGATTTTAGACGAAGCCCGTAAAATTTTAGGTAAAATTAGTTGTGAAATCAATGAAGAATTGCTTGAAGGACCGGAAGCAGAAGCGATTCTTTCCGTGGCTGAAACCCAAAAGATTGACTTGATTCTAATGGGTACTCGCGGGCTGGGCTCTTTCGAAGGCATGCTGGTGGGAAGCGTTAGCCGAAAAGTGACTTATCACGCGTTTTGCCCGGTAATGCTTGTTCCCTAAATAAAGGGGCGCATCTAACCGTGATGGCGTCGCAGAAAGTCCCATCTACTGCGTTACAGCGGTTTTTCAGAAACTCGGCATACTACATGTATTGCCTCGTCCCTGTAAAACCACTGCGCCTTTTTATCCCGCTGATTTTTAGCGGGGGTATATGGAAATTTCTGCTCAGACATCGGTGAAACTTTTTTACGAGCCCGTCAACAGTTATAAGGTAATAATTTCCATGAGCAAATCCACCTCCCATTCCGAAAAGTATGACGTCATTATCGTCGGCGGAGGCCCAGCCGGCCTGTTTGCGGCATACTATCTGTGCGAAAATTCAGACTATCGAGTGCTGCTGATTGAAAAGGGCAAGGCTCCCGGAAAACGCAAATGCCCGATTAGCGAAACCGGGCATTGTATAGACTGTAAACCGTGCAATATCCTATCCGGCATCGGAGGTGCCGGTCTGTTTTCAGACGGCAAACTTAACTACATTTGCAAGCTGGGAAAAACCGATTTGACGCAATTCATGCCGCTTCCGCAGGCCCGTGCAATTATTGACGAGACGGAAATGGTTTTCAACCGGTTCGGCATGGACGGCCCGGTGTATCCGTCTGATATGCAAGAGGCCCTAAAAATCCGTAAACTTGCAAAGACACACGGGATCGATTTGCTTATTATCAAACAGAAACATCTGGGCAGTGACTGCCTGCCTGACCACATCGTCGCTATGAGCGATTACATCAAATCCAAGCAGGTGGTAATTCACACATCGGAGGAAGTCAAAGATGTGCTGGTCGACAACCAACGGATAAACGGCGTCGTCACCAACCGCAAGACCTATTCCACGAACAATGTTATTCTGGCGCCGGGCAGAGTAGGCGCGAGTTGGATCAGCGGTCTTGCCCAAAAATACGGAATCGGTTTGAAACAGCGCGGAATAGAAGTCGGTGTGCGGGTTGAGGTCCATAATGATATTATGCAAGATATTTGCGACATAATTTACGATCCAACTTTTTTTATTCAGACCGCCAAATACGACGATCAAACCAGGACATTCTGTACCAATAAAGGTGGCTTTGTCACCCAAGAAAACTACAGTAAGTTCGTTTGCGTCAACGGACACGCCTATCACAACAAAAAGTCGGAAAACACCAATTTTGCTCTTTTGTCAAAGGTAGTGCTCACCGAACCGGTGACAGACAACCAGGCTTACGGTGAATCGATTGGAAGGCTGGCCTCATTAATCGGCGGCGGCAAACCGATTCTGCAGCGTTTTGGCGATTTAAAACGCGGCAGGCGTAGCACCTGGCACCGGGTGCAAAAGGGTTACATTGAACCGAGTCTGAAGGGTGTAGTTTGTGGCGATATAGCCATGGGGCTACCCGAACGGATTCTGACTAACATTATAGAAGGCTTGGAAAAGCTGAATTCTGTTATCCCTGGCGTTTCCAACGATGAAACCCTTTTGTATGCTCCGGAAATTAAATTTTTCGCTACCCAGATTGAAACGACTGGAGATCTGGAAACAAAAATAAAGGGCATGTATGTCGCCGGAGACGGTCCTGGAGTAGCCGGGAACATCGTATCCGCCAGTGCCACCGGTCTGATCCCCGCCAAGGCTATCCTCGCCGGAAGATAATTTTCTCATCGCAGAGACGATATTTTTGATCCTCTCCAAGAGTATTGCTTTACAATTTTCAACGATAACGGTTCGAAGGGGTTGACATCTTTTAATTAAGGCACATTTTTACTTAACAATCCGGCGCTTATTCAAAGTTTTTTTACAAAACCGTCAAACTTAAATCAACTGATAAAATATAATTTCGAGGAGAATTCATGAAGACAAAAAAACAAACCCATCAGTTTAAAACCGAAGTTCAACAGATGCTTAACCTTATCATCAACTCTTTATACTCTGATAAGGATATTTTTCTACGCGAATTGATCTCCAATGCTTCCGATGCAATTGACAAGATGAAGTTCAAGGCTCAAACCAACCCGGACATCCTGGGCAATGATACGGAATTTAAAATCAAGCTGCGTCCGGACGGCATTGCCCAAACCTTTGAGATCTCTGACAACGGTATCGGCATGACATATGAAGAAATGATGGAAAATATCGGTACCATTGCCAAAAGCGGAACTGGCGATTTCCTGAAGGCTCTGGAGCAGACCCAGAGCAAGGATGTGCTGACACCGGAGTTGATCGGTCAATTCGGCGTCGGTTTTTACAGTGCTTTTATGGTGGCCGATAAAGTCACCATTATTACTCGGGCGGCTGAATCAAAAACCGGAGTTCGCTGGGAATCGAACGGAGACGGGGACTTTACAGTTGAAGAAATTAAAAAAGAAGTTCGCGGTACAACCGTTATTCTTGATTTAAAGAAAAAGAAAGATGATGAAACCGATTATACGGATCAATGGGTTGTACGCAACATTGTCAGCCGAAATTCAGATTTTGTGGCTTATCCGATTGTTATGGACGTGGAAAAAGATGAACCCATTCCTGAAAAGGAAGTCATAAAGGACAAAGAAGGAAAGCCCATCGGGGAAACCACCCGGAAAGTGATCCGTGAAGAAACCTTAAACTCGATGAAGGCCATCTGGACTCGGCCAAAAGATCAGGTTACAGACGAAGAGCATGAAGAATTTTACAAGCACCTGTCACATGACTGGAATCCGCCTTTAGAGCGGTTGCATTTAAAATTTGAAGGAACCACCGAGTACAATGCTTTGCTCTACATTCCTTCCAAGGCCCCTTTCGATTTGTTTCAGGCTGAACGTAAGCACGGCATCCAATTATACTGTAAGCGGGTCTTTATCATGGATGACTGTAAAGAACTGATGCCCGAATATCTACGTTTTGTTAAAGGTGTGGTAGACGCATCAGATTTAAACCTGAATGTGAGTCGTGAGATTTTGCAACAGGATCGTTTGGTGATGAATATTCGCAATAACCTGGTAAAAAAGGTGCTCGACCTGCTGGCCAAAATGGATGCTGAAAAATATGACTCTTTTTACGATGAATTCGGTTCTGTCATAAAGGAAGGTATTCATTCAGAACCCGGCAGACGGGATAAAATTGCTGCTCTGGCCCGTTACAAAACAACCAAATCAGACGGCAAATGGGTGTCGCTGGATCAATATATTAAAAACATGCAGCCTGAACAAAAAGAAATTTATTTCATTACCGGAGACAATCCGTCCACCTTACTCAACAGCCCTCATTTGGAGAAATTAAAGTCCGAAAATTATGAAGTTTTGCTCATGAGCGACCCTGTGGACGAATGGGTAGTGCAGTCTTTGACCGAATACGATGCCAAGCCGCTTAAAAGCGCTGAAAAGGGCGATCTTGACCTTGAAAAAATAGACGACAAGCAAAAAGAAGAGTTTAATTCCCTTTTTAGCTTCATAAAAGCCCAGCTCGAATCAAAAATCAAGGAAGTCAAACCCTCTACCCGACTCAAAGATTCAGTGGCATGCCTTTCCGGCGAGACATCCGACATGAGTGCCTATATGGAAAAAATCCTGAAATCATCCGGCCAGGAGCAACCGGAGGTAAAAAGAGTGCTGGAGTTGAACATGGATCACCCGGTGATGACCAAATTCAAAACGCTCTATGAAGCCGAGCGGAACAACTCGTCTTTAAAAGATTACAGTCAATTACTTTACGATATTGCTACGATCGGTGAAGGCGGCAAACTCGAAAACCCATCGCATTTTTCAAAAACGGTCGGTGAATTAATGGTCGCTTCTTTGGATTCGGCGGGAAACTGAACTAAACAGTGACAGTCGAGGCGGCGAGTACAACCGAGGAATCTCGCCATGGCGGGAGAAAACCGCATCTCCGTTAATGTTTGGCGGGTGCCAGGCAACCGGCATTCCTGCTACGACGGCCTTATAGATAAAGTGAAAAAAATAAATTGTTGGAGGGTAAAATGATTCTTTCATCGTCATTAATATGGTTTCTTGTCGGTGTTGCATTTTTAATTGCCGAGTTAGCAGTACCGGGATTTATTTTAATTTTTTTTACGGCCGGCAGTTGGATTGCGGCATTAGTTACATGGTTATTTGATATTGAATTAACAAGCCAAATATTAATATTTTTAGTGTCATCATTAATTCTGCTTTTTACTTTACGGAAATACAGTCTGAAGATATTCAAAGGGAAGACTCGTGATGGTGTTGATGATCACTACACGGATTCGAAGATTGGGAAAACAGCAATTGTTACAAAAACAATAACTCCCAATATGCCTGGTGAAATAAAAGTTATGGGGAGTTTTTGGAGGGCTAT
>RCNF010004275.1_pt1 | contig 14932 bp, 17 predicted proteins | sample 2041311 | NCBI WGS metagenome assembly RCNF01 (sample SAMN09708228, study PRJNA481090) | Marine sediment metagenome, whole genome shotgun sequencing project. | biome: marine sediment; feature: ocean; material: sediment; isolation source: Sewage treatment plant 2 marine sediment (STP2) ... | reverse complement strand
CGTTCTATTACATCTACGGCAATTCCCTGCTTCTCACACATATCGGGTGCGGCGGCAGGACAGTGATCGATAACCGCTTCCTTTACCCGGAAGCTGTCCTCGATACGATGGAGAGCGAGAATGTGACCGGCTTCTCGGGAGTGCCATCTAACTTCATGATACTGATGGGCAAATCCACTTTCGCGAAGCGTGAGTTGAAATCACTGAGATATTTCACGCAGGCCGGCGGCGCGATGGCACCGGAGGTCGTCAGGCAGCTGATCGAGGCTTTCCCGACAAAAGAGATATTCATCATGTACGGGCAGACCGAGGCGGCCCCGCGTGTGACATGGCTTCCCCCGGAGATGCTCGAAAAGAAACTCGGATCGATCGGTATCCCCGTACCTGGTGTTACCGTGCTGGTCTGTGACGAAGACGGGAACGAGCTGCCTCCCGGCAAAGGGGGAGAGATCGTCGTGGACGGCCCCAATGTCATGCTGGGCTACTGGAACCACGAGGACGAAGAGAGACAGGTTCTCAGAGACGGACGGCTGTTCACCGGCGACCTGGCCAGGAAAGACGAAGACGGATATATCTTCGTAACGGGCCGTATGAAGGAGATCATCAAGACGGGCGGTAACCGCGTAAGCGTCAAGGAAGTCGAAGAGTGCATCCTCGAAGACGAAGGTATCCTGGAAGTCGCAGTATTCGGAGTGGATGATCCCCTGCTGGGAGAGGCGATCAAGGCCGTTATAGTGAACAAGAAAGGGTGCGAAGCCAACGCAAAGGATATTTCAGATTTCTGCCGCGCTCGGCTCGCGACACATAAAATACCCAAGATAATTGAGTTTGCCCAGTCGCTGCCCAAGACGAAATCCGGCAAGCTCGACAAGAAGAAACTTAAAAACCAGTGTTAACCAGGGAAAGAAGGGCCTGTTGATGTCATCGATCAGAGATCTTCTCAAGATAGACGCAAAGCGTGAGAGTGCCATCGTCCAGGAATTCATGTCGGAGCAGACGAAGGGGACACCGAAGAAGGACGGCATAATCGTCGGCGTCAGCGGCGGCATCGATTCCGCCGTGGTAGCAGCGCTGGCAGTAGCCGCGGTGGGAAAAGACAAGGTCTTCGGTCTGATACTTCCCGAGAGGGATTCAAGCCCTGATTCAGCAAAATTCGCGCAGATGGTCATCGACGACCTGGGCATCGAGCATGACACGATGGACCTGACCGATGCCGTAGCCAGCTTCGGTTCTTACAGCACGAGAGATGAGATCATCAAGTCGATCTTCCCTCAGTATGACGAAAGTTACAAGTTCAACATAAGCCTCCCGCAGAACCTGCTCGAGGTCGACCGTTATAATTTTTATACGCTTCGCATCGACAACGGCAAGGGCGATAAAGCGGAAAAGCGCCTGGCCAAGAAGCAGTTCCTGACCATCACGGCCGCAGCCAACGTGAAGATCCGTTCCCGGATGATCGCACTGTATTTCCGGGGTGAGCAGATGAACTACATGGTCGCCGGCACGACCAACAAGACCGAGTTCCTGCTCGGTGATTTCTGCAAATTCGGCGACGGCGGCACAGATTTCGAGTGTGTTTCACACCTCTACAAATTGCAGATGTACCAACTCGGCGAATTCTTCGGGACCCCACAAGAGATCATGGACCGGACCCCCAGCCCGGATACTTTCAGCCTCGCCGTATCGGATCAGGATTTCTACTTCTGCCTGCCTTTCGACATCCTCGACCCGCTTCTTTACGCGTGGGAATACAAGCTGGATATCAACGCTGTAGCTGAAGAGCTGGGACTCACGACCGAGCAGATCAATCGGGCTTTCCGTGATTTCGACTCGAAGCATTCGATGACCGAGCATATCCGGCAGCTCCCCGACGCAATAGAACGCAACTGGCCCGAGTACGTGGGATAGCCCGGATCACTCCAGAGAGAAATCGTCAATATAGAGTACAACCGGCTGCTTCGGTTCGATGATGAAGAAATGAATCACATATATCGAAGCAAGGTCGAGCTGCCGGTGTTTCGGGGCATCTTCTATATCCGTGAGCGGAATCCTGATCGTGTTGTACCCCTTGCCGATCTCAAATTTCCCGTTATACCGATTGTCGTAAGGGGCGCTCTTGTAATCCTTGACCATCAGATGGACCTCGACCGTTGAGTCAGCCGGAGAGAATATATCCAGGGTCAGCGCCTGGTACCCGCTCCAGTCGGGGAAGGGCCCCTTGAAGGCAAGGCCGGGATATTGTGAGGGATAGAATGATACGCGGGCGACCTGCGAGTCATGGCCCGACCACTCGACGGGCGGCTCGACATATTCAATGGCGGCAGATTTTATTTCGAGGTACTGACCCTCGAGATAACCGCTGAATGTATATAACTCGGGGAAGGTCGTCCTCCGGTGCCAGCTCGCCGCGGCTCCGATGAATGTCGGTATCGCCGCGACCAGCAGTGTCACAAGGGCAGCTATTCGGAGGCGCCATCTGAAACGCCTCTGAAACTGATGTTCCCGGTCTGAGAGTCGCGGGTCGATTGAAAAGTAGACGGCGAGGAAAGACGCCGCTCCGGCGATATCGAACATCAGGTCCATGACATCGGCGTCACGTTGAGTAAAGAACTGCATGTATTCCGAGAAAGCACCCAGGCCGGCTGTGGCGATCAGGGCGACAGAATACTGGAAGAGTGCGCTTGTACGCCGGCCGAATGACAGCTGCAGCAGCCACAATATGACGATGGCGATGACACCAAACAGGGGCGCATGCCCGAAATTTCTCGCGGCACTCCAGAACTGTGACTGGGAGTTAAAACCGAACCTGTCCAGAAAGAGCATCAGGAAGAAAACGGCTGCCAGGAGCGCCGCGATGCCGAGCAGCTTCATTATCCTGGTCCGCGCAAACATCATCACTCTTCGCCCTCTTCGTCCTCTTCCTCCTGCTCCTCACGCTGCTTCCTTCTCTTCTCGAAAATCAGCGACAGCAGCACGCTGCCGATAAAGAGGATCACGAGCGGGATCGCCATCAGCAGCTGCGAAGCAGGATCGGGCGGAGTGAGCACAGCGCCCGTTATGAATATGATCACGATCGCATACCGCCATTTGCGCAGAAGTGTCTTCGGAGATACGACACCGATCCAGGTGAGAAATATGATCGCGAGGGGGAGCTGGAAGACTATCCCGAAGGCGAAACAGAGCCTGGCGACGAACTCGAAGTACTTCGAAACCGAGATGAGCGGAGAGAGCATATCGGTCCCGAACCTCAGGAGAAATCCGAGGACGATCGGGACCATCACCCAGTACGCGAAGAGCGCTCCGGAGTAGAAGAGGATCGCCGAAGGGGCAATCATCGGGATGATGATCCGTTTCTCACGGGAAAAGAGGCCGGGTGAGATGAACGCCCATGTCTTGAACAGGGCGAACGGAAACGCGATAAGCGCGGCCGTGATGAAGCTCAGTTTGAGCCGCACCATGAAGGCCTCGATAGGCGCGTTGAAATAGAGACTCTCGACCGGGACAGTCGAGAGAAGGAAATCGAACAGATAGCCAGAGAAAAACCAGAGGATTATCGAGGTACCGAGCCATACGGCCAGGACCCAGATGATCGTCGAGCGCAGTTCGAGGAGATGGTCAAGGAACCCCATCTCTCTGAGATTTTCACTATTATCGGACAACGTGACTCTCCCGACGAACGGCCTACTTCTCCAGCTTAATCTTGTCGGACTCGACCCTGGTTATGTCGTTCTCGATCTCTTTGCCGTTCTCATCGAGTCTGACCATCTTGCCCTTGATCTCGGTACTGTTCTCACCCTCGACGATATATCCACCCTCGATGGCGATGTATACCTTCCGCTTCGACTTGGCCGTGCCGTCGAAGACTCCCTGCGGGCTCTCCGAATGGATATTGACCTCTGCCTTGCCCTCGATCTCTGCGACCATGACGCCGTTCTTCTTTTCAATCTTCTTCAGTTTGAACTCGCCCGAACCCTTGACGGTATAGACATCATCTTCGCCTTCTTCGTTCGTCTCGTCGATCGGAACGGTCCAGGCCGATCCGGGGCCTACGGCTTCCTCGGGAAGCTCGAAGAACCACTTCTCCATGTAGCTGTCCAGAGCGCGGCCCTTCTTGACGCCCATTATAAATCCAAGCGCCGTGATGACCTCGCCTTTAGAATCGACCTCTACCTTGATCGTCCTGCCTTCGGGCTTCACGCGAGGTTCCTGCTCTATCAGATCCCCCATCCTCATCATCTTGGTAGATGATTTGGTGTAGGTGACCGACATCCTGAAGTTCCCGTTCTCGAGGATCTCGAGCAGGGACATATCTACTTCCTGGCCCGTGATCGTCTCGAAGCTGAACGCGCCGAAGAACATCTGGTTACGGGAGTCCGCCTTGTACTTGAAGAGCTTTCCTTCTTCAGGCGCGAAACGAAGTGTCACCATCTCCCCATCTTCCGCCTCGGCCCGCGATACCAGAACGGGCAGAATGAACATGGAAACGATCATGAGACAGATGGCGAAGCGTAAAATTCTTCTCGTCATGTACTGGTTACCTCCAGGAATGATCGGGGGGTCCCGTTACGGACACGTACACAGACAATCTATATGATTCTATTCGTTCAGGAAAGTGGCAATCACACCAGCCGCCTAGTCGCCGCTCTCGAGCAGTCCTCGCAGTTCAAGGAGAAACTGCTGTACGTCCTTGAAGTCACGGTAGACAGAGGCGAACCTCACATATGCGACCTGGTCGAGCCTTACGAGGCGTTTCATCACTTCATTGCCTATCTCAGTCGTAGGCACCTCATCGCGGACGTTTGCCGAGACTTCCTTCTCGACCTCGTCGACGAGTTTCTCGAGCGTCTCCATCGAAACGGGGCGCTTCTCGCAGGCCCGCAGCAATCCGCTGAGCACCTTTTCGCGAGAGTAATGTTCCCGCCGGCCGTCCTTCTTGACGACCATAAACGGCCTCAGCTCTACATATTCATAGGTGGTGAATCGATGTCCGCAGGAAAGACATTCGCGGCGCCTTCGCACCGCCGAGTTTTCTTTCGTCGACCTGCTGTCGACGACCTTGTCCTCTTCATGTCCGCAGGAGGGGCAGCGCATTTTCCGCCTCCGTGTTCAGCCTCACGGCCCCGGGTCAACTGCCGGGCACCGGCTCGAGCTCGAGATAGACCGTTTCGATCCCCGATTCACTGATAAGCTTCTCGCCCAGCTCGTCGGGATATTTCTTTCCAAGCACCAGACGCCTGATGCCGGAGTTTATTATCATCTTCGTGCAGGTCGAACAAGGAGAATCTGTGCAGTACATCGTCGCGCCGTCCAGGTTCGTACCGCTTCCGGCAGCCTGGATGATCGCGTTCTGCTCGGCATGCGCGCCGCGGCAGAGCTCGTGACGCTCGCCCGAGGGTATGCCCATCTCCTCGCGGAGACAGCCTATCTCGAGGCAGTGCTTCAGGCCCTTAGGCGCCCCATTGTAGCCGGTTGATACGATCCTCTTGTCCTTGACAATGGTCGCACCGACCATGCGCCGCATGCAGGTCGATCGCTCCGCCACCAGGTTGGTGATCTTCATGAAGTATTCATCCCAGGTCGGTCTCTTCACTTGGCTTCTCCTCTATTCGTACAGCGGGAACCTCTTCGTGAGGTCCGCGACCTTACCCTTCACCTCTTCGATGACGTCGGCATTCTCGAGATCAGCGAGGACCTCGGCCATCATCCCTCCGACCTCATCCATCTCGGACTCCTTCATCCCCCTCGTCGTCAGGGCCGGTGTCCCTACCCTGATTCCCGAGGTGACGAACGGGCTCTGAGTATCGAACGGGACGGTGTTCTTGTTCACCGTGATACTGGCCTTATGCAGAGTCTTGGCCGCTTCCTTGCCGGTCAGTCCCTTTCCGGTCAGGTCGAGAAGGAAGAGATGGTTGTCCGTACCGCCGCTTACCACATCGAAGCCCTTCTCCATCATCACCGCGGCGAGCCTGGCGGCGTTTGCCACCGTCTGCCTCTGGTATTCCTTGAACTCATCCGACATCGCTTCCTTGAAGCAGACCGCCTTGGCCGCGATGGCGTGCATGAACGGCCCGCCCTGCGTGCCGGGGAAGTTACACTTGTCGACATCCTTCGCGTACTGCTCACGGCAGAGTATCAGTCCGCCGCGCGGTCCGCGCAGGGTCTTGTGCGTGGTCGATGTGACGATATCGGCGAACGGAACGGGGCTCGGGTGGACGCCTGCGGCGATGAGGCCGGCTATGTGTGCGATGTCAACCATCAGCATCGCGCCGACACCGTCGCAGATCGCGCGGAGGCGCTCCCAGTCCCAGAATCTCGGGTAAGCGCTCGCGCCCGCGACGAAGAGCTTCGGCTTCACGTCGTTCGCCTGCTTCTCGATCGTATCGTAGTTGAGCACCTTCGTCTCAGGGTCGACCTCGTAAGGGACGACGTTGTAGAACATCCCCGAGAAGTTCACCGGATGCCCGTGCGAGAGATGCCCGCCATGCGAAAGGCTAAGGCCCATTATCGTATCGCCGGGCTGGATGAGCGCGAGATAGGCCGTAATGTTGGCCTGCGTGCCCGAATGAGGCTGGACATTGGCGTACTCGGCGCCGAAGAGCTCCTTAACCCTGTCGCGCGCGATGTCCTCGGCCCTGTCGACCCACTTGCAGCCGCGGTAGTAACGCTTGCGCGGATAACCCTCGGCGTACTTGTTCTGCATCGGGTTGCTCAGCGCGGCCATGACCGCCCTGCTGGTGAAGTTCTCGCTCGCGATCAGCTCGAGCTGCCCCTGCTGCCTCTTCAGCTCTCCCACCATCGTCTCCATAATCTCGGGGTCTTCCTTCTCGAGATATGGAAACAGGTTCTCGTCGTAAAGCATCTCAATGCCCCTTCTGCCGGACAACCGCCCGGTGCTATCGATTATTTTCGTAATCGGTGATCTTGTCGACGCGCCTCTGGTGGCGCCCCCCCTCAAACCCGGTATCGAGCCATACCCGAACAATCTCATCGATCCGCTCGTCGTCACCCATCTCTTCCGAGAGGGCGAGCACGTTCGAATCGTTGTGTTTGCGGGTCATGCGGGCCTGATCGACCGTCCAGACGAGAGCCGCCCTGGCACCGTCGACCTTGTTGGCCACGATCGATACGCCGATACCCGATCCACATATGAGGATACCCCGGTCGGCCTCTCCGCCGGCGGTCTTCTCCGCGACGGGTATTGCGTAATCGGGGTAATCCGCCGAATCCTCGCTGTCCGTACCGACGTCGACGACCTCATGACCGTCGCCGGCGAGCAGCTTCTTGATACGTTCCTTGAGGGAGTAGCCTCGATGATCGGAACCTATTGCGATCTTCAAGACACCATCCTTTCACGAAGAAAAAACGGGTCTGCCTCTATTATGCGCGAAGCTGAGAGTACATCATCGACTATACAAAGTCGAGCCAATGCATGTACTTGTCGACTTCAGCATTAAGCATCTTGAAGAACAGGTCCTGCAGCTCCTTGGTGATGGGGCCGCGCCTGCCCTCGCCGACCTGGATCTTGTCGACGCTCGGCGATATCTCCGCAGCCGTACCGGTGAAGAAGACCTCATCGGCGGTGTAGAGCATCTCGCGCGGGACCAGATTCTCGATGACATCGTATCCGAGATCCTGCGCCATCTCTATGACCGTGTTGCGGGTGATGCCGGGGAGCACACTCGCGCCCAGGGGCGGAGTGTAGATCTTGCCGTCCTGGACGAGGAAGATATTCTCGCCGCTGCCTTCGCTGACGTAACCGTTCGTGTCGAGCGCTATGCCCTCGACATAGCCGTTTACGATCGCTTCCATCTTGATCAGCTGCGAGTTCATGTAGTTGGCGCCGCTCTTGGCCAGCGCGGGAAGGGTGTTCGGCGCGATCCGGTCCCAGCTCGAGACCATCACGTCGACGCCCTGCTCGAGAGCCTCGGGACCGAGGTACTTGCCCCACTCCCAGACGACGATGAACATATTTATCGGATTGGGGAAGGGGTTCACTCCAAGTGAGTCGTATCCGCGGTAGACGACCGGCCTGATGTAGCATTCCTCCATCTTGTTGACCCTGATCGTCTCGAAACAGGCCTCCATGAAGTCCGCCATCGGCATCTCAGGTTCCATGCGGTACATCTTTGATGAGTTGTAGAGCCTCTTGATATGGGGCTCGAGCCTGAAGACCGCCGGGCCCTTGCTCGTCTTGTAACATCGGATGCCCTCGAAAAGGCACGTGCCGTAATGTACGACATGTGAGCATACGTGAATATTTGCGTCATCCCAGTCGACGAACTTGCCGTCCATCCAGATCTTGTCGGACTTCGGAATACCCATCTTTATTCTCCTTTGGAACCAGTTAATACGGACCGCCGGCCGAGTGGAAATCAGTCTACCATATGGTGGTTGAGGTCCACGGCCATCAGTATTATAAGGTCAGATACTCCCTGCGGGCAACCAAAAAATCCATTTTTCGCAGTAATTTCCAGAATACCGGATAAATGAGGCGGGGCATATGTATCATGTTGTATTATAGTAAGATATGAAATAGTGACGATCCGATCAGTCCCCGAGGGGCAGTTCGTATCTTTCGGCGATATAACGGAGCAGAAGGACCGTCAGGCGGGCTATATCGTCCCTTACGGCCCTGTAGTCATTGAGGCTGCCCCCGATGGGATCCACGACGTCGGTGTCTTCCCGGTCCGGATCGAGCCCACCCATAAGGATCATCCATTCGCCCGCACCGGGTACGTCCGCGATCATCTTTGCCAGGTGGTTCCCGGCCATGGCCACGACGAGAGATACCTTGTTGATGATATCAGGGCTGACGAGCCTGGCCCTGTGCTTCGAGATGTCGAATCCCTTTTCATTCATCACCTTCACCGAAAGGGATGAGGCGGGCTGGCCGTCCCACGCATGGGTGCCGGCCGAGGAAACGGTCACCTCGCCCTCCCACTCCGGTGGAAGGGCAGCGCGCAGAAGGCCCTCCGCCATCGGGCTCCGACACATATTGCCTGTACATACGAATACTATCTCTCTCATGACATCTGGAATTGTGCACCCGCCGCGCCGGGCACGCAAGTGGATATTGAACTGTCCCCCTTCATCAGTTATCGTAAATGCACGGATCGATCTTCAAAAGGAGCAGCAATATGGCAGAACTCAAGATGATGAAAGCGCTCGATGTCGACGCAAAGGAAGTCGAGATGAACGGGGTCGAGGGGATCACGATCAGGTGGCTGATCTCGAAGGCTGACGGGGCCCCCAACTTCGCCATGCGGCTCTTCGAGGTCGCACTCGGCGGCCACTCTCCCCTCCACCACCACGACTGGGAGCACGAGGTCTACATCGTCGACGGAAATGGCGAGATCGAGTACGAGGGGGAGCGCCGGCCCTTCGAGAAGGGGTGGTTCATCAACGTACCGCCGGGGCGCGAGCACCAGTTCATCAATACCGGTGACGGCGTCATGAGATTCCTCTGCCTCGTCCCGAACGACTCGTATTGATGGTTCATTGACTTGAAGGCTGTCTATAGTTAGATTTAAAGGGCAGATACAACTTTGCAGATGACCCCGCCCCTGCTGAGAATGGGAGTATTGATGAGAAAATCCTTACCTATCGTTATCGCGCTGCTGTTGATCTTCGTCGCGGCCGACGTTTCGGCCCAGTCTTCCCTCTATAAGCAGAAGAAGTACTTCGGCGCCATCCCGATGAACGGAGTAAATGTCTTTGTCGGGTTCCTCGACGGACCGGACCACGAGTATCTTACCGACTACCTCAGTGAGTACGCCATACTGCATGGCGGCACAGAGACGTGGGACGACTGGTCGACCTCGTTCTATACGAGGATCGGGTACCAGAGACAGGTCTCTCCCAACCATTTTCTCGTGACCAATCTCAATTTCTCCTATCTGACCGCTGACGGCAGCGGTGATTTCTTTACCCTGACCGACCCTCCGGTCCACGTAACAAGCAGCAGGACGCTGACGACATACCTGTTCTCTATCGACGTCGGATTCCTCTACTACATGATCAAGCCCGAGGTCCAGAAGATCGCTCCCTATATCGGCGGCGGATTCTCGGGAGTCGTTCCGTACGAGAAGCTCGAATCGTCCTTCATCACCGATGAAGGAGAAGAAGTCGCCGGTTCCGATGATTCTGCCACCGAAACGAGTTTCGAGCCGGGCGTATATGCCCAGTTCGGGATCAACTACTACATATCGAACAAGTGGGGCGTCACGCTCGACGGCCGTTTCCAGATGGCCCAGAGCAAATTCAAGATCTACGGGGGAAACTTCGACATCAACTACGCCGGGCTCTGCCTGGGCCTGGGACTCCATTACTATTTCTGATGCTAGATGAAAATTTCGACGTAGTCGTCATAGGAGCCGGTCCCGCCGGCTCCAGGACTGCCGCGCTCACCGCCGGAGCGGGGCTATCGACTCTCCTTCTCGAAAAGAGAAAGAAGATAGGCTTCCCCGTGAGGTGCGCCGAGGGTATCGGGCCGCGCGAGGACGTCGAACGCTTTCTCACCCTCGACGACGAACTGATATGCTCTACTATCGACAGTTTTGCCGTCGTCTCTCCCGGAGGGAAATGGTTCGAGGCTGACAAGCGCGGTGTCGGATTCATCGTGGACCGCGAACTCTTCGACAGGCGCCTCGCCGATATAGCCGCCAAAGCGGGCGCCGTGGTAAGGACATCCCACCAGGTCACGGGCCTTCTGACAAACAATCACAGGTTCAAGGGCGTTGAGGTCACGGACCTCGAGAGCGGCCGCACGTACACCGTCGGCGCCCTCGTGACAGCAGGTGCGGACGGCGTCGAATCTCTCTCTCCCAGGTGGGCCGGGCTGAAGGGCGCCTACCGCCCGCGTGAGGTCATGTCCTGCGCGCAGTATCTCATCGAAGGCATGGATGCCAGGGATGGAAGGATCGAGTTCCACCTCGGACGGCACTTCGCCCCCGGCGGATATGCCTGGGTCTTCCCCAAGGGAGCAGGCAGGGCCAATGTCGGGCTGGGTGTCAATCCGGCGGCGGCAGGTAAAGTAAAGGCTGTCGAGTATCTCGAAAGGTTCCTGGAAAGCCGCTGCACCGGAGCGCAGCGCGGAAGGCTGGTAGTTGGCGGCTCTGTAGTCGCCAGGGGGCTTCCCTCTCTTGCGGCGGGCGGTTTCGTCGCCGTGGGCGAAGCGGCGAACCAGAACAACGCCTTCTCGGGCGGGGGTATAATCAACGCCCTCGAGGGAGCAGACATCGCCGCTGATACCATTATCGAGGCGATAGACGACGGGGATATCTCAGCGCGGGCCCTCGGCCGTTACACGAAGAGATGGAAGAAGTCGACCGGAAGGGCCAACGAGATCTTCTGGCACGCCGCACAGGCATTCTACGCACTGGAAGACGAGAAGATGGAGAAGATAATCAAAAAGCTGAAGGACACGCCGGGCCTGATCACGGAGACCAGCGTCGATCCTCTCAAGATATTGCGAGTCCTCGCGTCGACGAATCCGGGGCTCCTCTTCAGACTTGCGGGCGCCATTGTTAAAAGGTAAAGTCACATGAAGGAATCAGGAACGGATGTAAAGATAGACCGCGGCAAATGTATTGTCTGCGGAGCATGTTCTGCCGTCTGCCCGAACGAAGCGCTCATCATCGAGGGCATGACCCTCCGGGTTTACCCCGAGCGATGCCGCCCCTGCGGGCAGGCGGCCATTGTATGTCCCACCGGGGCACTGTACTGCCCCGATGAAGAATAGAGGAACACGATGCACATCGAGACCATCGTCGTCGGGCCCCTCGCGACAAACTGTTACGTAGTTTCCTGCGATGATCCCTGCTGTGGATCTGAAGCGATAATCATCGATCCGGGCGGAAGTCCCGAGAGGATCAGGGAGTACGTCGAACGCTCCGGAGTCAAACCGACCCTCGTGGTCCTGACTCACGGCCACAGCGACCACATGGCCTCGGCGGCCGGGCTGGCAGCTGAATACGGGATCGAAGTCGTTATGCACGGCGATGATCTCGAAACACTCGAGATGTCGGTTACCGACGCGCCGATGTGGGGCCTGGGAAATCCCGACAATGTCCAGATCGCCAGAAAGCTCGCGGCGGGCGATACGATCGATTTCGGCGGAATGAGCGGCAGGGTACTGCACACACCGGGGCACACAAAGGGCGGCATGAGCCTCCTTTTCGACGGTGTAGTATTTGTCGGGGATACCCTCTTCGCGCGCTCGATCGGGAGGACCGACTTCTTCGGGGGCAACATGGAGACTATCCTCGAGTCGATAAGGCGGGAGCTCTTCACACTTCCCGAGGATACGATCGTTTATACGGGTCACGGTCCGGCCACTACGATAGGAGAGGAAAAAGCGGGGAATCCTTTCTTTGACGGGACCCTCTAGACCATTTACACTTCAGGGCGGCACGGCTCCTGCATAGGGATATACCATCATGGCTCTTATACTGTTCTGGATATCTGTGGTGTTCATCGCGTACACCTACCTCCTCTATCCCCTGCTCATCGTAACGCTCAGCAGGCTGAAGGGCCGGTCCGTCGATTTCGACGATGCCCCGGAGATGCTCCCTTCGATCACGATGATCATCGTGGCCTTCAACGAAGAGACGCGGATCGAGGCGAAGCTGGCCAACTGCCGTGAACTCGATTATCCAGCCGAGCTGCTCGAGATATGCGTAGTATCAGACGGATCCACCGATGGTACGGCCGATATTCTCCGAGCCCGCAACGACATCGTATTCATCGAGGACCCGGAAAACCATGGGAAGCCTCATCAGCTGAACAAGGCGATGAGCCGGGCTGAAAGCGAGGTCCTCGTCTTTTCCGACACGCGCCAGATGTATGATCCGGCTGCGCTGCGCAGGCTCGTCGGGAATTTCATGGATGACCGTGTCGGCTGTGTCAGCGGGGAACTCGTGTTCATGACCCCGGAGGATCCGACCGGAGGCCATATAGGGCTATACTGGACCTACGAGAAGATACTGAGAGAAGCGGAAAGCAGGGTCGACTCGACCCTCGGAGTGACCGGTGCAATATACGCGATCCGCCGTGAACTGGCGGCGCCGCTTCCGGCCGATACGATACTCGACGATATCGAGATCCCACTCGGCGCGTTCCGGGGCGGATACCGCGTGATCTTCGAACCGGGTGCCCGGGCATTCGACACCCCGTCGACCAAACTTGACGCCGAATTCAGAAGAAAGACCAGGACGCTGGCCGGCAACTACCAGCTCTTCGCGCGAAACCCCTGGCTTCTCGTCCCCTGGAAGAACCGGATATTCATACAGGCCGTCTCACACAAGTTTTTCCGCCTGCTTGTACCCTGGGCGATGCTGATGGTGCTGATGACCTCGTCGAGACTCGAGGGCACAGCCTTCGCCGTCATATTCTGGGGCCAGGTGATCGCCTACGGCCTCGGAATCGCCGCCCTGAAGTCCGGTGGACTGAGGAAAAACAGGCTGGTCAGTTTCATATCGGTATTCCTGACTCTCAACGCGGCAGCCGTCGCGGGGCTGTTCAGATATCTGACGGGGACCGCTGATGTGAGATGGAAGAGCGCCGATAAAGGGGATCAATAAGAGACGGGCTATTTCTTCAGGATCTTCTCCCGGATCGAATCGTAAAAACCTCCCCCGGCCGTCTTGGCCGCCTTCTTGATATTCCAGAGCATGTGCTGCCTGAGTTTCCCGCCCGTCATCTTTCCCGCGGCGAGAGAGCTCGAGATGGAAGGCTCCATCCCGTTGTTTACCGTATACCTTCCGAGGACGAGGCACCCATCGACATGGTAGCAGTTCATCACGGGCTCAGATGTAAAGAGCGCCTCGATCCCGCAGGTCGCCGCCGCGGCGGCGACCTTCCTCGAATAGAATCCGCCGGGGACAGACGCCACCTTCACTGAAAATCCGAGGATCTCACTCAGCCTCGAGATACTGCCGCACCATTCGTCATGCATCTCTTCCGGGGAGCATTTCGACATCCGTTCGGGGTGGGAAGCCGAATGGCTCCCGACCACATGTCCCCTCTCGTGGAGCTCCCTGACCTGGGATTCACTGACGAAACGCGGTTTGCCGATATAGTCGGTGGTGATAAAAAAATGTCCGGTCCAGCCGTATTTTTCGAGCATCCCGGCTATGTAGATGACGGCGCTGACTCCGCCGTCATCAAAAGTCATAAAAAGAGGCGGGGCGACGTTTGTTTTTTCCGGGCGGTCACCGATAAGGTCGAGGATATTCGACGAGCCGTCAGGTCTCGCACCGGATACCGTCCTGAAATGACTGTCGAGCTGGTCGAGATCGAGCTTGTACAGGTCGGCCCCCGCTCCCGGGAAGCCGCTTTCGTCGAAATCACCGTCTTTTACTGCATCGTGGAACATCAGGGAGACAGTCTTCATCTATCCCTATTCCTTCCAGCGGGTCGATCTCAAGGTCGTTTTTCGTGGTCGAATCTACGAGATGCCCCTTCAAGTTACAAGCCGATTCTGAACCGGCTGCGATGACGGACGCCGGGAAAGCCTGAACTCCCGTAACTCCATTGGTTGAGACAGTTCATCATCGAGAATTTTCAAAGCCGTGAGGAATCGTCTGGATGAAAATAAGTAGGGTCAGGCCCCTGAGGCCCAGTCGATACACTTGAGGATTATCTCGTCCTGCCATTCGCTCAGGGTGTACATATGGTTGGCGTGTGTTATTTCGTCGATCTTTATCAGGTCTCCGGCACGCGCGACATCGTCGCTGCACCCTTCGAGGAATTCGCTGTTGAATTCCCATTTGAAATTGTCGTTCTCGCCGAAGATGAAATAGATCCTCCGGCCGCGGCCGATCACCGTGTTAAACGAGTCGAGGAACGCGGGATTGAACTGCAGGTCATCGCCGATCCCCAGCACCGCCATATCAAGGCCAGCCTGCCTCGCCACCGGCGTGGACTGTTCCTT